>ERZ791879.275-NODE-275-length-50513-cov-11.132724_pt1 | contig 50513 bp, 48 predicted proteins | sample MGYA00510162_ERZ791879 | MGnify/ENA primary metagenome ERZ791879 (study PRJEB30046, sample SAMN00792113) | human gut metagenome | study: EMG produced TPA metagenomics assembly of the A metagenome-wide association study of gut microbiota in type 2... | reverse complement strand
TGGCATCCCTGCGCAAAAAATTGGAACGATACCCGGATGCGCCGCATCTGATCCAAACCCATGTTGGTGTCGGATACCGGATGCTTCGTGTGGAAAACGATGAAGCATAGTAAAAAAACAGGGTGCGCCCTGCGGACGCACCCTGCAAAAGACCACAGACAAGCGATATGTACAACAGGGCGTTCCCCGTCGGGAACGCCCTGTTTTTCTTTGTTGGTAGTGTGATGAGCCTGTTCCGCCTGCCATACGGAGACATTTTTTTGCGTTATTTTTTCATGGAGCTGTTTTGCAGCAGCCCCTCTCTGCCGTTAGCGGTTCTTATAAAGTTTCAGGTGCGGTCAACGCGCTTTTTGCCGAGGTATGCGGCCTTGACCTGTTCATTGGTCAGCAGTTCAGCACCCGTGCCGGAAAGGGTCAGGGTGCCGGTCTCCAGCACATAGGCGTAATCGGCCACCTTCAGGGCCATGTTGGCGTTCTGCTCGTTCAGCAGCACGGTGATGCCCTGCTGGTTCACGGTGCGGATGATATCAAAAATCTCCCGCACCACGATGGGCGCAAGGCCAAGGCTTGGCTCGTCCAGCATGAGCAGCTTCGGCTTGCTCATCAGGGCGCGGCCCACGGCCAGCATCTGCTGCTCGCCGCCGGAAAGGGTGCCGGCGCTCTGCCAGCTGCGCTCCTTCAGGCGGGGGAACAGACTGTACACCCACTCAAGGTCTTTTTCGGTTTCGGCCTTATCCTTGCGCAGGTATGCGCCGATCTTCAGATTTTCCAGCACAGTCAGGTCGGCAAACACCCGGCGGCCCTCCGGCGACATGGCAATGCCGCTGGCCACGATCTGGTCGATGGGCTTGCCCAGCAGTTCCTGCCCGTTCCACAAAATGGAGCCGCTCTGTGCCTTTACAAGGCCGGAAATGGTGCGCATCAGGGTGGACTTGCCTGCGCCGTTGGCACCGATCAGGGTAACGATCTTGCCGTCCGGCACGTTCAGCGACACACCGCGCAAGGCCTGAATGCCGCCATAGGAAACATGTAAATCCTTGATCTCAAGCATCTTCGTCCACCCCCAGATAAGCGTCGATCACCCGCGGGTCGTTCTGCACCTCGGCGGGCGTACCCTCGGCGATCAAGCGGCCAAAGTCCAGCACATAGACCCGGTCGGAAATATCCATCACCAGATCCATGTGGTGCTCGATCATGAACACAGTCAGTCTGAAATCGGTGCGGATGCGGTCAATAAAGGCGGTCAGTTCTTCGGTCTCCTGCGGGTTCATACCGGCAGCAGGCTCATCCAGCAGCAGCAGCTTCGGCTCGGTGGCAAGCGCGCGCGCGATCTCCACCCGGCGCTGCAGGCCGTAGGGCAGGCCAGTAGCCAGTTCATTGCGCACATCCTCAAGTCCCAGCACATGCAGCAGGTTTTCGCACTCCTCGCGCTGGCGCTTTTCCTCGTCTGCATTCAGCCGGAAGGTAGCGCTCAGCAGGTTGGCCGAGCGGCGGCAGTGCTTGGCGATGAGCACGTTCTCAAACACGGTCTGGCTCTTCCATAGACGGATATTCTGGAAGGTGCGGGCAATACCCATCTGGGTGATCTTATCGGGCGTGGGGGCGATCATGTGGGAATACTTGCTCGCGTTCTGGCCCTTATAGAGCTTTTTCATCTTGCCGTGGGGCGTGTTCTCAATGATCTTGCGTCCCTCGAACCACACCGCGCCGTTGGTGGGCGCATACACGCCGGTGACAACGTTGAACGCGGTGGTCTTGCCGGCACCGTTGGGGCCGATGAGGGAGACGATCTGATCTTTATCCACCTTCAGGTTCAGATTGTCCACAGCCACCACGCCGCCAAACTGCATCGTGGCGTTTTCAATGGTCAATACGTTTTCACTCATTTGGAACGCGCCTCCTTTTTGGCAGCTTTTGCAGTGGATGCGGGCTTTTTCTGGAACAATTCACGGTCGCCCATGATACCCTTGCGGAAGAACAGCACCACCGCCATAATGATGATGCTGAACACCACCATGCGGAAGCCGGAACGCAGCAGCGGCACACGGAAGCCGCCGATCCAGGTCTCATTGTCGAGGAAGCGCAGCAGCCATTCGGAGCTGGCGATGAACAGGAAGGACGCGATGATGGAGCCGGACACCGAGCCGATGCCGCCAATGACCACGATCAGCAGGATCTCGTAGGTCATGCTGGATTTGAAGGTGGTGGCCTGCACGCTGGCCTGATACATGGCAAGCATTGCGCCGGAGATACCGGCAAAGAAGCTGCTGATGATAAAGCTAATGCGCTTGTGGCTGGCAAGGTTGATGCCCATGGCTTCGGCAGCGATCTCATCGTCACGGATGGCCTTGAAGGCACGGCCATAGGTGGAGTTGATGAGCAGCAGGATGATGGCGATACACACACCGGAAAAGAGGAAGGGCATCACCGTTTCCAGATGCAGGGTCGTGCCGCCCAGCGAAAGGTTGAAGCTGGCAAAGCTGGTGAAACCGTACAGAAGGTTGGAACCGTTGGTCAGCGGGCCAAAGCCTTCGTAAACCACGGCGGCACGGATGATCTCTGCAAAGCCCAGTGTGGCAATGGCAAGGTAGTCACTCTTCAGCTTCAGCACCGGCAGGCCGATGAGAAAGGCGAACAGCGCTGCGATAAAACCGGCCAGGATCAGGCAGAAGACAACGCCCAGCAGCAGGCCGAAGCCGCCCAGAGGTTTGGAGAGCAGCTCCGGGATGGAGAAGCCGATGCCGCCGTTTGCATAGCGCTGATAGATGGACTTCTGCGAAGCGGCGGGAATGGTGAGGATGGCGTAGGTGTAGGCACCCAGCAGCATAAAGCCTGCCTGACCCAGACTGAACAGGCCGGTAAAGCCGTTCAGCAGGTTCATGGAGACAGCCACCAGTGCATAGATGGCACCCTTGCGCAGCACGGTGAGCAGCATGGAGGGCACAAAGCTAAGGTTATCCAGTGCCAGCAGCACCACCAGCAGAGCGGCCAGCGCCAGTGCGGCCCGGAGATAGATGCGTTTTTTCTCTTGTTTCATGGTCATCACACTTTCTCGGTCAGGTTTTCACTGAACAGGCCGGTAGGCTTGACGGCCAGAACCACGATCAGCAGTGCAAAGGTGAACGCATCACTGAAGGTGGTAGCGCCTGCACCTTTAATAAGGCTCTCGCAGATGCCGATGATGAAGCCGCCGATCACCGCACCGGGAATGGAGCCGATGCCGCCGAACACCGCAGCCACAAAAGCTTTCAGGCCGGGCATCGCACCCACAGTGGGGGTGACTGCCGTGTAGTTGGAAAAATACATCATGGAGCCGATGGCCGCAAGAAAGCTGCCCACCGCAAAGGTAAAGGAGATGACATTGTTGATCTTGATGCCCATCAGCTGAGCGGTCTCAAAATCGCGGGAAGCGGCGCGCATGGCCATGCCGATCTTGGTCCTCTGGATCAGGGTAACAAGTGCTGCCACCAGCACAATGACGAGGAACGGCGTTACCACCGTCACCCGCTTGGTCTGGCAGCCCAGCACCGTGACGGTGTCGCTGATCCACGGCAGGGCAGGGTACTGCTTGGCCAGACCGCCGGTGACATACCACATCGAGTTCTGCAAAAGGTAGGACATACCGATCGCGGAGATCATTACCGACATGCGCGGCGCAGTGCGCAGGGGCTTGTAGGCAATCTTTTCCACTGCGATGCCCAGCAGTACCGTTGCCACCACCACCAGCGGGATGGAAATGGTCAGCGGAAGGGAAGCAGTAGCGTACACCATCAGAAAACCGGCTACGGTAAAGATATCGCCGTGGGCAAAGTTGATCAGGCGCAGGATGCCGTACACCATCGTGTAGCCAATGGCGATCAATGCATACTGGCCGCCCACCGAGATACCTGCCAGCAAATAGGGCAGAAACTTTGCAGCCATAAGTGGGACCCTCCATTTCTTACAACTTTTAATAAAATAAACTCCTTCAGTCACCTCCGGTGACAGCCCCCTCCCAGAGGGCCAAACTTGCCGGAAAGCTATAAAAAGGCTCCCTCAATGAGGGAGCTGGCAACGCCGTCAGGCGTTGACTGAAGGAGTTTACAGGTTCAAATCAGCCTTCCACGCTCTGAGTCTTGACGAACTCAAATGCGCCGTCGGCAGCTTTCTTGATGTAAGCCATATCCTTGTTGGCATCACCGGTGGTCTGGTCAAAGGTGATGTTGCCGGTCACGCCGTCGTAGTTTACGCCGTACAGGGCATCGCGGATGGCGGTGCCGTCGGTGCTGCCTGCTGCCTTGATGGCTTCCAGAGCCACCATGTAGCCGTCGTAGCCCAGTGCAGAAACAGCTGCCACGATGTCATTGCCGCCGTTGTTGGTCAGCTTCTGGCTGTCGGCGTTCAGCCACTCCTTAAAGCCGGTCACGAACTCCTTGGCTGCGCCGGAATCATCGTTCTCATCAAAGAAGGTGGAGCAATACACCTGCACGCTGGTGCCCTTCTGGGCATCCAGAATAACGCTGGACTCCCATGTGTCGCCTGCGGTAATGGGCTTATCGAAGCCTGTAGAAGCAGCCTGTGTGATGATCTGGGCTGCGTAGGTGGTAGCGCAGGGAGCAAAGATCACATCTGCACCGGCGTTGATGGCGTTCTGGATGTAGGCGGAGAAGTCCGAGGTGCCCTCGGGGAACTGCTCGCTGGTAACAGTGCCGCCCAGATCCTCAAAAGCGTTGACGAAGTAGGTGGCCAGACCGGAGCCGTAGTCCTCGCCCAGCATGCTCAGCACGTAGGCGTTGGCAGCACTGAACTCATCCTTTGCAAAGTTTGCCATGACCGAGCCCTGAAACGGGTCAAGGAAGCAGACACGGAAGTAGTAGGGGTTGGCCTCGGTCACGGCGGGGTTGGTGCAGGAGCAGCCGATGGCCGGGATGGAAGCGGACTGGAAGGTGGGAGCGGCTGCAATGGAAACACCGGAGCCGTAGCTGCCCAGCACGATAGAGACTTTCTTGGAGACCAGCTCCTGTGCAGCGGTCACGGCCTTATCGGTGCTGGACTGGTTATCCACTTCCACCAGCTCCACGTTATAGGTCTCACCGCCGATCTCCACGGTGGGAGCAAGGCTGTTGGCATACTCGACACCCAGCACTTCCTGCTTGCCGCCTGCGCCGTTATCACCGGAAGCCGGTTCAAACACGCCGATCTTAATGGTCTTGCCGCCTGCAGAAGAGCCGCTTGCGGAACCGCCAGAAGAAGAGCAGCCTGCCAAAGCTGCTGCTGCGGCGGTGATGCCTGCCGCTTTCAGGAAATCACGACGCGAAATGAATGCTTTCATAAGAATTGCCTCCTCTATTATTTCTTGACACTTTCCCAGATAAAACAAGAAAAACCCGCAACGGCGCAGTGATCCTCAGATCCTGCATCGTTGCGGGTTTCTTAGCATTGTTTTAGCACATGAAAAGGAACTTGTCTAGGCTGAATATGAATTTTTTTTTATTTTCGTCAGATGATAAAAAGAAACTGTACTTGAACAGCGTGCATTTTGGGCGGTTTTGATACAGGCTGTCTTTTGAATGAATACAGATTTGCCGTAAGGGTCATACTTTAATCCGCTGCACGTCCCAGCCGCATCTTGAAATCGCTGTAGCCGAACTTCACCAGCTCCCGGCAGGTGCCGCTTTCGTCCATTGCCCAGATGGGCGGCAGCGGCATCCCGTTGAAGGTGTTGTTCTTGCAGGTGGTGTAGATGGCCATATCGCCGAAAATGAGCCTTTGCCCCTCGGTGAGCGGGGAGGCAAAGCTGTAGTCGCCCACCACATCCCCGGCAAGGCAGGTGGGGCCGCCAAGGCGGATGAGGTACGGCTTTTCGCCGGGGTCTCCGGCATCCAGCAGCGGCGGGCGGTAGGGCATCTCGATCACATCCGGGGTGTGGCAGGCCGCAGACATGTCCAGAATGGCAAGGCTCGTCTCGCCATTTTGCAAAGTATCCAGCACAGTGGTAACAAGATACCCGGCGTTCAGCGCCCATGCTTCGCCCGGCTCCAGATACACCTGCACGCCGTACTTTTTCTGTGTTTCGGTAATGCACTGTTCCAGCGTGGCAAGGCGGTAGCCGGGGCGGGTGATATGGTGCCCGCCGCCAAAGTTGAGCCACTTCATCCGGGGCAGAAGCCCCCCGAACTTTGCTTCCACCGCCGCCAGCGTCAGGGCCAGTGCATCGGCATCCTGCTCGCACAGGGTGTGGAAGTGCAGTCCGTCCAGTAATTCGGGCAGGGCCGGGTCTGCCTGCACGGCGGCATCCCACTGGGTGCGGGTGGTGCCAAGGCGGCTGCCCGGGGCGCAGGGGTCGTAAATTGCATGGCCTTCCTGCGTGGAGCACTCCGGGTTCAGCCGCAGGCCCACGCTCTTGCCCGCCGCCTTTGCTGCCGGGCCGAACTTTGCCAGCTGGCTGGGCGAATTGAACACGATGTGGTCGGCGTACTGCAGCAGCTCCGCGAACTCGTCTGCCCGGTAGGCCGCGCAGAACACATGGTTCTCTTTTTCCGGCAGCTCTTCTTTGCCAAGGCGGCTCTCGTACAGGCCGCTGGCCTCGGTGCCCGCCAGATAAGGGGCCAGCACCGGGTAAACATTAAAGTTGGAAAAAGCCTTCTGCGCCAGCAGAATTTTGCAGCCGGTGCGCTGCTGCACCCCCAGCAGAAGTTCGCCGTTGCGGCGCAGCTGCCCTTCGTCCAGCAGGTAGCAGGGGGTGGGCAGAGAGGCAAGCGCTTCCCAAGAAAGGTTTGTAAGGCCCGCAAAGGGCGGGCGGGTATCGGCCAGCCGCATCAGTCCACCAGCGCCGGGCTGTGGCTCTCGGAACGGGGCAGGCCGTACTTGTCCAGAGCGTCCAGATACGGGTCCGGATCAAACTCTTCCACAGTGTGCACGCCCTTGGTGGTCCACTTGCCGGTGAGCAGCATCAGTGCGCCGCACATGGCCGGTACGCCGGTGGTGTAGCTGATGGCCTGAGAGCCGACCTCCTTGTAGCACTCCTGATGGTCGCACACATTATAAATATAGTAGGTCTTTTCCTTGCCGTCCTTCTTGCCGGTGAAGATGCAGCCGATGTTGGTCTTGCCCTTGGTGCGGGGGCCAAGGCTGGCGGGGTCCGGCAGCAGAGCCTTGAGGAACTGGATGGGCACGATCTCCTGTCCGTTGAAGTTGACGGGGGTGGTGGACAGCATACCCACGTCCTCCAGACAGCGCATGTGGTCCAGATAGCTCTGGCCAAAGGTCATGAAGAAGCGGATGCGCTTTGCCTCCGGGATGTTCTTTGCCAGAGACTCGATCTCCTCGTGGTGCAGCAGGTACATATCCTTGTCGCCCACCTGATCGAAGTTGTACTCCCGCTTGATGCTCATGGCCGGGATCTCCACCCAGTGGCCGTTCTCCCAGTAGCTGCCAGGGGCAGACACCTCGCGCAGGTTGATCTCGGGGTTAAAGTTGGTGGCAAAGGCATAGCCGTGGTCGCCGCCGTTGCAGTCCAGAATATCAATGGTGTCAATGGTGTCGAACTCGTGCTTTTTGGCGTAGGCGCAGTAAGCCTGGGTCACGCCCGGGTCGAAGCCGCTGCCCAGCAGGGCGGTCAGGCCGGCTTCCTCAAACTTCTTTGCGTAGGCCCACTGCCAGCTGTAATCAAAGTAGGCGGAGAAGCCCGCTTCCTTGCAGCGCTTCTCGTAGATGGCACGCCACTCCGGGTCGTCGGTGTTCTCCGGCTCGTAGTTGGCGGTGTCCATGTAGTTTACGCCGCAGGCAAGACAGGCATCCATGATGGTCAGGTCCTGATAGGGCAGGGCAATGTTCATCACGAGGTCGGGCTGATAAGCCTTGATGAGGGCGATCACTTCGTCCACCTTGTCGGCATCCACCTGTGCGGTGGTGATCTTGGTAGCGGTTTTGGGGGCCAGTTCTGCAGCCAGCTTGTCGCACTTGGACTTGGTACGGCTGGCGATGCAGATCTCGGTGAACACCTCGGGTACCTGACAGCACTTGTGGATGGCAACGGAGGCCACGCCGCCGCAGCCGATGATCAGAACTTTGCTCATGATTTTTCTCCTTTATGTCAATGTGTGCAAATTCGGTCAGACCTGAAAGCCGGGCCAGCCCTTGTCCAGCGCGATCAGTGTTTCGCGCAGCACCTTGCAGGCGGTGGCGGTGGAAACGCCGGTGGTATCCAGCGTGGGAGCCAGCTCGTTGAGGTCTGCGGCTACGATGTTGGCTTTCGTCACGGTGCGGATGGCATCCAGAAGCTGCAAAAAGCTCACGCCGCCGGCTTCGGGCGTGCCGGTGCCGGGGAAGCAGGAGGGGTCCAGACAGTCGAGGTCGATGGTCAGGTAGACGGGCACCTTGCTCTCGCACAGCTGTTCCGTCAGCTCGGCAAGGCCGGTAAAATCGAATTTGTGCATCTCAGTGTGCTGGGCTGCAAACTCGAACTCGGCGCGGTCGCCGCTGCGGATGCAGAACTGATGGATGCGGCCGTCGCCCACCAGCTCATGGCAGCGGCGCAGCACGCAGGCGTGGCTCAGCTTTGCACCAAGGTAGTCGTCCCGCAGGTCGGCGTGGGCATCAAAGTGCACGATGTGCAGATCCGGATATTTCTTCACAGCAGCCCGCACGGCACCCAGCGTCACCAGATGTTCACCGCCCAGCAGCAATGGGAACTTTCCGTCCTGCAGGATCTCCTCTGCGCGGGCTTCGATGTCCGCAAGGGCACTCTCGCTGGAGCCGAAGCACAGCTCCAGATCGCCGCTGTCGAAGATGTCAAAATCGGTCAGGTCGGCATTCTGATAGGGGCTGTAGGTCTCCAGACCATAGCTTTCGTGTCGGATGGCCGCCGGGCCGAACCGTGCGCCCGGGCGGTAGCTGGTGGTGGAATCGTAGGGCGCACCGTACAGCACGATGCTGGCGGCGCGGTAGCTGCTGTCACAGCCGATGAAGTTTTCAATGTTGGGTTGCATCAGTGTTCCTCCACTTCCCGCAGCATTTCCTCAAGGAATGCCGGCAGGTAAAATGCGCCGACATGCAGCCGGGCGGTGTAATAGCGGGTGCGCATGTTCAGCGCCTTCCATGCGTCTGCATCCAGATCATCGATGGGATGATACTTTTTGCTGGCAAAGCCGAACAGCCAGTACCCAGCCGCAAAGGTGGGAATGTGTGCCTGATACACTCGGCTGATGGGGAAGGTGGACGCAATACGCTTGTGGCTGCGCTGCATGGCGCTGGCATCCTCGGCATAGAAGGGGCTGCCCTGCTGGTTCACCATGATGCCGTCCGCTTTCAGGGCATTGAAGCAGCTGCCGTAGAACTCGCGGGTGAACAGACCCTCGGATGGGCCGAAGGGATCGGAGGAGTCCACAATGATGAGGTCGTACTCCTCCTCGCAGCGGCGGATATACTTGAGGGCGTTCTCAAAATAGATGTGCACCCGGCGGTCATCCATGCGGCAGGCGTTGCTGGGCAGGAAGGCGCGGCAGGCTTCCACCACCTGCGGGTCCATCTCCACAAGGTCGATGCGCTCCACCCGGTCGTAGCGGGTCAGCTCCCGCACCACGCCGCCGTCACCGGCACCGATGACAAGGATGTCTTTTGCCTGCTTGTGCACCGCCATGGGCACATGCACGATCATCTCGTCATAGATGAATTCGTCGCGCTCGGTCAGCATCACATTGCCGTCCAATGTGAGCACCCGGCCAAACTCCGGCGTTTCAAAAATATCGATGCGCTGGTAATCGCTCTGCTTGGAGTAGAGCTGTTTGTTCACCCGGATGCTGTGCTTCACGTCCGGGGTGTGAAACTCGGAAAACCAAAATTCCATCTGCATTCCCTCCTTATGCCAGAACGTTCAGCCGCTCGATGTCCGGGTCCTCGGGGCCGGTCATGCTGCAGCCCTTGGCCTTGGCGTACTCGATGTAGTTCAAAATTTCCTTGGTGATGCGCTCGCCCGGGGCCAGAATGGGAATGCCCGGCGGGTAGCACATGACGAACTCGCTGCACACCATGCCCTCGGTCTCCCGGAGCGGCAGGCTCTTTTTGGGCGCATAGAACGCTTCCTGCGGGCTGGCAGCCACAACAGGGTCGATGTATTCCTGGCTCAGCAGGCCGGAGCCGTCGGTCTGGTAGCGGCGCTTGATCTCGGCCAATGCGCTGACCAGACGCTCCACCTCCTGCGGGCGGTCGCCGATGGAAAGATAGGCAAGGATGTTGCCAATGTCGCCGAACTCGATCTGGATGTCGTACTCATCGCGCAGGATGTCGTACACCTCAATGCCTGCAAGGCCGATATCCAGCGTGTGGACGCTGAGCTTGGTGGTATCAAAGTCAAAAACGGAGTCGCCGTTGCACAGCTCCTTGCCAAAGGCGTAGTAGCCGCCCACGGCGTTGATCTCCTCGCGGGCATACTCGGCCATGTCGGCCACTTGGTGGAATACCTGCCGCCCGCGCTGCGCAAGGTTGCGGCGGGAGATATCCAGACTGGACATGAGCAGGTAGCTGCCGGAGGTGGTCTGGGTCAGGTTGATGATCTGCCGCACATAGCCCGGGTGCACATTGGGGCCAATGAGCAGCAGGCTGGACTGCGTTAAACTGCCGCCGCTCTTGTGCATGGAGACGGATGCCATATCAGCCCCTGCCGCCATGGCAGACACCGGCAGGCCGCCGCCAAAGTAGAAGTGGGTGCCGTGGGCTTCATCCGCAAGGCAGAGCATCCCGGCATCGTGGGCCATTTTTACGATGGCGCGCAGGTCAGAGCAGATGCCGTAGTAGGTGGGGTTATTCACCAGAACAGCCACGGCATTCGGATGCTCTTTAATGGCCTTTTCCACCTGTTCCCGCTTCATGCCCAGCGAGATGCCAAGGCGCTTGTCCACCTCGGGGTTCACATACACCGGCACCGCGCCGCACAGTACCAGTGCGTTCAGCACACTGCGGTGCACATTGCGGGGCAGAATGATCTCATCGCCGCGCTTGCAGGCGGTAAGCACCATGCTCTGCACACTGCTGGTGGTGCCGCCCACCATGAGGAACGCGTGGGCAGCGCCAAAGGCATCTGCGGCCAGCTCCTCTGCTTCCCGGATGACCGATACCGGGTGGCAGAGATTATCCAGCGGCTTCATGCTGTTCACATCCACGCCCACGCACTGCTGGCCCAGAAAGGCGGTCAGCTCCGGGTTGCCGCGGCCTCGCTTGTGGCCGGGCACATCAAAGGGCACCACCCGCATTTTGCGGAACTGTTCCAGCGCTTCATAGATGGGCGCACGGTTCTGGTTCAGCCGGAACCGTGTTCGGTTCTCACTCATGTTTTTCCTCCGTCCCTGATCCCGATGCAAACAAAAAAGCGCAAGTACCGCACAAAAAGTGCAGACTTGCGCTTTGAAAAGCATTTGAATGCGCCGCCAAAGACCTCCGGAAGAAACACCAGAGTACAAAGGCCGCTTCGCATGATTCAAAAAAGACGGGATTATGAGAGTCTATATAGCAATTCTGCTTTTACTGCTCTTTATTGACCGTTTCACAAGTCTGCACACTGACTGCGCAATTTCATGGTTGTAAAGGAACCAACTTATAAAATTCGAGCTGCTACGCTCAATCAATAATGGCGGCTGTGCCGCCGGTCGGCAGTGGACCCGGCTGTCCGTATGGCCTTAGCCCCGCTGGGCGGTCCATGGTAAATTGCTTTGAAAAGACTCTGCCATGCTTTGTCTCTCAAAATCAAATGTGATTTTATCATGCACAGAAAGCATTGTCAATGATTTTTTTGAAGAAAAATTTAAAAAATCAATGCACAGAGTACCAACCTGAATACCGTTGCAAAATATTATGATGCACGGTACACTATGGTTACTACGGTTCTTATTGTTCTGCTGATCCTTGCACTGCTGGAGATCGTCCTGCTGAACGGTGCCGCAGCTGTTCGAATCCACCCGCCCGATGAGTTTAGCCTTATCGCAAAACAAAAACCTCAGCGTACTTGCATACGTTGAGGTTTTTTGGTGGGCGCGGGTGGATGTCGCGAGCCGCGCTGCTGAAAACAGCCCACCGGGCTGTTTTTGCGCCATCTTCAGCGATGTCGCCGCAGCTGTTCGAATCCACCCTCGAGAGTGAGACTTAAGATGCCGGGCAAAACAAAAACCAGCGTAATTTCTACGCTGGTTCTTTTGGTGGGCGCGGGTGGATGTCGCGAGCCGCGCATCTAAAAAAGCCCCGCAGGGGCTTTTTTGCCCGCCGGACTATTCGGCGGGCCGCAGCTGTTCGAATCCACCCGCCCGACGAGTTTAGCCTTGTCGCAAAACAAAAACCTCAGCGTACTTTCATACGTTGAGGTTTTTTGGTGGGCGCGGGTGGATGTCGCGAGCCGCGCATCTAAAAAAGCCCCGCAGGGGCTTTTTTGCCCGCCGGACTATTCGGCGGGCCGCAGCTGTTCGAATCCACCCGCCCGACGAGTTTAGCCTTGTCGCAAAACAAAAACCTCAGCGTACTTTCATACGTTGAGGTTTTTTGGTGGGCGCGGGTGGATTCGAACCACCGAAGCTGAAAGCAGCAGATTTACAGTCTGTCCCCATTGGCCACTCGGGAACACGCCCATATTCACTTTTTGTGTCCTTCGCCGGACGACTTGTTTATTCTATCATGCAAAAAGGCTTTTGTCAACTGTTTTTTTACCTTTTTCTTCAAATGCGTTTTCCGTGCAGAGAAACGGCAGGATAAGCCCTGCAGCCATGCAGGCACGGCAAAGTCGGAAAAAAAGCCAGCCGGAAGAAATTGATAGGCAAATTGCAAGAAAAACTCGGGACAATATGTGAAAAGTGCAAGACTTTTTGTCTCTGCATTGAAAAACGCAGTAAGGCGTGATATATTAAAAACGCAACAAAGTGCAACAAAATGGATGGCGCTTTTGTCACTCTGTGGCAAATCAGGCGGGATAAGTAGAAAAAGAAAGGCATAGCGACAAACCATGACGATTCAGGAATGTTATAGACAGATGGGCGCAAATTATGAGGACGTGCTCAAGCGGCTTTACAACGAAGGCATGATCTGCAAATTTACGCTGATGTTTTTGAACGACGACAGCTATCCGAAACTGGAGCAGGCATTGAAGGAAGGAAATGTGAAGGAAGCATTCCGTGCGGCACACACGCTCAAGGGCGTGTGCCAGAACCTGGGCTTTACCAACCTGTATCAGCCCACCTACGATTTGACCGAGGTGCTGCGCACAGGCACACTGGAAGGTACCAAGGAGCTGTTTGACAGCGTGACCTGCCAGTACAAAATCACCATCAATGCGATCCGTGCGCTCCAGTAAGCTCCGCATTTGGCTCGATCTCCAAACGGCATCCTTCCTTATAAAAGGCAGGATGTCGTTTTTTATTGCATTCTGCGCAGTTTTATGATATAATGCCGGACGAACTGAACAGAAAAACAGCAGGTGCCTTTTGCCGATGCACTGCACGGCGGAAAGGGTAAAAGGGAAGCGGGTGCAGATCCCGCACGATCTCGTCACTGTGATAAGGGAGTCCGCATCAGGGTGCTTTGCACCAGCCACTGGAGCTTTTGCTCTGGGAAGGAGATGACGGGCGGCGATCTTTCAGTCAGGAAACCTGCCTGCTGTTGGTACGGGGGTGCAAACCCCAGATCACGAGGAATTGGTTGTACCAAAAAGCCCTGAAACAACAGAGGTCTTTTTGTCATGCCATCCGCAGGACAGAAGGGCCTCTTTTTTCATCTCTCTTTCCTGTACCCTTTGTTTGGTTCAAACCGCAATTTATCCAGCAGGAAAGGACAAGAACAATGAGAAAGATCGAAACCAAAAAGCTGGCCGCAGCTGTTACGGCTCTGGCTCTGTGCGCCGGCGTGCTCACCGGCTGCGGCGGGGCTGCTTCCGGCACTGCATCCAGCACCGCTGCGTCTTCCGCTTCCAGCGAAGCGAGCAGCGAGGAGGCTGACGAAATGGCAGCAAAGAACGTGGCAGACCTGATCGATGCCATCTATGTGCAGGAGCGCAATGAGGATACCGATGCCCAGTGCGAAGCCGCCAAGGCTGCATGGGATGCCCTGACCGACACCCAGAAGGAACTGGTGGAAGGTGAGAACGCCGACCCCGACTACTTTGGCCGTGACACCGGTGATGCTTCCAAGGACGATGCCCGCAATCAGGACGACATTGGCGACAACGAGCTGCTGGTGGTCTCCTTCGGCACCTCCTTCAACGACAGCCGCGTGAAGGACATCAAGGGCATCGAGGATGCTCTGCAGGCCGCATACCCGGATTGGTCTGTGCGCCGCGCATTCACCGCACAGATCATCATCAACCATGTGCAGGCTCGTGACGGCGAAAAGATCGACAACATGCAGCAGGCCATGGACCGCGCTGTGGAAAACGGCGTGAAGAATCTGGTCGTCCAGCCCACCCACCTGATGCACGGTGCTGAGTACGACGAGATGATGGAAATGATCGACACCTACCGCGACAAGTTTGAATCTGTCGCTGTGGCTGAGCCCCTGCTGGGCGAGGTCGGTTCCGATGCCACCATCATCAATCAGGATAAGGAAGACGTTGCCAAGGCTGTCACCGCTGCTGCCGTGAAGGAAGCCGGCTACGACAGTCTGGATGCCGCTGCTGTGGACAAGGTCGCCTTTGTTTTTATGGGCCACGGCACCTCGCACACCGCAAAGGTGAGCTACAGCCAGATGCAGACCACTATGCAGACTCTGGGCTACGACAATGTGTTCATTGGCACCGTTGAGGGCAAGCCGGAAGAGACTGCCTGCGAGAACGTCATCGAGGCTGTTAAGGCTGCGGGCTACACCAAGGTCATTCTGCGCCCGTTGATGGTGGTTGCCGGCGATCACGCCAACAACGATATGGCCGGTGAGGATGCCGATTCCTGGCTGAGCCAGTTCAAGGCTTCCGGTGCTTTCGACAGCATCGACTGCCAGATCGCTGGTCTGGGTGGGATCGAGGATGTCCAGAAGCTGTATGTCGCCCACACCAAGGCGGCGATCGATTCTCTGAACGGTTGATCAAACGAACCCTCTCCGTCTCGCGGCCGCTTTGCGGCATCCGGTGGAGAGGGTTCATTTTTTATCTGAACAATGGTATAATAAAAGCTGATTTTTTATAATGTAGAGGTATTTCCTATGAAACGCGTTTTTTCCTGTGTTGTCGCTGCTTCTCTGGCATTGAGTCTGCTGGTGGGCTGCGGCGCTTCTTCCACGGCATCTTCTGCAGCTTCCAGTGCTGCCAGCTCGGAGGCTGCTTCTTCCGTGGCTTCTTCTGCCGCTGAGACCGCCGCTTTGCCGGATGGCGTGTATACCGCCGAGTTTGACACCGACAGCAGCATGTTCCACGCCAACGAAGCCTGCGACGGCAAGGGCACCCTGACCGTGGAGAACGGCCAGATGACCTTCCATGTCAGCCTTGCTTCCACCCATATCGTCAACCTGTATCTGGGCAAGGCTTCCGATGCCGCCGACCACGAGGCCGACTGGCTGCAGCCCACCACAGATACCGTCACCTATTCCGACGGCACCTCGGAGGAGGTGTACGGCTTTGACATTCCGGTCACTGCGGTGGATACGGACTTTGACCTTGCCATTCTGGGCACCAAGGGCAAGTGGTACGACCATGTCGTCAGCGTGCGTGATGCCGTGGAAAAGGCTGCGGAAGCCGAGACCCCGGCAGACGGCACCTACACCTGTGATGTGACGCTGGAGGGCGGCTCCGGCCGTGCCACCGTGGAGAGCCCCGCCGCCCTGACCGTGGCAGACGGCAAAATGACTGCTACCATCGTGTGGAGCAGCCCGAACTATGATTATATGATCGTGGACGGCGAGAAGTATTTGCCCACCAACACCGAGGGCAATTCCACCTTTGAAATTCCGGTATCGGCGCTGGATACCGTACTGGATGTCACCGCCGACACCGTTGCCATGAGCACCCCCCACGAGATCGAGTATACGCTGACCTTTGATTCTGCAAGTCTGAAGGCTAACGATTGAGAATGCCCTCCGCTCACGCTCTGGGCATACTCAGCGGAAAATCAATTTTTTATTTCGCGTTTGTCGCGGCTCCGACGCTTGTCAGGGCAAAGCCCTTCCATCTGCTATCGCAGATCGCTCGCCTGCTTGAAAGACCCGCTGGGGCTTTCATTGCTGCGCAACCGCAGGGCCGCTCCAAACGCCTTTTCACAAGAGGGGTCGGAACGACAAACGTCCGGATATTTGAATGAAAATCACTCGCAACCAATTTCTGAAACTGATCCCCGCTGCGGCGCTGACGCTGACCGGCTGCGGCAGCAAGGCTCAACCTGCCAATACGAAAAGTCTTGTTTTCTCCCATCATTACAAGCTGGACTATGCACAGCAGTTCACAGCGGACTGCTATGAGGGCGGCTATACCATGCTGACCATCGCGGAGTCGGATGCACGGTTCCTTGTTGTGCCGGAAGATGCTGCGGAGGTGGACGGTCTGCCTGCTGATGTGACTGTGCTGCGCCAGCCGGTGGAGAATATTTATCTGGTCTCCACCTCGGTGATGGATCTGCTTTTACATCTGGACGCACTGGACAGCGTGGCCTTTTCCGGCACCAAGGCCGAGGGCTGGTATCTGCCTGAGGTGAAGCAGGCCATGGAAGAGGGAAAAATCGCGTATGCCGGCAAGTACAGCGCCCCGGATTACGAGCAGATCCTGGCAGCGGGCTGCCGCCTTGCCATTGAGAATACTATGATCCTGCACACGCCGGAGGTAAAGGAGCAGCTGGAACACTTTGGCATCCCGGTGCTGGTGGAGCGTTCCAGTTACGAGAGCGACCCGCTGGCCCGCATGGAGTGGATCAAGCTTTACGGCATCCTGCTGGGCAGGGAAGAACAGGCCGAGCAGGTGTTTTCCGCGCAGGAGACAGCCGTTCAGCCCATCCTCTCGCAGAAACCCACGGGAAAAAGCTGCGCTTTCTTCTCGCTGACCACCAACAACCTTGCCACTGTGCGCAAGGGCAGTGACTATGTGGCCCGCATGATCGAAATGGCAGGCGGCAGCTATGTCTTTGCGGACCTGACGGACAATGGTAACAGCCTTGCTACCATGAACCTGCCGCTTGAGGACTTCTATGCAGGTGCAAAGGATGCCGATGTGCTCATCTACAACAGCGCCATCGAGGGCATGATCGCATCGGTGAGCCAGCTGACCGAGCGTTTCCCACTGTTGAACGAGTTCAAAGCGGTGCAGAACGGTCAGGTGTGGTGCACCACCCAGAGCCTGTTCCAGCAGAGCATGGAGCTGGCAGACCTGATCGTGGATATGAACCGGGTGTTTACCAAGGGCACACCTGCCGCCAGTACCCTGAAATTCCTCACCCATGTGGACTAAAGAAGGAAAATTTTACAGAAAGGAAAGCCTATGACCCGTACCAGACGCCTTGCAGCCGCCTATATTGCCCTTGCGGCAGCCGTGGCTGTGCTTTTTGCGCTGAACCTGTTCTGGGGCAGCGTATCCCTTGCACCGGGTGCGGTGCTGACGGCGCTGCTGGGCAAGGGCAGCGATGCGCTTGCGGGGAACATCATCCTGCAGCTGCGCCTGCCCCGCGCGGTCATGGCGGCGCTGTTGGGGGCAGCCCTCAGTGCGGCAGGCTACCTGCTGCAGACTTTTTTTGCAAACCCCATTGCCGGGCCATTTGTTATGGGCGTTTCCAGCGGCGCAAAGCTGGCGGTGGCCCTGACCATGGTGGTGTTTCTGGACCACGGGATGCTGACCAGCTCGGCCATGATGATCGCGGCTGCCTTTGCGGGTGCCATGGCTTCCATGGCCTTTGTGCTGGCGGTGGCCCGGCGGGTGCAGCGCATGAGCATTCTGGTCATCTGCGGTGTGATGATCGGCTATATCTGCTCCGCCATCACCGATATCGTGGTGGCCTTTGCGCAGGATTCCAACATCGTCAATCTGCACAACTGGTCGCAGGGCAGCTTTTCCGGCGTGACATGGGCCAATGTGCAGGCCGCGGCACTGGTGGTGCTGCCTGCGCTGGCGGCATCCTTTCTGCTTTCCAAGCCCATGGCCGCCTACCAGATGGGCGAATCATATGCCCGCAGCGTGGGCGTGAATGTCAAGCCTTTCTCGGCAGCGCTGGTGCTGCTTTCCAGCCTGCTGGCGGCCTGCGTCACCGCCTTTGCGGGGCCGATCTCCTTTGTAGGCATCGCGGTGCCGCACCTTGTCAAGCAGCTGCTGGGCAGCGCAAAGCCGCTGTATGTGCTGCCGGGGTGCTGCTTGGGCGGTGCGGCTTTCTGCCTGTTCTGCGACCTGCTGGCCCGCAGTCTGTTCGCGCCCACGGAGCTGTCCATCAGCTCGGTCACGGCCGTGTTCGGCGCACCGGTGGTCATCTGGCTGCTGGTGCGGCGCAATTCAGAGCGGGAGGGCGCATGATGAACGAAAAAGCACTTTGCACTGCGCGGGAGCTTGCCATCGGCTATGGCAAGACACCGCTGCTCTCGGATATTTGCCTCGGGGTGCAGCCGGGCCAGATCCTGACCTTGATTGGCCCCAACGGCGCAGGCAAATCCACCTTACTGCGCACACTGGCGGGCCAGCTGGCCCCCATGGGCGGCACAGTGCTGCTGGAAGGCAGAAACCTTGCCGATTACACCGGTACCCAGCGGGCGCAGAAGCTGGCCCTCATGGCCCCGCATAGCCGCCGGATGGAGCTGACCACCTGCTTTGACTTTGTTTCGGCTGGGCGCTATCCCTACACCGGACGGCTGGGCATTTTGTCTGCCGAGGACAGGCAGCAGGTGCACAGAGCTTTGGAGCTGGTGGGTGCGGCGCAGCTGGCAGACCGGGATTTTAACCGCATCAGTGACGGCCAGCGCCAGCGCATCCTGCTGGCCCGGGCACTGTGCCAGCAGCCGGAAGTGATCCTGTTGGACGAACCGACCTCTTTTCTGGATATCAAGGGCAAGATCGAGCTGCTCACCATTTTAAAGGAGCTGGCCCATACCGGTCAGCTGGCGGTGATCCTGAGCCTGCACGAGCTGGAATTGGCCGAAAAAATAGCGGACACGGTGGTGTGCGTTTCGCCCGGTGGTGTTTCCGGCGTGCTGACCCCGGAACAGGCGTTTCAGCCGGAGAACATCCGCGCCCTGTACGGCCTGACCGAACAGCAGTACACGGCTCTGTTCGGCACACCGGAGCCGGAAGCCGAAAAGGCACCCGCCGGAAAGCCGCAGTTTGAACATTACGTCCGCAGCGGGCAGAAGTTGCTGCGCTGCGGCTATACCACCGGCACTTGTGCCGCGCTGGGGGCTGCCGGGGCGGCGCGTCTGCTGCTGACCGGCCGCGAACCGGAAACGGTGGCTCTGCGCACGCCCAAGGGCATTGTGGTGGAGGTGGCTCCCATTTACTGCCGCAGCACGGACACAGGTGCCGCATGTGCCATCCGCAAGGACGGCGGCGACGATGTGGACGTGACCACGGGCCTGCCGGTGGTCGCGTCAGTGGTGCTGGAACCGGATGCCCCCGGCGTGCGCATCTTTGGCGGCGAGGGGGTGGGCCGGGTGACGAAGCCCGGCCTTGACCAGCCCGTAGGCGAAGCCGCCATCAACCATGTGCCCCGCCGGATGATCGCCGAAGCGCTGGAACGGGAAGCTGAAAATGCTGCCTACACCGGCGGCTTTGCGGTGACCATCTCTGTGGAAGGCGGTGCCGAGACGGCAAAGCGCACCTTCAACCCGCACATCGGGGTGGAGGGCGGGCTTTCCATTCTGGGCACCAGCGGCATCGTGGAACCCATGAGCCAGCAGGCCATTCTGGATACCATCCAGCTGGAAATGAATCAGGCCGCACTGCGCGCAAAAAATGCCCCCGGCCCCCGGCGGCTGGTGCTGGCCCCCGGTAACTACGGGCTGGATTATCTGGCCAGCGCTCTGCCGCAGTTCGAGCGGTTCCCGGTGGTCAAGACCTCCAACTTCATCGGGGATACGCTGGATATGGCTGCCACGGCCAAATTTGAGGAAGTGCTTCTGGTAGGCCACGTGGGCAAGCTCTGCAAGCTGGCGGCAGGGGTCATGAACACCCACTCCCACACGGCGGATGGCCGCGCTGAAGTGTTTTGCGCCCATGCGGCGCTGTGCGGTGCCGCGCATGAGGTGTGCGCCGCCCTGATGGATGCCGCCACCACCGATGCCTGCCTTGACATTCTGGACGGCGCGCAGCTGCGTGCACCGGTGCTGGAAAGCATCCTTGCCGCCATCCAGATGCATCTGGACCGACGGGCAGGCGGGGCCTTCCGGGTGGGCGCGGTGCTCTTTTCCAACCAGCACGGCCCGCTGGGCGAGACAAAAACGGCAAAGGAGCTGATGCAGGAATGGCAGAACTGAAAGGTACATTTTACGGTGTCAGCATCGGCCCCGGCGACCCGGAGCTGATGACGCTGCAGACTGTGCGGCTCATCCGGCAGTGCCCGGTGCTGGCCGCGCCGCAGACTGCTTCCGGCCAGATGCTGGCGCTGGACATCGCCCGCAGTGCGCTGGGAGAAGCGCTGGACGGCAAGACCATCGTCCCGCTGTACTTTGCCATGAGCCGTGACCCGGCCGCGCTGGCGACTTCGCACGAAAAAGCCGCCGTCGCGGTGCGGCAGTATCTGGATGCCGGGCAGGATGTTGCCATGCTGAACATCGGTGATGTTTCCATCTATGCCACCTTTGGTTACCTGCAGGAGATCTTGCAGGCCGGGGGTTATGCCACCGCCATGGCGGCAGGCGTGCCCAGCTTTTGTGCGGCGGCGGCGCGGCTGAATGTGCCGCTGACCGGCGGCATGGATACGCCGCTTACCATTGCGCCCGGCGGCTGGACAGACCGCGTGCTGGAAATGCCCGGCACCAAGGTATTGATGAAAGCCGGCAGGCAATTGCCTGTCTTATTGGATACCCTGCAGCAGGCAGATAAGCTGAAAAAAAGCGCACTTGTGTGCAACTGCGGTCTGCCGGACGAGCGGGTCTACCCGGATCTTTCCCTTGAACGGCCGCAGGAACAGGCCGGTTATTTTGCCACCGTTTTGGTAAAGGAGTAACGTTATGGTACATTTTGTTGGTGCAGGCCCCGGCGCACCGGACCTCATCACCCGGCGGGGCGCGGCCCTGCTGCAGAAAGCCGACTGCATCATCTATGCGGGCAGTCTGGTGAACCCGGCCCTGCTGGGCCTTGCAAAGGCAGACTGCGCCATTTATAACAGCGCTGAAATGACGCTGGAGCAGGTGCTGGATGTGATGCGGCAGATGGAAGCTGCGGGTAAGATCACCGTGCGCCTGCACACCGGCGACCCCTGCCTTTACGGTGCCATCCGGGAGCAGATGGATGTGCTGGACGCCGAGGGCATTCCCTACGATGATACCCCCGGTGTGTCCAGCTTCTGCGGTGCAGCGGCGGCGCTGAATGCAGAGTACACGCTGCCCACCGTCAGCCAGACCGTCATCATCACCCGCATGGAGGGCCGCACCCCGGTGCCGGAAAAAGAAAAGCTGGCAAGCCTTGCTGCCCACGGGGCAACGATGGTCATTTTCCTATCCATCGGCCTTGTGGACAAAGTACAGCAGGCGCTTCTGGAAGGCGGTGCCTATACGCCGGATACCCCGGCAGCGGTGGTGTATAAGGCCACATGGCCGGAAGAAAAAACGGTGCGCTGCACCGTAGGTACGCTGGCGGAAAGCGTTCATGCAGCGGGCATCACCAAAACGGCGCTCATTGTGGCAGGCGGCTTTCTGGGCCGGAATTATGAGCGCAGCAAGCTCTACGACCCGGCCTTTACCACCGAGTTCCGCAAGGGGACAGACCAGTGACCCGCGCCTATCTGGCCTTTACGGCAAAGGGCCTTGCACTGGCCCAAAAACTGGCGGCGGCATATCCCGGCAGCGTGGCCCGCTGCGGCCATGAAGCCGGGCAGGTGCACCTTGCCGATTGGACGGCCCGCCAGTTTGCCGGGAGTGATGCCCTTGTTTTTGTAGGTGCTGTGGGCATTGCGGTGCGGGCCATTGCGCCCCACTGCCAAAGCAAGGCGCAGGACCCTGCCGTTGTGGTGCTGGACGAGTGCGGCCGCTTTGCCGTGCCCATCCTCTCAGGCCACCTGGGCGGTGCCAACGACCTTGCCCGGGCGCTTGCCGCTGTGTGCGGTGCGGTGCCGGTGATCACCACAGCCACCGACGCAAACGGTGTGTTTGCGGTGGACGAGTGGGCAAAGCACCAGAACTGCACCGTGCTGGAGCCGGAGCGCATCAAGCTTGTCAGCGGTGCACTGCTGGCGGGCAAAACGGTGCAGTTTGCATCCGACTGGCCCATTGCGGGTGCACCGCCTGATGGGATCACGGCGGGAGATGCCCCGGACTTTGCCCTCACCCTCTGCCCGACGGGGGATGCGCTGCATCTGGTGCCGCGCATCGGCGTGCTGGGCGTGGGCTGCAAACGCGGCACCAGCATCGAAACGCTGACCGAAGCCTTTGCAGCTTTCTGTGCCCAGAACCGCCTTGCGCCGCAATGCATCACGGCGGCGGCAAGCATCGACTTAAAACAAAACGAGACGGGCCTACTGACCTTCTGTAAGAGCCACAGCTGGCCGGTGCATTTTTTCACAGCGGAACAGCTGCGTGCCGCCCCCGGCAGCTTTACGCCTTCGGCCTTTGTGCAGAGCGTTACCGGCGTGGACAATGTCTGTGAACGGTCGGCAGTGCTGGCCGCAGGCGGGACACTCGTTATTCACAAATATGCCCATACCGGCGTGACCTTTGCGCTGGCCGTGCGGCCCTATGCCCTGGACTGGAGGTGGCAGAATGTTTGACCCGATGGAATTTGAGATCGACGAACCGGAAAAGGTAGTCTACGTGGTGGGCATTGGCCCCGGAGATGTTTACTACCTGACGCAGGAAGCCCAGAACGTTCTGGAACACGCAGATGCCATCTGCGGCTATAAACTTTATCTTGACCTGATCAAGCCGGAGTTCCCATGTGAGGAATATTATTCCACCGGCATGACCAAGGAGATCGACCGCTGCCGCTGGGCGCTGGAAAAGGCGAATACCGGCAGGCGCGTGGTGATGGTGTGCAGCGGCGACGCAGGCGTTTACGGCATGGCCAGCCCTGTGCTGGAACTGGCGCAGGATTACCCGGACGTTGCCGTAGAAGTGGTGCCCGGCCTTACGGCCGCCCTCAGCGGCGGGGCGGTGCTGGGCGCGCCGCTGGCCCACGATTTCTGCGTGATCTCCCTTTCCGACCGGCTTACCCCGTGGGAGGTCATCGAAAAGCGGCTGGCCTGCGCCGCGCAGGGCGATTTCTGCGTGGCACTGTACAATCCCTCTTCCAAGGGCAGGCCGGACTACCTGCAAAAGGCGGTGCGCATCCTGCGCGCAAACGGCAAGGGGCCGGAGACGGTCTGCGGCCTTGTGCGCAACATTGGCCGCGAGGGCCAGAGCGCCCGGGTGCTGACGCTGGCCGAGCTGGAAAACACGCCGGTGGATATGTTCACCACCGTGTATATCGGCAACAGCAATACCCGCGCCCTTTCGGGCCGGATGGTCACGCCGCGGGGGTACCGTAAGTGAAGGCGGTCGTGTTCAGCGGCACCACCGAGGGCCGTCGCTTTTCCCAAAAGCTGGCAGAGCTTGGCGTTGCGGTAACGGTGTGCGTGGCAACGCCGCTGGGGGCCGAGGAGCAGGGCGAAATGGCGGGCATCACGGTGCACGCCGGGCGGCTGCAGCCGGATGCCATGGCGGCATTGCTGGCGGGAGCTGATCTCTGCGTGGATGCCACCCACCCTTATGCAGTGGATGCCACCAGGAACATCCGCGCTGCAGCGGTGCAGGCGGGCGTGGAATACCGCCGCCTGCTGCGTGCGCAAAGCCCCTTGCCGCCCGGCTGTGCGGTGTTTGAAACAGCAGCGCAGACTGCAGAATATCTGGCCGGGACAGAGGGCAATATCCTGCTTGCCACCGGTGCCAAGGAGCTGGCTGTGTTTGCCGGGCTGGAACCGGCGCGGCTTTACCCGCGCGTCCTGCCCACGCCGGAGGGCATTGCCGCCTGTGAAGCGGCCAATGTCCCGCACCGGAACATCATTGCCATGCAGGGGCCGTTCAGTCTGGCGCTGAATAAGGCGTTGATCACACAGTTCCAGATCCGGTACCTCGTCACCAAGGACGGCGGCGCAGCGGGCGGCTTTGCCGAGAAGGTGCAGGCCGCTGCCGATACCGGCGCACAGCTGGTGGTGCTGCGCCGCCCGCCGGAAACTGGCGAGACGGAAACACAAATTTTAGCGTATTGCAAGGAGATTTTGCAATGGTCACACTGATCGGCATGGGCAGCGGAAAATGGAAAGCCCTTTCGGCGCAGGCGCAGCAGGCTGTGCGCAGTGCGGGCCTTGTGTTCGGTGCAAAGCGGCTGCTGGCGGGCCTGCCTGCAGACTGCACGGCCCGGCAGTTCGCGCTCTACCAGCCCGCTGACATTCTGGAAACACTGGCACAAAACCCCGGGCAGGATGCTGCCGTGCTTTACAGCGGCGATACCGGATTTTACTCCGGTGCGTCCGGTCTGCTCACGCCGCTGCGGGCGCTGGGCATCCCCGCGCGGGTGTATCCGGGCGTTTCCAGCATCCAGCTGCTTTCAGCGGCGTTGGGCCGACCGTGGCAGGACTGGAAGCTGGTCTCGGCCCATGGCTGCGCCTGCGACCCGGTGGCCGAGTGCATGATGAACCGTTCGGTGTTCTTCCTCACCGGCGGCACGGAAACGCCCGCCTCTCTGTGCCAGAAGCTGACCGATGCCGGTATGGGCGAAGCCCACGGCGTGGTGGGCGAAAACCTTGGCACCGAGGCGGAAGCCATCCGCTACGGTTCTGCTGCAGAGCTGGCGGGGCAGAGCTTTGCACCACTCAGCGTGCTTCTGGTGGAAAACTTTGATCTGCCGCAGCTGCGTGCGCCGGGCTTCCCGGACGAAAGCTTCATTCGGAGCGAGGTGCCCATGACCAAGCAGGAGGTGCGCGCTGCTGCGCTGGCAAAGCTGGCGGTAATGCCCACCGACACTCTGTGGGATGTGGGCGCAGGCACCGGCAGTGTGAGCGTGGAGCTTGCGCTGGCGGCACCCAAAGGCCGCGTTTACGCCGTGGAGTGTGAACCGGATGCCTGTGAACTGATCCGTAAAAACCGGGCAAAGTTCCATGCTTGCAACCTCATCCTCATCGAGGGCCGCGCACCGGATGTGCTGGCAGACCTGCCTGCGCCGGATGCCGTGTTCATCGGCGGCACCAAAGGCGGCATGGAAGCCGTGCTGGATGAAGTGCTCGGCAAGAATCCGAACGCACGCATCTGCATTTCGGCCATTGCGCTGGAAACGCTGGGCGCTGCCATTGCCGCCCTCACGGCCCGGGGCCTGACCGCAGAGGTAACGCAGATCGCCGTCAGCCGCACAAAACCGGCGGGCCGACTGCACCTGCTCATGGCCAATAACCCCATCTTCCTCATTACGGGTACACGTAAATGATGCAATTCCTCATCGCCGCGCCTTCTTCCGGTAGCGGCAAGACCACTGTTGCCTGTGCAGTGCTGGCGGCGCTGAAAAAGCGCGGGGCCGACCCCTGTGCGTTCAAAAGCGGGCCGGACTACATCGACCCCATGTTCCACCGCTCGGCTCTGCAGGTGGACAGCCACAATCTGGATCTGTTTCTTTCCAACAGGGATATGGTGCGGGCCATTTTTGCCCGTTATGCCGCCGGGCATGGTGCCGCCGTGTGCGAGGGCGCTATGGGCTTTTATGATGGTCAGGGCCTGACCACCCGTGCCAGCGCTTGGGAACTGGCGGATACGCTGGGCCTGCCGGTGCTGCTGGTGGTACAGCCCAAGGGTGCCAGCGTGACGCTGGCCGCGCAAATTCAGGGCCTTGTGAACTTCCGCAAAAACAGCCATGTTTCGGGCATCCTGCTCAATGATTGTTCCGAAAAGCTGTATAAAATGCTCAAGGCCCTGCTGGAAAGGGAGACCGGCCTGCCGGTGCTGGGTTATCTGCCCCATTTGCCGCAGGCAGCGGTAGAAAGCCGACACCTCGGCCTGAAGACTGCAGATGAAATTGCCGACCTGCAGGAAAAGATCGCCCTGCTGGCCGATGCACTGGTGCTGGATTGGCAGCGCCTTGCCGTGCTGACCGAAAAGCCTGCGCCGGAAGCTTTGCCGGGAGCAGCTGCACCCACATCCGTCCGCATTGCGGTGGCAAAGGACGAGGCGTTCTGCTTTACCTATGCCGAAACGCTGGACGCACTGCGGGATGCCGGGGCGGAGCTTGTGCTTTTCAGCCCGGTGCAGGATGCGGTTTTGCCGGAAAATATAGGTGGGCTGTATCTGCCCGGCGGCTACCCGGAGCTGTACGCCAAAACTCTGAGTGAAAACAAAACCATGCTGGCTTCCATCCGGCAGGCCGTGCAGGCGGGCCTGCCCACAGCAGCCGAATGCGGCGGCTTTTTGTATCTGGGCCGGAGCCTTGAGGATGCCGACGGTAAGGCGTGGCCCATGGCAGATGTTCTGCCGGGCGATGGCATCCGGGTGGGAAGGCTGGTGCGCTTTGGCTATGCCGAAATGACCGCCAAGGCGGACAGTATGCTCTTCTGCGCCGGAGAAACGCTGCCTATCCACGAATTCCACCACTGGGATTCCACCGCAAACGGCACTGCATTTACTGCCTGCAAAAGCGAAAAAATGCAGTGGGAATGCGGCTTTGCAAACGAGAATTTCTATGCGGGGTTCCCGCATTTATACTGGGCGGGCACGCCCCTGCCGGGCCGCTTTGTGCGCGCGGCAGAACGATACAGCAAAACAAAAGGATGACCTAAATGACCGAAACGGAACTGAATGCACTTTTGGCGGGTATCACCCCTGCCAACGAAGCTGCCCGCGCGGCGGCACACGCCCACTGGGCCAGCCTTGCAAAGCCTCTGGGCGGGTTGGGCCGGCTGGAGACCATGCTGGAGGATGCCGCCGCCCTTACCGGCAGTGCGGAGCTTGATCTTTCCCGCCGGGTGGTGGTGGTGCTCTGCGCGGATAACGGCGTGGTGGCGCAGGGCGTGAGCCAGACCGGGCAGGAAGTGACCCGTGCCGTGGCCGAAAACCTTGCCATGCGGCGCACCAGTGTGTGCCAGATGGCCCGCACGGCCCACTGCGATGTTCTGCCCGTGGATATGGGCATGGCAGGCGAACCGGTGCCCGGCGTGCGCAGCTGCCGCATTGCCGCAGGCACGGCGGATTTTACCCAAGGCCCTGCCATGAGCCGGGCCGAGGCCGTGCAGGCCGTTGGGGAGGGCATTGCCCTTGCCCGGGAACTGGCAGAGGATGGCTACAGGCTCATCGCCACCGGTGAAATGGGCATTGGCAATACCACCACCTCCAGCGCGGTGGCGGCAGTGCTGCTGGGCCAGCCCGTGGAGCTTATGACCGGGCGCGGTGCGGGCCTCTCGGACGAAGGGCTTGCCCGTAAGGTGGATGCCATCTGCCGCGGCATCCTTTGCAATGAGCCGGACCCGGAAGACACATTGGATGTTCTTGCAAAGCTTGGCGGCTTTGATATCGCGGGCCTGTGCGGTGTGTTTCTGGGCGGTGCACTGGCCGGTGTGCCGGTGCTGGCAGATGGCTTTATCAGCGGAGTGGCCGCGCTGTGCGCCGTGCGGCTGTGCCCGGCGGCGGCAAAGGCTGTGTTTGCAAGCCACTGCTCGGCAGAGCCTGCCGCGCGCATCGTGCTGGAAGCACTGGGCAAGGCACCCATCATTACGGCGGGGCTGCATCTGGGCGAGGGCACCGGCGCGGTGGCCAGCATCCCGCTGTGGGATATGGCGCTGGCCGTATACGGCGGGTGCTACTCCTTTGCGGAGGGCGGCATTGCGCCGTATACGCCCCAATGTTGACGCTGGTTCTGGGCGGCGCGGCCAGCGGCAAAAGTGAATACGCCGAGAGCCTTGTGCTGAAAACCACCGGCCCGCGCTACTATCTTGCCACCATGCAGGTGTGGGATGCCGAGTGTGCCGCCCGGGTAGAAAAGCACCGCAAAATGCGGGCCGCAAAGCAGTTTGAAACGGTGGAGTGCCCCTTGCATCTGGACAATGTGCGCCTGCCTGCGCGGGGCACCGCCTTGCTGGAAGACCTTGGCAACCTTGCCGCCAACGAGCTGTACGACCCGGCGGGAGCAGGGGAAAACGCGGCCAAAGCCATCCTGCACGGGCTGGAAAGCCTTGCAGCCCAGTGCGAAAACCTCATCGTTGTTTCTAACGAGGTGTTCAGCGGCGGGGCCGACTATGCCGGTGACACAGGCAGCTATCTGCTGGCACTGGCGCAGGTGAACAATGCCTTTGCCGCCCGGGCAGATGCGGTGGTGCGGGTGGTATGCGGCATCCCCGTGTACTATAAAGGAGTGGAAAAATGATCGTTTTGCAGACCATTGCGGTGGCCTTTGCCATGTTTTCGGCCATCCCGGTGCCGCAGTTCGACTGGAACGAAAAAAATATGCGTTATGCCATGTGCGCCTTCCCGCTCATCGGTGTGGTGATTGGGGCGGCATGGTGTGTGTGTGGCGCGCTGCCCCTGCCGGGCTTTGCCAAGGCGGCGGGCTTTGCGCTGATCCCGGTATGGATCACCGGCGGCATCCATCTGGACGGCTATGCCGACACCTGCGATGCCCTTTCCAGCTACGGCGACCGAGAAAAGAAGCTGGAAATATTAAAAGACCCCCATTGCGGTGCCTTTGCGGTCATCCGACTGTGCAGCTATTTTCTGGCCTATTTTGCCCTGTGCACCTGTGTGAGTTTTACACCCCGCGTGGGTGTGCTGTGGGTTCTGGCACTGGTGCTGGAACGGGCGCTTTCGGGCCTTGCGGTGGCATCGTTCCCCATGGCAAAAAACACCGGTCTTGCACACACCTTTGCCACTGCAGCAGACAAAACTGTGGTGCGCCGGGTGCTGGCGGTGCTGGCCGCAGTGCTGTGCGTGGGCATGGCGGCGCTGGGCGGCTGGGCGCTGGTGCTGGCAGCGCTGGCGGTGCTCTGGCGCTACTATGCCGTGAGCCGGAAGCAGTTCGGCGGCATCACCGGCGACCTTGCCGGGTGGTTTTTGCAAAAGGCCGAGCTCTGGATGCTGGCGGCACTGTGTGCCTGCCAGTGGGGAGGGCTGCTATGATCTTTATTACCGGGCCGCTCTACAGCGGCAAGCGCACCTTTGCGCAAACACTTCCCGGCAAGCGTCTTTCGGACGTGCAGGTATTGGCTGCCGATGCCGCCGACCTGCCTGCCTTGGCAGACAAGCTTGCCCATGAATACGATATCCTCATCGCCACCGAGGTAGGCGGCGGTGTTGTGCCGATGGATGTCAAACAGCGCGCAGACCGCGAGGCGGCGGGCAGGCTTGCCTGCCTGCTGGCCGCACGGGCAGAGTGCGTGGTGCAGATGTTCTGCGGCATCCCCACGGTTTTGAAAGGAGAATTGTCTCAATGCTGATCTATCTTCTGCGTCATGGCCAGACGGAATACAACGCCCAGAAGCGTTATCAGGGCCAGCGCGACATCCCGCTCTCACCCGAAGGCGCTGCTCAGCTGCGCCGGGCAGATTTTGACCCCGATGTGGTCTATGTTTCCACCTTGCAACGCACCAGCCAGACGGCGCGCATCCTGTTCCCGGAGGCAAAGCTTGTGCCGGTGGACGGCCTGAAAGAGATGTGCTTTGGCAGCTTTGAGGGCCGCAATTTCATCGAGATGGAAAAGGACCCCGAGTATCAGGCATGGGTGAAGGCCAACTGCGAAAGCCCCTGCCCGGATGGAGAGCGCAAGACGGATTTTTCAGACCGCATCTGCCGCACCGTGGCAGAGCTGATCGATAAAGCTCTTGCCGCAGGCGAAGAGCGGCTGGTCATTTTGGCCCACGGCGGCACCCAGATGGCCGCCATGGAGCGGTTTGCCGTCCCCCACAGGGACTATTACGCATGGTGCGGGCCCAACGCGGGCGGCTTTGTGCTGGATGCAAAGGACTGGACGGAAAAGCATCTGCTGTATCTCGTAAAGACCGTCCAGTACACAAAGGAGAGCAGGGCATGATCCTTCAGGCAGTTGTCGGCGGTTTTGTGCTGGACGCGCTCTTCGGCGACCCGGCGTGGCTGCCGCACCCGGTGGTGCTTATGGGCAGATGCATCTCCCGGTTGGAAAAATTCCTGCGCGCCCGCCTGCCCGGCACCCCGCAGGGCGAGCTGCTGGGCGGTGCCGTAACGGCGTTCTGCCTGCCGGTGGGCACCTTTCTGGTCACCAGCCTTGTGTGTCTGGCGGCGGCAAAGCTCAGCCCGTGGCTGGGCCTTGCGGTGCAGATGTTCTGGTGCGGGCAGGCGCTGGCGGCAAGGGGCCTTGCGCAGGAGAGCAGGAATGTGTACGCTCAGCTTATTAAAAACGACCTGCCCGCCGCTCGCAAAGCCGTGAGCCGCATCGTGGGCCGCGACACCCAGGACCTGACCGCCGAGGGCGTGACCAAGGCCGCGGTGGAAACGGTGGCCGAAAATGCCAGCGACGGCGTCATTGCGCCGCTGCTGTATATGCTCATCGGCGGGGCACCGCTGGCGCTGACCTACAAGGCCATCAATACCATGGACAGCATGCTGGGCTACAAGAACGAGAAGTACCTTTATTTTGGCCGTGCAGCCGCGAAGCTGGACGATGTGGCCAACTACATCCCCAGCCGCCTTGCCGCCCTTTTGTGGGTGGCGGCTGCGGCCTTTACCGGAAACGATGCCAAAGGTGCATGGCGCATCTGGCGGCGGGACCGGCACTGCCACGCCAGCCCCAACAGCGCCCAGACCGAAAGCGCCTGCGCCGGTGCACTGGGCGTGCAGCTGGCCGGCCCGGCTTACTATTTTGGCGAATATTACCCCAAGCCTACCATCGGTGATGCCCTGCGCCCCATTGAACCGCAGGACATCCTGCGCGCCAACCGCATGATGTATGTGGCAAGCGGCTTTGCGCTGGCATGGGGTGCAGCAATACGGGGGTTCCTTGCATGAAACAATTGACCCATGGCGGCGACTGGGCGGGCTACCGCGCCGAGTTTGGCCGCGACCCGCTGGATTTTTCGGCCAATGTCAGCCCGCTGGGCCTGCCGGAAGGGGTGGCAAAGGCCATTACGGCAGCGCTTGCCACGGCAGACCGCTACCCCGACCCGCTGTGCCGGGCCCTGCTTGAAAAACTGGCGGTGGCTGAGGGAGTGCCCGCCGAATGGCTGCTGTGCGGCAACGGCGCGGCAGACCTCATCTTCCGGCTGGCGCTGGCTGCAAAGCCCCGTACCGCCCTTGTGACGGCACCCACCTTCGCCGAGTACGCCACCGCCCTTGAAACGGCAGGCTGCACGGTGGAACGGCATTTTTTGCGGGAAGAAAACGATTTTGCGGTGACGAAAGATCTCCTGAACGCGGTGCACCCGGGTACAAATATGGTATTCCTCTGTCAGCCCAACAACCCCACCGGCCAGCTGGCAGAGCCTGCCCTTGTGGAAGCGCTGCTGCGCAGATGCGAAGCCGTGGGTGCGGTGCTGGCCGTGGACGAATGCTTTCTGGATTTTCTGCCGGAGGGCGAAGGCCTTTCGGCAAAGCATCTGCTGAAAAACAGCAAAAAACTGATTATTTTAAAAGCCTTCACCAAGCTTTACGGCATGGCAGGCGTGCGTCTGGGCTATTGCCTGTGCTCTGATACAGAGCTGCTTGCCCGGATGCAGGCAGCGGGCCAGCCGTGGGCGGTTTCCAGTCTGGCACAGGCGGCGGGCATTGCTGCGCTGGACGAGACGGAATATGTGGCGAAGGTGCGTGCATTGATCGAAGCACAGCGGCCTGTGCTGGCAGACGGCCTGCGGGCGCTGGGCCTGCGGGTGATCGAGGGCCGGGCTAACTATCTGCTGTTCCGCGCGCCGGAAGCGCTGGGCGAAGCGCTGCGCCGCAAGGGTGCAGTACTGCGCAGCTGCGGCAATTATCCGGGCCTTGATGCCAGCTGGTACCGCACCGCCGTGCGCACAGAAAACGAGAACCGGCAGCTGCTTGTACTGCTGGCCGAAACCCTGCCGGAGGTGGCACAATGAGCAAGGCAAAATGCATTATGGTGCAGGGCACCATGAGCGGTGCGGGCAAAAGCCTGCTGTGCGCGGCGCTGTGCCGCATCTTTGCGCAGGATGGCTACCGCGTGGCCCCTTTCAAAAGCCAGAACATGGCCCTGAACAGCTTCGTCACCCGCAACGGTGCAGAGATGGGCCGTGCGCAGGTGGTGCAGGCACAGGCTGCAGGCGTGGAGCCGGATGTGCGCATGAACCCCATCCTGCTCAAGCCCAGCAGCGATGTGGGCAGTCAGGTGATCGTGAACGGCAAGGCCCGGGGCCAGATGTCTGCCGCCGATTATTTCAGGATGAAGCGCAGCCTTATCCCGGACATTCTGGAAGCCTACAACAGCCTTGCCGCCGAGAACGACATTATCGTGATCGAAGGCGCGGGCAGCCCGGCGGAGATCAACCTGAAAGCCGACGATATCGTCAACATGGGCCTTGCAAAGCTGGTGGATGCGCCGGTGCTGCTGGCGGGCGATATCGACCGGGGCGGCGTATTCGCCCAGCTGTACGGCACTGTGGAGCTGCTGGAAGCCGACGAGCGTGCCCGCATCAGGGGCCTGATCATCAACAAGTTCCGGGGCGATGTGGAGATCCTGCGGCCCGGCCTTGCCATGCTGGAAGAAAAAACACACCTGCCCGTGCTGGGCGTAGTGCCGTACCTGCGGGTGGAGATCGAGGACGAGGATTCTCTCTCCGACCGGCTGGATACAAAAGCTGCGGTCAAGCCGCTGGATATCGCCATCCTGCGCCTGCCGCATGTATCCAACTTCACCGACTTTATCCCGCTGGAACAGCACCCGCTGCTGGGCGTGCGGTATGTGCAGCGCACCCGCCAGCTGGGTGCACCGGATCTCGTCATCCTGCCTGGCACCAAGAACACCATGGACGACCTGCGCTGGCTGCGGGAAAGCGGACTGGAAGCGGCGGTGCTCAGGCTTTCGGCAGCCGGTACGCCGGTGCTGGGCGTGTGCGGCGGCTATCAGATGCTGGGCGAACAGCTCTGCGACCCGGCAGGGGAGGAGAGCGGTACCCCCTGCACCCTGCGGGGCCTTGGCCTGCTGCCCACCACGACGGTGTTCGGCACCGAAAAGCACCTGACCCAGACCGCAGCCTGTGTGACCACAGAACCCTTTGCAGGCGCAAAGCTGACGGGCTACGAGATCCACGCAGGCCGCACCGAGGTGTGGGGCAGTGCGTTCTGCATCCTTGCAGACGGCACGCCGGAGGGCTGTGTGCAGGACAGTGTATTCGGTACCTACCTGCACGGCCTGTTCGACACCGGCGAACTGACCGAAAAACTGACCGCATTTTTGTGCAAACGGAAGGGCATCGATCCGGCCGGGGCCGAGCTTATCCCCATGGAGCAGTACCGTCAGCAGCAGTTTGATCTGCTTGCCGATGGTGTGCGCGCGGCACTGGATATGCCCGCCATCTATGCCGCCATGGGAATGCAAAAAGGAGACAACACATGACACCGCAGCATCATCTGCCCGCCGACATTGAACGGACGAGCATCTCCATTATCACAAGGGAACTGGACGAGCTGGGCCTGACCCCGCCGCCGGAGACGGCTGCGGTGGTCAAGCGGGTCATCCACACCACCGCGGATTTCGACTATGCCAAAAATCTGCGCTTTACACCCGGCGCGGTGGAAGCCGCAGTCAAGGCCCTGCACGCGGGTGCTTTCATCGTTACCGACACCAATATGGCGCTGGCGGGCATCACAAAGCCGGGCCTGAAAAAACTGAACGGTGAAGCCATCTGCTACATGGCAGACCCCGCTGTGGCCGAAGCCGCAAAGCAGGCGGGCACCACCCGTGCCGTTGCCGCCATGCACCGTGCTGCCCGGGAGCACCCGGGGGCCATTCTGACCATTGGCAATGCGCCCACGGCCCTTTTGACCATTGCGGAGGAAATGGAAGCCGGTCTGCGGCCTGCACTGGTCATTGGCGTGCCGGTGGGGTTTGTGAATGTGGTGGAAAGCAAGGAAGTACTGTTTGCTGCCTGCGAGCGATACGGCGTGCCTGCCATCGCCGCCATGGGCCGCAAGGGCGGCAGCAATGTGGCTGCAGCCATCTGCAACGCCCTCATTTACTCTGCCGCCGAAATGCTGGACCCCTCTGCCAGAGGGTGGAACGGATAAGGCGGAAACAGCATAACATCAAAAACCCGGAACCCTTTTTGAGCCGTTTTGGCCGAGAAAAGGTTCCGGGTTTTGTTCATGATTTTTTCAGAGAGCTATTTTGCAACAGCCCCATTTTCACGGAAAAGGTCCGAACCGAGCACGGCATCCACACTGCCGGCATCAGGCTGCGGGGAACGTCTTGTTCCACACTTCGATCACCTTGAACTTCGGGGTCCAGCCTTCGGGCTCAAAGCGGTCGCCCTTGGCACCCATGGTGCCCTGCTCGGTGCACCACTGTGCGGCCTTGGCCATATCAGGGTCGGTCACATCCGCAAAGGCGGGTGCGCACACGCTCAGCACCATGCACAGCGCCACGAGGGCCGAAAGCAGCCTTTGGGTCAGGGTCGTCTGCTTCATATGGAATTCCTCCTTTTTGCTTACAAGGGGGGGATGCGTCCGCCTTAAAAAGGCCATATTTCACCTTCTTTTTCAATAAAACCTGCGTGAAACGCCCCAAAAACTGCGTGAAAAACGTTTTGAACCGCTGTGCGCGCCTTTGCCCCCTCTTGCAATTTGTGCGCAAAGGGTGTAGAATACAGTCACAATCAAATACAGGGGAGCTTGTGAAGCAGGCTGAGAGGAAGTATCCAAACTTCGACCCTTTTACCTGATGCGGATAATGCCGCCGTAGGAAGTCAGAATGGATGATTTTTTGCAGGAGGCACCGCGGAAGGTGTCTCCTGTTTTTTTGTTGTGTACCGATTACCATTAAGGAGGATGCCTTGTACTTTTCTGCGGAAGTGCCGCAGCGGGCTGAGGGGGAGCGCCCTGAGCTTTGTGACCGTCAGCGATGGGAAGCCGTGTTCCGGCGTGAGAGGAGACCAGAAAGTCTCGACCGCTTCTTATAGTTCCTGCGCCGGGTCTGGCACCGGGTGCGGGCTGTTTGCGGAGGCGCTGTATGGTTTTTGCTGCTTCCGCAGGTTTGGAAAGGAGCCTTGCCTTATGAAAAAACTCTCTGTGAAAAAGCTGGCGTTGGCCGGTATGCTGTGCGCTCTGTGCGTGGTGGGCAGCGTATTCAGCTTCCCCATGTTCGGCAGCAAATGTGCACCCATCCAGCACATGGTCAATGTGACCTGCGCGGTGCTGCTTGGCCCGTGGTGGGGCGTGGGCGTGGCCTTTGTGGCCTCGCTGCTGCGCAATCTGCTGGGTCTGGGCAGCCTGATGGCCTTCCCCGGCAGCATGTTCGGCGCACTGCTGTGCGGCCTTGTGTACCATAAGACCAAAAACATCCTTGCCACCATGGTGGGCGAGGTGTTCGGCACCAGCATTCTGGGCGGCCTGTGCGCTTACCCGGTGGCCATTTTCCTCATGGGCAAGAGCGCCGGCGACATCGCGTTCTATGCCTACATCGTGCCGTTCCTCATCTCCACTGCAGTGGGTTCCATCATTGCGGGCGTGCTGGTGTACAGCCTGCAGCGCTCCGGCGCACTGCGCTCCATGCAGAACAGTCTTTCCTGACGGAGGGGCACCCGAATGTTCAAAACAGAATTCGAGAACCTGCGCCGCACCTGCCCGCTCATCCATAACATTACCAACTACGTCACCGTGAACGACTGCGCCAACATGGTGCTGGCCTGCGGTGCTTCGCCCATCATGGCCGACGATGCCGCCGAGGTGGAGGACATCACCACCATCTGCGGCGGTCTGAACATCAACATCGGCACCCTGAACAGCCGCACCATCACCAGCATGCTGCTGGCGGGCAAAAAGGCAAACCAGCTGGGCCATCCTGTGGTGCTGGACCCGGTGGGTGCGGGTGCATCCCGCCTGCGCACCGACACGGCTTTCCGCCTGCTCAGGGACGTAAAGTTCACCGTGATCCGCGGCAATATCTCGGAGATCAAAACGCTGGCCTCCGGCGCGGGAACCACCAAGGGCGTGGATGCCGATGTGGCCGATAAAGTTACTGAGGAAAATCTGGATTCTGCCGTGGCCTTTGCCAAGGCCTTTGCAGCCCAGACGGGTGCCGTTATTGCCATTACCGGTGCCATCGACATTGTGGCCGATGCCGAAAAAGCCTACTGCATCCGCAACGGCAATGCCATGATGAGCAGCATCACCGGTACGGGCTGCCAGCTTTCGGCCCTGACGGCGGCGTTCGTCACCGCCAACCCCGGACATCCGCTGGAAGCCGCTGCAGCCGCAGTGTGCGCCATGGGCCTTGCGGGCGAGACCGCCCACAAGCGCCTGACCCCGCTGGACGGCAACTCCACCTACCGTAATTATATCATCGATGCCATTTACAATATGACCCCGGATCAGCTGGAAGAAGGAGCAAACTATGAAGTGCGATAAGCAGAACATGCTTCTGTATGCCGTCACCGACCGCGCATGGGTGGGAAAGCAGACCCTCTATGAACAGGTGGAGAGCGCCTTGAAGGGCGGTGTCACCTGTGTGCAGCTGCGTGAAAAAGAGCTGGACGACGAAGCTTTTCTGAAAGAGGCTGTGGAGATCCATGCTCTGTGCCAGCGCTACGGCGTGCCGTTCTTTGTGAACGACAATGTGGACATTGCCATCCGCTGCCACGCCGAGGGTGTGCACGTGGGGCAGGAGGATATGGCCGCAGCGCAGGTGCGCGCCCGTGTGGGCGAGGGAATGATGATCGGCGTTTCCGTCCACAGTGTGGAGGAAGCACGGGAAGCCGTCAAGCACGGCGCAGACTGCCTTGGCGTGGGCGCGGCCTTTGCCACTCATACCAAGACCGATGTGGATGTTCTGCCCCACGAGACCCTGAAGGCCATCTGTGATGCCGTGGACATCCCGGTGGTGGCCATTGGCGGCATCCACAAGGAGAACATCCTGCAGCTCAAGGGCACCGGTGTGGATGGCGTGGCCCTTGTGAGCGCCATCTTTGCAGCAGACGACATCGAGACCGAGTGCAAAGAGTTGAAAGCCCTGTCGGAGCAGATCATCTGACCGATCCCGCGGCAAACCGGGGACACCACCTTGGGCCGCGTTATAAAATTCATGGAGAAAACCAACATGAAAAGCGTATTTTGCGCAGGTGCCGACATCCAGAACGTTCTGTTTTTTCTGAATGACGGCTGCCTTTCCCTACCCTTGTATGACCAGCACCCTGCTGTTCAGAGATAAACTGTCATTTGGAGGAACAGAGCGTATGCAGACTTATACTACCCAGATGGATGCTGCCCGCAAGGGCATCATCACGCCGCAGATGGAGATCGTGGCAAAGAAGGAATACCGCACCACCGAGGAGATCCGCCAGTGGGTGGCCGAGGGCAAGGTTGCCATCCCCGCCAACAAGCACCACGAGTGTTTGAACCCCGAGGGTGTCGGCTCCATGCTGCGCACCAAGATCAACGTGAACCTTGGTGTCTCCCGCGACTGCAAGGACTACAACGTGGAGATGCAGAAGGTGATGAGCGCCGTCAACATGGGTGCCGAAGCCATTATGGATCTTTCCAGCCACGGCAACACCCAGCCCTTCCGCCAGAAGCTGACCCACGAGTGCCCGGTGATGATCGGCACCGTGCCGGTGTACGATTCGGTCATCCACTACCAGCGCGATCTGGCTGAGCTGACCGCACAGGACTTCATCGATGTGGTGCGCCTGCATGCAGAGGACGGTGTGGACTTTGTCACCCTGCACTGCGGCATCACCCGCAAGACCATCGAGCAGATCCGCAAGCACAAGCGCAAGATGAACATCGTGAGCCGCGGCGGTTCTCTGGTGTTTGCGTGGATGAGCATGACCGGCAACGAGAACCCCTTCTACGAGCACTTTGACGAGATCTGCGAGATCTGCGCCGAGCACGATGTGACCATCTCGCTGGGCGATGCCTGCCGTCCCGGCTGTCTGGCTGACGCCACCGATGTGTGCCAGATCGAGGAGCTGGTGCGTCTGGGCGAGTTGACCAAGCGCGCATGGGCACACAACGTGCAGGTGATGGTGGAAGGCCCCGGCCATGTGCCCCTGAATCAGGTGGCTGCCAACATGGAGGTGCAGAAGAGCATCTGCATGGGCGCACCCTTCTATGTGCTGGGACCCCTCGTCACCGATATCGCCCCCGGTTACGACCACATCACCGCTGCCATCGGCGGCGCTGTGGCTGCAGCCAGCGGTGCAGCTTTCCTGTGCTATGTGACCCCCGCCGAGCATCTGGCTCTGCCCAATGTGGACGATGTGAAGCAGGGCATCGTGGCCTCCAAGATCGCTGCCCACGCCGCCGATATCGCCAAGGGCATCCCCCACGCCCGGGACATCGACGATAAGATGGGCGATGCCCGCCGTGTGCTGGACTGGGATGCGCAGTTCGCCTGCGCACTGGACCCGGAGACCGCAAAGGCCATCCGCGATGCCCGCCTGCCGGAGGACGACCACAGCGACACCTGCAGCATGTGCGGCAAGTTCTGTGCTGTGCGCAGCATGAACAAGGCGCTGGCCGGTGAGTACATCGACATTCTGTAAAAATCTTCTGTTTTGCGCGCAGCAGCGTGCATCTTCCTCCGCCGCCCGGTATGACCGCCGGGCGGCTTTTGTTGTAATACGGCGAAAAATATGTTACAATAAATCAATACGGACGAGCGCATTGCACACATCAAAGAGCGCCATCCGGAGGATCTTCTTCTGTTTGAGCAATATGGACGGGAGGCTGTGCTTTCTCCTGATTTGATCATTCGGGACGGCAAGCATATTGGAACAGTTTTTGCCGTGAAAAAACTGCCGGATACGAACCTGAATGTTGTTGTAAGGCTTGTGCTGGAAACCGATGAAGCGGGATTTAAGAATTCTGTCATGACATTTTACAGGCTCCGCGAACGTAACTTGAAAAAACTTCTGGAGAAGAACCAGTTGCTTTACACGCGGGAATAAATTTGCTATAATATGGGTAGGATAAGGTAGCGTTTGAAGTAGAGAATGTGCTGCTACACGCCCCTTGGGCCAAAAGAAATGCGGGAAAGGGCACACCCGCCAAATGCTACTCGATGGGGAACGGTTCAAATGCCGTTCCCCGTTCCTGTTTTAAGAGGTCCCTTACGGATCTCTTTTTTATTATCGATTATTTCTATCGATTTTTTAGAATTTACAATTCTTCTGTACTGTACTATAATGAAGTTATCGTCTTCATTCCATTGATCTACAGGAGGAATCTGCCTTGCTGGTAAATCTTATCGAATCCGTCTATCGTCTGCTGTGGGGCGACCTGTTCACCATCCCGCTGGGCGGCGGCATCGGCATTTCCTTCATGGTGGTGCTGCTGTTCACGGCGGGCATCTGGTTCACCTGCCGCACCCGTCTTTTGCCGGTGCGGCTGTTCCGGGATATGATCGCCGCCGTGTGCGAGAAAAAGCAGGGCAGGGACGGCCTTTCCTCCTTCCAGACGCTGGTCATTTCCACCGCCACCCGCGTGGGCATGGGCAATCTGGTGGGCGTGGTGGCCGCTGTTTCTGCAGGCGGTGCCGGTGCGGTGTTCTGGATGTGGGTCACTGCCATTCTGGGTGCGTCCACCTCCTTTATCGAATCCACCCTTGCCCAGAAATACCGCCAGCCCGACCCGCTGTACGGCGGCTGGCGCGGCGGACCGGCTTACTATCTGCATGTGCTGGCGGAGCGCAGGCGCGGCAAAAAGCTCAAACGCTCTGTGGTAGCGGCACTGTTTGCGGTGTCTGGTCTCATCTGCTGGTGCGGCATCAGTCAGGTGATCTCCAACTCGGTCAGTTCTGCGTTTGAAAATGCGTTCCATATTCCGCCGCTTACTACCACACTGGTGCTCACGGCCATTGCGGCGGTGATCGTGTTGCGCAAGAATGCCACCGTGAAAAGTCTGGACGTGATGGTGCCCATCATGGCGGTGTGCTATTTTGTCATCACCGTGGGCATCGTGCTGTTCAACCTGCCCAAGCTCCCGGCGGTGTTCGGGCGCATCTTTGCGGAAGCGTTCGGTCTGCGGCAGGCCGTGGCTGGCGGCTTTGGTGCTGTGCTGATGAACGGAGTCAAGCGCGGCCTGTTCTCCAACGAAGCGGGCAGCGGTTCGGCCCCCTGTGCAGCTGCCGCCGCAGAGTGCGACGACCCGGTCAAGATGGGCTTTGTGCAGGCACTGGGCGTGCTGATCGATACGGTGGTGATCTGCAGCTGCACGGCTTTTTTGATGCTGCTGGTGCCGCAGGAGATCACGGAAGGACTTGCGGGCATGGACCTTTTGCAGACTGCCCTGCAGTACCATCTGGGCGGCTTTGGTGTCGTGTTCATTGCGGCCACGCTGGCGCTGTTCAGCTTTTCCACCTTTCTGGGCGTTTTGTACTATGCCCGCGGCAATGTGGCCTATCTGTGCGGCGACAACTGGTGGAGCCAGACCGTGTATAAGCTGATCGCGCTGGCCATGCTGGTGATCGGCGGTATGCAGGCCTACACGGTGGTGTGGGATCTGGGCGACGTGGGCATTGGCCTGATGACCATTTTCAACATGATAGCCTTGGTGCCCATGGCAAAGGAAGCACTTGCCGCCCTGAACGACTACGAAAAACGCAAAAAACTGCAGTAAATAGCAAAGGCCCGGCTCCCTGTAACATGGGAACCGGGCCTTTCAGGTTATTTTATTGCAGATCAGATTTGTTTAAAAGCAGCCCGCCTGCAAGCCCGGCCAGCGCAGGCAGCACCCAGCCAAAGCCCATGCTGCCCAGCGGCAGAGCGTTGGCGGCGGCAGATACTGCCCCCAGCGGCAGCGCAGCGGCGATGCTCTGCAGGGCGGTCAGGCCCATGCACAGCGGATACACCGCCCGGTGCTTTTCAAGGCCCGGCATAAAGGAAAGCAGGATCAGCACGATGGCTGCGGGATAAATGGCGTTCAGCACTGGAGTGGACAGCCGGATGATGGCAGCAAGGCCGAGGTTCGATACCAGCATACTGGCCACAGCAAAAAAAGCGGCAAGGGCAGGGTAGGGGATGCGGGGCAGAAGCTGATGAAAATACTGCCCCACGCAGGCGATCAGGCCCACGCAGGTGTTGAAGCATGCGATCACAAAAATGGCCGCAATGAGCACAAGGCCCGCCCGGCCGAACAGCTGCTGTGCCAGAGCGGTGAGCACCTCGGCACCGGTGGCAAGGCCCGGATACACCGTGCCGGTCTCGGCCCCGGCGTGGCCCAGCATGGCGTAGACCACCAGCATCAGCCCGCCTGCAATAAAACCGGCCCGGATGGTGCCGCCTTCCACGGCACGGCTTTCTGTGACACCCCGGGCGCGGATGTTCAGGGCGATGACCGCGCCAAAATTCAGCCCGGCCAGCGTGTCCATGGTCTGGTAGCCGTACAGGATGCCCTGCACAGCGGGCAGGGCTGCGTACTCTGCACTGGGTGTGCCGTAGTGTGCCGCCAGCGGATGGATGAGACACCCGGCAAACAGCACCACGATGAGCACGATCAGGCAGGGGCAGAGGATGCGGCCCAGCCAGTCGGTAAGCTTTTCCGGCCGCAGCGCCACCAGAAAGGCCGCTGCAAAAAACAGCACCGAGTAGGCCAGCTGCAGCCCGGTACCGCCGCCTATCAGCGGCACCAGCATCTGGAAGGAGGTACTGGCGGTGCGGGGGATGGCAAGGCACGGGCCGATGGAAAGATACACTAAAATTGTGAACACCATGGCGAACACCGGATGCACCCGGCCGGCAAGCCTGTCCAGACCGCCTGCCCGTGCCACAGCCACCACGCCCGCAATGGGCAGGCCGACGGCGCTGACGGCAAGGCCCGCAAAGGCAGGCCAGAGGCTGGTACCGGCCTGTGCGCCCAGATGCGGCGGGAAGATCAGATTGCCTGCACCAAAAAACATGGAAAACAGTGTAAAGCCGACCAGAAGCAGATTTTTGCCGGAAAGCTTCTGCATAGGACAGACACCTCATTTCTTTCTTGCATCAAAGATGACAGAGATTCATACAGTTCAGTTTATCGTTTTATTGATTTCATGTCAAGAAAGAAAAACATGAAGAAAAGTAATGACAGGCATGATAAGCTCTTATGCATCATGATGCACGGGTCATTGGCGTTTGGAAAGAGATATGGTATTATAATGTATAATGTAGAACTGGGCAGGCCATCAGGGCGCTTTCTCCGCGAAATTCGGGGCTTCCAGCTCCCGCCCTGTTGCCTTATGGCAACAGGGTCCTATCCTCGGATCATTCGCTGAAGAAATTCCCTGCCGTCCTGCATTTATTTGTAATCAGGAGCAGGTAAGTTTATGAAGCGACATAAACAATTTTTTCAGCGGCTGGGCGCTGCGGCCTTCTGGCTGGCGGTGTGGCAGTGCGCCGCCATGGCGGTGGGACAGGAGGTGTTCCTTGTTTCGCCGGTGCAGGCGGTGCGCACTCTTTTGCAGCTTTTGCCGCAGGCAGAGTTCTGGCAGCGGGTGGGTTTCAGCTCCGGGCGCATTCTGCTGGGTTTTGGGCTGGGCGTGGCCGTAAGCATCGTGCTGGCTGTGGCCGCACAGGCGTGGCACACGGCAGATGTGCTGCTTGCTCCGGTGCTGCAGCTGGTCAAAGCCACGCCGGTGGCAAGCTTTATCATTCTGGCGCTGGTGTGGGTGCGGGGGGCATCGCTTTCGGTGCTCATCAGCTTTTTAATGGTGCTGCCCGTGCTGTACGGTGCGGTGCGCACCGGCATCCAGAGCGCAGACCCACAGCTGTTGGAGATGACGAAGGTGTTTCACCTTCCGCTGGGCCGACGGCTGCGGGCGGTGTGGCTGCCTGCGGTGCTGCCAGCCTTCCGGCAGGGATGCAGCGTGGCCCTTGGCATCTGCTGGAAGAGCGGCGTTGCCGCTGAGGTGATCGGCCTGCCCAATGGCAGCATCGGCGATGCACTCTACCGGGCCAAGATCACCCTTTCCACCGGGGAGCTGTTCGCATGGACGTTTGTGATCATCCTGCTCAGCGCCGGGTTTGAAAAGCTGTTCCTGCTGCTTCTGGACTGCGTGACCCGCGCCGTGACCGGGGAGGTGCCGCAATGCTGACCATCGAGCATCTGACAAAACAGTTCGGGAAGAAAACGCTGTTCCGGGACCTGTGCCTCACGGTGAAAGGCCCGGCGGTGCTGTGGGCACCCAGCGGCTGGGGCAAGACCACATTGCTGCGCATCCTCATGGGGCTGGAAGAACCCACTTCTGGCATAGTACAGGACGTTGGCCGGGTGGCAGCAGTGTTTCAGGAAGACCGGCTCTGCCCGCAGCTGACAGCTGTGCAGAACGTGACGCTGGTATTGCCCGGCAGTGCAGAACAATACAAGGAGCAAATTATAGAAGATTTTCAACAGCTTGGCATGGATGCTGCCGCACTGGCCCTGCCTGCAGCACGGCTTTCCGGCGGACAGAAGCGCCGCACGGCTCTGCTGCGGGCTTTGTGGGCCGCCAGCGATACGCTGCTGTTAGACGAACCCTTTACCGGAATGGACCCGGACACCCTTGCCGCTGCTGCGGCGCTGCTGCGGGAGCGCCGCGGAGAAAAGCCTGTCTTGCTGGCTACCCACGACCGCGAAGCCATCCGCCTTCTGGGCTGGCCGGTGGTTGAGCTGGAAAATGCCTGAGCCTGCATCTATCCTATAGAATGAAAAATCGGAAAGACCAGAACGGCCTTTCCGATTTTTTGCTGCTTGGAATATTTTACTGAAAAATACGCAGGGGATACGGCGAACTGCATCAGTTCAGCAGCTTTGCCGGGTCAAGATACTGCTCACCCTGCAGTACTTCCAGATGGATATGCGTCTCCTCGGCGCATTCGTTGGGAATGCTGCCTGCACGGCCAAGTATCTGACCCACACTCACTTCATCGCCGGTCTGCACCGTGGGGTCGGCAGTGCCGCACACCCGCCACAGGTGCCCGGCGCTGTCCTCGATGCACACCACACTGCCCCAGCGGCTATCGGTGTCCACGGCGGTCACCTTACCGGCGGCGGGAGCACACACCTGTGCATCCTGCGCACAGGCGTAGTCCACACCGTTGTGGGTGCGCCAGTCGCCAAGGGTGCTGCTGTACACCAGCTCATCGCCGCTGTAGGCGTTCAAGACCTTGCCCGAGACGGGCTGCGTGGAGGCAGGCGCAGCTGAACTGCTGGCAGGCGAGGATGCGCCCTGCAGTGCGGAGGGTTCGTGCACCAAACCAGAGCCAGACTGCGCCCCAGAAGAGGACGCAGAGGATGCGGGCTTGGGTACATTTGCCGCAGATTCTGCGGCGTCGGTCACGGGCTGCTGCCATACATCGTCCTCCTGTGGGTCAAGGGTGAGCTGCGGCTCCGGTGCAGGTTCTTCCTGCGGGGTCGTCAGGTCGTCGTAGCTCTTTTTCAGTTCATCCCGCACGGTGCGCACTGCCCACACGCCCGCCGCTGCGGCTGCGACGAGACAGGCCAGCAGTGCCAGTGTAAAGCCCCTGCTGCGCAAAAACTTTTTGATCTGCTCCATTGTCGTTACTCCCATCTGCTGCATTGTGTACGCATTGCTTCTGGGCTTAGTGTGGGACAGCAGGGCAGGTTTTATGCATTCTTTTATTTAAATGCCCTCCGCGTTGCTCTGGGCATATTTAGAGGAAATGATATTTTGTAATATAGCAGCCCAGCCAGACCTGCGGGTCTGGCTGGCCTGCACTTTCACGGGAAGGGCCGCAGCCGGAAAATGCATCTTCCCTCTGTGGCCTTCTGTGCTGATACCCAGAGTGAAGCGGAGGATATTCTAAATGATATTACCAAACAAAAAGGCTCTCCCTTTTCGGGAGAGCCTTTGCAGATCAAAAATCAGTTGCGGCGGCGGCTGTTCATGCCCAGCAGGCGCACAACATACAGGAAGATGTTGATGAAGTCCAGATACAACGTCAGTGCGCCGTAGATGGAAGCCTTCTCAGCCAGCTCGCCGTCATAGGCGTAGTAGGAGAACATCTGGCTCAGTTTCTGGGTGTCGTAGGCGGTCAGCAGCATGAACACCACCAGACCGACAGCGCTGTACAGCACCGTGGTGAGGAAACTCATGCCGAACAGCATGCCCACAAAGCCGGTGATGATGAGCGCGAACAGGCCCATCATCAGCTTGGGACCCCAACCGGACAGATCCTTGTGGGTAGTAGTGCCGTAGACCGCCATCAGGCCGAAGTACAGCGAGGTGGCAAGGAAGGCCAGCACCAGAGTGCCCAGATCAAATATCAGGAAGTAGTAGCTCAGCACCATGCCGTTGAGCAGCGCATAGGCAAAGAATGTGGCTCTTGCACCGCCCACCGACATGTTCTGCACGCGGGAGCTGAGCACATACACCAGCACCAACTCTGCGATGGTGAACACCAGATACAGCGAGTTGACAACGTACAGCAGCGGGGTAGCGGCTGTAACGAACGCCGCGGCAAAGGTGATGAGCAGGCCTACCGCCATCCAGCGGTAGGTGCGGTTCATATAGTCAGCCGAGGTCATGGCAGGCTCCGTGTATCCTCGATCGTAACCATTGTAATTGTAATCCATATGGGACTCCTCCAGTCTCTTTCTGCCGGAACACTTTTTCCTTGCTCCGGTCTACGGAATATAGTATACTGCATAGAAATGAACGTTTCATGAAAAAGGCTGTGATATTGTATGTCTCTTGGGCTTTATTTACACATACCCTACTGTTTTTCCAAATGCAGATACTGCGATTTCTATTCCCATCCCGGTGAGCGCGGCGTACCGGAAGCTTATGTGGATGCTCTTGTGCGGGAGCTTTCCCGCTTTGCGCCGGAAGTACCTCTGCAGCCGGACACCCTTTATTTTGGCGGCGGCACCCCCAGCCTGCTGCGCCCGGAGCAGGCAAAACGGCTGATCGATGCGGCCCGGCCGATGCCGGGGGCCGAGATCACACTGGAAGCAAACCCGGAGACGGTGACGGAAGAAAGCCTTGCAGGCTTCCGGGAGGCGGGTGTGAACCGCATCTCTTTCGGGGTGCAGTCTGCCCGGGATACCCAGCTGCGCACACTGGGCAGGCCGCACACGGCAAAGCAGGCGCGGGCTGCATTTGCCGCCGCGCGGCGCGCAGGCTTTGCGAACATCAGCGGCGACATCATGCTGGCACTGCCGCACTACACCGAAGCCGAGTTTGACGAAACGCTGGAACTGATCGAGGGTGGTGGGGCTACCCATATTTCGGCATATCTGCTGAAGATCGAGCCGGATTCGGCCTTTGGTAAACATCCGCCCGAAGGCCTGCCCACCGGCGATGAAGCCGCCGATTTTTACCTTTATGCAGTGGAACAGCTGGAACACCACGGCTACAAACAGTACGAGATCTCCAACTTTGCAAAGCCCGGCTATGAGGGCAGACACAACCTCATCTACTGGGACTGCGGCGACTATCTGGGCCTTGGCCCGGCGGCGCACTCCTGCATGGGCGGCAGACGGTTCTACTACCCGCCGGACACCGCCGCTTTCCTGAACGATGCCGCCGCCCCGGTGATGGACGGCAGTTGCGGCGCAGAGGACTACCTTATTTTACAGCTGCGTCTGCGCAAAGGCCTTTCGCTGGATGCATACAAAAAACTTTACGGGAAAGAATTCTCCACCGCACAGCTGGCCTTTGTGCAAAACTGCGTCCGGGCGGGCTATGCAAGCTTTGACGGCCGCACCCTTGCCCTGACCCCGGCGGGCCTCATCGTGCAGAACAGCATCCTTGCCCAGCTGTTGTAATTGGCAGAAATACGGCAACACATTGCTTTTGAGTGTCGATTCTGGTATGATATACTCGTATTATTAGGCGATGGGAGAGAAAACGGATGGCGAAAGTATTGATCGTCGGCGCAGGCGCGGCAGGACTGATGGCGGCGGGTGCCGCCGTGCGTCAGGGGCATCAGGTGACGGTGCTGGAACACATGGACAAGCCCGGCCAGAAGATCCTTGTCACCGGCAAGGGCCGCTGCAATGTGACCAACGACTGCCCGGCAGAGGAATTTCTGCGCCATGTGCGCACGAACCCGCGCTTTCTGTATTCGTCGCTGGGGGCCTTTCCACCGGCAAAGACCATGGAACTGTTCGAGGGCCTTGGCGTGGAGCTGAAGGTGGAGCGCGGCCGCCGGGTGTTTCCAGTATCGGACAAGGCCGAGGAGATCCGGCAGGCTCTTTTGCGCTATGCGCAGGATGCTGAACTCGTGCATGACGGCGCGAAAAAGCTGCTATTGGAAGAGGTAACACCGGAGCCGGAAGCAGCTCCCGCCGCACCGGAAAACCCGCGCCACCCCAAAAAGAAAAAGGCAGGCCCGGCACTGCGGTGCATCGGTGTGCGGGGCACCTCCGGCCGGGAGTACCGGGCGGATGCCGTGCTGGTGGCCACCGGCGGCGTGAGCTATCCCACCACCGGCTCTACCGGCGACGGCTACAAACTGGCCCAGCAGGCCGGGCACACCCTCATCGAGCCGGTGCCCAGTCTGGTCAGTCTTGTGAGCCATGACGCGGACTGCAAAAAGATGATGGGCTTGGCGCTGAAAAACGTCACCCTGACCCTGTTCGAGGACAGCAAGGCCATTTTTGACGAGCAGGGCGAAATGCTGTTCACTCATTTTGGCATCAGCGGCCCGCTGACTTTGAGCGCATCCAGCCATCTGGGCGACATGAAAAAACACAAGTATCATGCGGAGATCGACCTCAAGCCCGCTCTCAGCGAGGAGCAGCTTTATGACCGAATCACGCGGGATTTTGCCCTGCTGGCAAACCATGCGGCGCAGGGCGCGCTGGTAAAGCTTTTGCCGTCCAGTATGCAGCCGGTGATGGTGGCGCGCTGGGGCATCGACCCGGCTACCAAGGCAAACCAAATCACCCGGGAGCAGAAGAGGGAGCTGGTGCAGCTGATGAAGCACTGGCGGGTGTCCATTGATGCCCGGGGCGATCTGGCCCACGCGGTGATCACCAGCGGCGGCGTGTCCGTGCGGGAGGTGGACCCCAAAACCATGCAGAGCAAAAAGGCGATGGGCCTTTACTTTGCAGGCGAAGTGCTGGATGTGGATGCCTATACCGGCGGCTACAACCTGCAGATCGCCTTCTGCACCGCACAGGCGTTTGCAAATAATCTGTAATTACAGATAAAACAATTTTAAATGCCCTCCGCGCTGCTCTGGGCATATTTATAGGAATAGATTTTTTTGATTTGTATTTTGAAAACGACTGCGGTCGTTTTCAAAATACGTTTTCACAAAAAGGGTTGTTGCCGGGATAGTCTCACAGACCACTGCGCAACTGTTCCCAAAGGGAACGAGCAGCAAATTCAGTTGGCCGTTGCGGCCCCGCTTGTGAAAAATCAAATCTGGAAAATCCGCAGATTTTCCAGATTTGTAAATATTTAAAATGATTTTCCGCTGAAGATGGCCAGAGCGTGAGCAGAGGCCATTTTAAATCGTTCAGTTCAAAAAAGGAGAAGATATAAAATGGTATCTGTTGCGATCGACGGGCCTGCAGGTGCAGGCAAATCTACGCTGGCACGCCGTTTGGCGGCTGAAATGGGCTATATTTATGTGGATACCGGTGCCATGTACCGCGCCATCGGCCTGTATGCCCTGCGCGCAGGCAAGGACCCCAAGGACAACGACGCAGTGAACGCGCTGCTTCCCCAGATCGAGCTGCGGCTGGCCTCCATTGAGGGGGAGCAGCACATTTATTTAAAGGAAGAGGATGTGAGCACCGCCATCCGCACCGAGGCCGCAGGTATGGCTGCCTCTGCCGTGGGCGCAAACCCGGCTGTGCGCGCCTTTCTGCTGGAACTGCAGCGGGATATGGCCAAAAAGCAGGACGTGCTGATGGACGGCCGCGACATCGGCACGGTGGTGCTGCCGGATGCCACGGTGAAGATCTTCCTCACCGCCACGCCGGAAGCCCGCGCCACACGCAGGTGGAAAGAGTATCAGGCCAAGGGCATCGATACTCCCTATGAAGAGGTGCTGGCCGACGTGAAGCAGCGGGACTATCAGGACACCCACCGTGCCGCTGCGCCCCTGAAGCAGGCGGACGATGCCGTGCTGCTGGATACTTCGGAGCTGGATTTTGAACAGAGCCTTGCTGCAATGAAGAAGATCATTGCGGAGAAAGTGAATAAAACGATAAAATGATATTATATTACATCTTAGTACCCTTTGCGTGGCTTTTGTGGCATATCGGTTTCCGCATCCATGTAGAGGGACGCGAAAACCTGAAAAAGGTGCAGACAAAGGGCTGCATCCTTGCGCCCACCCATGTCTCCGCCATCGACCCGGTGTTCATCGTGGTCACCCGGTGGAGCAGGCGGATGGTCGTATTTGCCAAGAAGGAACTGTTCGAGATCAACGGCTTCCTGACATGGTTCTTCCGGTGCTGCGGCGCGGTGTGCGTGCGCGGCACAAAGGATGAAATGGCTGCCATTGAGCAGACCGTAGAAAAGTGCAGAAACGGCGAAACACTGCTCATCTTCCCGGAGGGCACCCGCGAAAAGGACGGGAAGCTTCTGCCGCCCAAGAGCGGACTGTTTGTCATTGCGGCGGGGGCCGGGGTGGACGTAGTGCCCTGCCGCATCCTGTACGATACGCCGGATGGAAAAATGCACCTGTTCTGCAAAGTACGGGTGATCTACGGCGAGCCGATGCCTGCAGAGCAGTTTGCCATGGAGAGCCGCCGCGACACCAAAAAGCTGCGTGCCAACAAGCAGGCCCTGCTGGATGCGTGGGAAAAGATGGGGGCGTAAAAGATGGAGATCCGAGTTGCCAAAACGGCGGGGTTCTGCTTTGGTGTCAAGCGGGCGGTGGATCTGACCTATGGCCTGCTGAACGAAGGCTGCAAGGTGGCCACCCTCGGCCCGCTGATCCATAACCCGCAGGCTGTGGAGGATATGCAGAAAAAGGGTGCCCTTGTGGCGGATGCCATCGCCGATGTGCCCGCCGGGTACGAGGTGGTCATCCGCAGCCACGGCGTGCCGCGCACCGTGTACGACGAGCTGGATGCGCGCGGCATCACCTACCATGATGCCACCTGTCCCTTCGTGCAGAAGATCCAGCGCATTGCCGCCGAGGCCGAAAAGGCGGGGGCGGTGCTGCTGGTGGCAGGCGACAAGACCCATCCGGAGGTGCAGGGAATCGTGGGCCACACCCGCGGAGAGGTGTTCGTTTTTGCCGATCTGGCCGAGTTGAAGGCATGGAAAGGCCCCTCTGACCCGCAAAAACCCCTGTTTGCAGTTGCACAGACCACATTTCAGGTTACAAAATGGCAAGAAAGTTCGGAGTTTCTCAAAAAAGCCTATACAAACGCCCGAA
>ERZ791879.266-NODE-266-length-51950-cov-12.449639_pt1 | contig 51950 bp, 43 predicted proteins | sample MGYA00510162_ERZ791879 | MGnify/ENA primary metagenome ERZ791879 (study PRJEB30046, sample SAMN00792113) | human gut metagenome | study: EMG produced TPA metagenomics assembly of the A metagenome-wide association study of gut microbiota in type 2... | reverse complement strand
CGTAGAGGAAACACTCCTTCCCATTCCGAACAGGAAAGTTAAGCTCTACAGCGTCAATGGTACTGCACGGGAGACTGTGTGGGAGAGTAGAACGTTGCCAGGTAACAAGGATCTTTAGCTCAGTTGGTTAGAGCAACCGGCTCATAACCGGTCGGCCCGGGGTTCGAGTCCCTGAAGGTCCACCATTTCTGGGGGTATAGCTCAGTTGGGAGAGCACTTGCCTTGCACGCAAGGGGTCAAGGGTTCGAATCCCTTTACCTCCACCAAAAGCTACGATATAAATCGTAGCTTTTTTTGTTTTATAAAATTAAAAAACTTAAGTTAATATTTTTAATATTAAAATGTAGAATTATAACTAAATAAAATAGATTTTTATATTTTTAATTTATTTATAATAGTGGTATTATAAATATGAATGTGTATTACAATATATGTTAAAGAACAAGGTGATAAGTAGATGTCTTTATATAGAGTGAAACAATTTGTTTGGGCATTAAAATCATTGTCCCAGGATATTGATACTGAATATGTAAATAAATTTCTGAATAAAAGAGAGAAAAATTTATTTAATAAATTAAAAAAAACAGATAAACAACATTGTATTAGAGTTAGTAAAGATGCTGTACATTTATCAAAGAGAAAAAATATAAATTTAAATTTAAATAGAGTTGCCAAAGTAGGGCTATTGCATGATATAGGAAAAGGTGAATATGGACTTAATATTATTGAAAAATCTGTATTAGTAATATTAAATAAAATGACCAAAGGAAAATTAAAAAAATATGATGGTATTAAAGCTGTTGATTCTTATTATAATCATGCAGAAAAAGGTGCAAATTTATTAAAGCATTTTAATACATATGATAAAGAATTTTTGGATACTATTAGATATCATCATAGTAATAAGATACAGGGAAATAAGCTACTAGATATAATAAAGGAAAGTGACAATAGAAATTAAGTTATGGGGTGAATTATGAAAGCTGATGAAAGAAGAAATAGCATTATTGAGATGTTAATGAGGGAAAAAAAGGCTATTAAAGGAACAACATTAGCTGAGAGCTTTAATGTAACAAGACAAATAATAGTTAAAGATATAGCTATTTTAAGAGCGAAAGGAAATAATATAATAGCGACTCCAGATGGATATATGATTAATGATGATAATAGTAGTAGGGTAAAATCAGTTATTGCAGTAAATCATAATAATGAGGACGTTATTAAAGAGCTTGAAATAGTTGTTAAGTATGGTGGAATAATAGAAGATGTTATAGTAGAACATCCCTTATACGGAGAGATAAAAGGGATATTAATGATAAAGAATCTTAATGATTTAAACAAATTTAAAAATGCGTTAAAAGAGATAAATGCAAAGCCATTATCTATATTAACTAATGGAGTACATCTCCATACTATTTCTGCTGACTCTATTGAAAATATGGAGTTAATAAAAGAAGAATTAAAAGAAAATGGTTTTATTTTATAAATTAGGGGAATTGAATTATGGATTATGATGTTTTAGTTTTAGGTGGTGGCATAATTGGATGTGCTGTTGCCTATGAATTATCTAAATATAATTTAAATATAGCTGTAATTGAAAAAGAATTTGATATAGCAGATGATATTTCATTCGTTAATACTTCCATTGTATATGATGGGTCAGAAACATCTAATAATGTGATGGCTGGACTAGAGTATATAGGAAATATATTATTAGAAGATTTATGTGAGAAGTTTAATGTTCCATTTAGAAGAATAGGATCATTAAGAGTAGTTAATGATGATAATGGTGTAGTTAAATTAAAAGAGATGTATGAAAGAGCTATAAGGCGTGGAATTGATGGAGTATATTTAATAGATCCAGATGAGGTGTATGAAATAGAGCCTAATATTAATACGGAAGTAAAAAAAGGATTATACTCTCAAAATGTTGCAATAGTTGCTCCATATGATTTAGCAATTGCATATGCTGAAGTTGCATTTGATAATGGGGTAAATTTTAGGTTAGAGGAAGAAGTTTTAACTATTCAAAATGTTACAAAAGGATTTAGAGTTGTAACTAATAAAAATAAGTTCTCTTGTAAGGTTGTTATAAATACAATTGCAAATGAAATATATATAAATGAAAAAGGTGTAGTTGAAGAAAAAGACTCTGAGGATGGAATAAATTCTTTCAAAAATATGAGTTATATTTTACTTGATGATAATTATGAAAATAAGTTACAAAGAATTGTTACAAAGACTTTTGACAAAGATACTTTTGTTGTTTCAACACCTGTTTTAAATGGAGGTTCTCTTATTGGAATAAAAAGTATTGAAAAAACTAGTTTAGATGATAATTTACAATATGCATCTAAATTATTAAAAGAATTAGATAAAAGTAATATAAATAACCTATTTAGGGAAAGTTATGATAAAGATTCTATTGTAGTAGATGATCAAAAAATCGATAAGGGGTATATTAGTGTTATAGGAACTCATTACGGAAAAGTTACATTAGCACCAGCTATAGCCAAAATGTTATGTGATACTATTAGTAGTAATTTAAATTGTAGATTAAAGAAGAATTTCATTGATAAAAGAAGAGAGTTCTATAGATTTAGAGAAATGGATAGAAATGAAATTAATGAGGTTATTAAGTTAGATAAACGTTATGGTAAGATAGTATGTATGTGCAACAATGTTTCAGAAGGTGAAATTGTTGATTCTATTAGAAGACCTTTAGGTGCTAGAACTGTTAAAGGGGTTAAAAGAAGAACAGGTGCTGGATTTGGAAATTGTCATGGAGCTTACTGTAATGAGAAAATAATTCAAATATTATCTAGAGAGTTAGATAGAAAATTTACTGATATAGTAGATGATTCAAAAAATTCAAATATAATTTCAGGCAGAATTAAAGAATTTAAAGATATATAATAGGAGTTGTAAGTATGGGTAAAAAGGATATTTTCACTTCTGTAGTTAGAGTTAAAGGTAGTGATAAATTTAAGGTTGTTCCTGTTAAAAGTAGTGATGAAGTTGATAAGGGATTATGGATAGAAATGTCTAAAGTTGTTAGTAGATTATATGTAAGCATTCCTATAAAAATGGGAAGTATTATATGTAAGAATATTTTAAATAGTGGAGTTGATATAATCTGTACTAGGGATATCCAAACTAAATAATCATTTAGAAGTGATTTTAAAATTTAAATTCATTCTTATTAAAGAGCTTTGCCCAAATAGGTATTTAAATGTATTGACAAAAAGTAGGAGCTTATAATATATTAAATATATTAATATCGTAAATATTTAATTAAACCGTTGAAGAGGCTAGTAATAAAGTAATTGTTTTAAGAGAGTCAGTGGCTGGTGAAAACTGATAACAATATTTTATGAATCCACCTTGGAGGGACTGTGATGAGCAGTACGGATAAACCCGTTAGTTTTATAAAGAGTGGATAATAAGTAAAAATTTATTATCAATTAGGGTGGCAACACGGAGTTCTTCGTCCCTTATATGGGAAGGAAGGGCTCTTTTTTTATATCAGAAAAAATAATAAAATATACATGGAGGATATTATGTTAGATTTAAAATTTTTAAGAGAAAATCCAGAAATAGTTAAACAAAATATTAAAAACAAGTTTCAAGATCAAAAACTTCCTTTAGTTGATGAAGTAATTGCTTTAGATATCGAAAGCAGAGCTACTCAACAAGAAGCTGATTCATTAAGATCAAATAGAAAAACAATTTCTAAACAAATTGGTGCATTAATGGGTCAAGGAAAGAGAGAAGAAGCTGAAGAGTTAAAAGCTAAGGTTAATGAACAAGCAGCTCGTTTAGCAGAGTTAGAAGCTAAAGAAGCTGAACTTGAAGAAAAAATAAGAAATATAATGTTAGTTATTCCTAACATCATTGATCCTAGTGTTCCAATTGGAAAAGATGATAGTGAAAATGTAGAAGTTGAAAAATTCGGTGAACCTTTTGTTCCAGAATTTGAAATTCCATACCATACAGAAATAATGGAAAAGTTAAATGGAATAGATTTAGATAGCGCTAGAAAAGTAGCTGGTAATGGATTCTATTACTTAATGGGTAACATTGCAAGATTACAATCAGGAATACTTTCTTATGCTAGAGATTTCATGATTGATAAAGGATTTACTTACTGTATTCCTCCTTTCATGATTCGTAGCGATGTTGTTACTGGGGTAATGAGTTTTGCTGAAATGGAATCTATGATGTATAAAATAGAAGGTGAAGATTTATACCTAATAGGTACAAGTGAACATTCTATGATAGGTAAATTCATTGATACTATATTAAAGGAAGAGAGTCTTCCTCAAACTTTAACTAGTTATTCACCTTGCTTCAGAAAAGAAAAAGGAGCTCATGGAATAGAAGAAAGAGGAGTTTATAGAATACATCAATTCGAAAAACAAGAAATGATAGTAGTTTGTAAGCCAGAAGAAAGTAAGGAATGGTTTGAAAAGTTATGGAAGTATACTGTTGAATTATTCCGTTCTTTAGATGTTCCAGTTAGAACTTTAGAATGTTGTTCAGGAGATTTAGCAGATCTTAAAGTTAAATCTATTGACGTTGAAGCTTGGTCTCCAAGACAAAAGAAATACTTCGAAGTTGGAAGCTGCTCTAATTTAGGAGATGCTCAAGCTAGAAGATTAAAGATTCGTGTAAATGGAGAAAAAGGAAAATATTTTGCTCATACATTAAATAATACAGTTGTTGCTCCACCTAGAATGTTAATTGCATTCTTAGAAAACAACTTAAATGAAGATGGATCAATAAACATTCCAGAAGCTTTAAGACCTTATATGGGTGGAATGGATGTTATAAGATAATTTAAAATTAATTTAAAGAGATATAAGAAAATTAATTAAGATTTTCTTATATCTTATTTTTTTATAAGAAGTTATTGTAAATAATATAATAACAAATATTGACAAAAACAAGAAATATGATAAATTTAAAATGGGTGGTATTTTAACTAAACCGCACCTTATATATTTGAAAATTTAAAGATTAAAAGAAATAGCTCATATCAATTTTGAATGGGACTTATTAGTATCACACTCTTTTGGAGGTGATAATTATAAAATTTGGATTTATTGGAGCAGGAAAAGTTGGCTTTTCCTTAGGAAAATATTTAAAAGAAAACAACATAGACATAAGTGGGTATTATAGTAAATCACAGCATTCATCTAAAGAAGCTGCAATTTTTACAAATACGCGACAATATAATAATTTAGAAGATTTAATAAAAAATAGTGATGCTATATTCATTACAACACCTGATAATCAAATTGCAGATGTATGGAATGAAGTAAAAAAGTTACCTATTAAAGAAAAATTAATTTGCCATTGTAGTGGCTCTATTTCTTCAGAAGTCTTTTCAAATATAAATAATCATGGTGCATATGGTTATTCTATTCATCCAATGTTCGCTATCTCGGACAAATATAATTCTTATAAAAATTTATCTCAAGCATTTATTACAATTGAAGGCCATGAAAAACATATTGAATATTTAAATATGTTATTTTTGAATTTAGGAAATGATGTAGCAATTATTAACAAAGAAAATAAGAGTTTATATCATGCAGCAGCAGTAACAGTTAGCAACTTAGTATTAGGATTAATTAATAATGGAGTTAATTATCTAGAAGCATGCGGATTTACAAAGGAAATGGCAATTAAGGCTTTATATCCATTAATTGAAAACAACCTAAGAAATGTTAAGGAAAGAGGTACAGTTAATAGTTTGACTGGGCCTATAGAAAGAGGAGATTTAAGTACTGTTATTAATCATTTAAATGTAATACCTGAAGAGGATAAAGAATTATATAGGCTATTATCAAAAAATATTTTAAAGATAGCAAAAGTTAAAAATTTGGAGAGAGATTATAAAAATTTAGAAGAGTATTTAGGAGATTAGTTATGAAAAATACAGCAGTCACATTTAAACAGGCCAAAGAGAAAAATGAAAAACTTACTATGCTTACAGCATATGATTATTCTACAGCAAAAATAATTGATGAAGCTGGAATAAACGGAATTTTAGTTGGAGATTCATTAGGAATGGTTTGTTTAGGATATGAAGATACGCTATCAGTTACCATGGAAGATATGATACATCATACTAGAGCAGTATCTAGAGGGGTAAAGAATACATTAGTTGTAGCAGATATGCCTTTTATGTCTTACCAAACATCAGTATATGATGCTGTAGTTAATGCAGGAAGATTAATTAAAGAAGGTAGAGCTCATGTAGTTAAATTAGAAGGTGGAATTGAGGTTTGCGATAAGATAGAAGCTATAGTTAAAGCTTCAATACCAGTTATGGCTCATATTGGATTAACTCCTCAATCAGTTAATGCATTTGGTGGGTTTAAGGTTCAAGGTAAAGATGAAGAGGCAGCAAAGAATCTTATTGAAGCAGCTTTAGCTGTAGAAAAAGCCGGAGCATTCGCAGTTGTATTAGAATGTGTTCCTGCTAAGCTTGCAGCAATAATAACTGAAAAATTATCTATTCCTACAATCGGAATAGGGGCTGGAGCACAATGTGATGGTCAAATTCTTGTTTATCAAGATATGTTAGGTATGTATAGTGATTTTACGCCTAAATTTGTTAAGAAGTATGAAACTTTGGGTGAAAAAATGAATATAGCTTTTAAAAAGTATATAGAAGAAGTTAAGGATGGAATTTTCCCAGCAGAAGAGCATTCTTTTAAAATAAATGATGAAGTAATTGAAAAATTATATTAAAGGGGAAGATAAAATGAGAGTTGTAGAAAAGGTAAATGACGTAAGAGCTACAGTAAAGGAATGGAAAGCAAAAGGATTAAAAGTTGGATTTGTTCCTACTATGGGATATTTACATGAAGGTCATGAAAGTTTAATTAGAAAGGCCTCAGAAGAAAATGATAGAGTTGTTGTAAGCATATTTGTTAATCCAATTCAATTTGGACCTAAAGAGGATTTATCTACTTATCCTAGAGATTTAGATAGAGATAGTAAAGTATGTGAGAGAGCAGGAGCAGATATTATATTCCATCCTGAAAATGAAGAAATGTATTTTGAAGACTTTTCTACTTTTGTTGATATGAATGGATTAACGGCTGGTTTATGTGGTAAAAGTAGACCGACTCATTTTAGAGGGGTTTGTACTGTTGTAACAAAATTATTTAATATAGTAGCACCAGATAGAGCTTATTTTGGAGAAAAAGATGCTCAGCAATTAGCAGTTATAAAAAGAATGGTAAGAGATTTAAATATAGATATAGAAATTATAGGATGCCCTATAGTTAGAGAAAAAGATGGACTTGCTAAGAGCTCAAGAAACACCTATTTATCAATAGAAGAAAGAAATGCTGCAACTATATTAAATAAAGCATTAACGTTAGCTAAAGAAAAAATTCAATCTGGTGAAAGAAATTCTAAAGTTATTATTAAATTAATTGAAGAAATACTTAATTCAGAAAAGCTAGCTAGAGTTGATTATATTGAGGTTGTAGATAGCTTGTCTATGGAAGGAGTAGAAAGAATAGAAAAATCAGTATTAGTAGCAATAGCTGTATTTATAGGTAAAACAAGATTAATAGATAATTTCACATACGAGTTATAATAAGGAGCGAAGCAATAATGAAGGTAAATATGTTAAAAGGCAAGATACACAGAGCAACAGTAATACAAGCTGAACTAAATTATGTTGGAAGTATAACTGTAGATGAAGATTTACTAGATGCAGCAGGAATATATGAATATGAAAAAGTTCATATAGTTGATATTGATAATGGTGCAAGGTTTGAAACTTATACTATTGCTGGAGAAAGAGGGACAGGCATGATCTGCTTAAACGGAGCAGCAGCACGATGTGTACAGGTTGGAGATAAAATTATATTAATGGCTTATTGTGATTTAGATATAGAAGAGGTAAAAGAGCATAAGCCAAAAGTTGTTTTTGTTAATGAAGAGAACAAAATTAGTAGGATTACTAATTATGAAAAACATGGTCAACTTTCTGAATAATAAAATATTAAAGTAATTTTAGATAGGTATGATGAATTTAGAATGAGATTTTCATTCTAAATTCATCATTTTTTGTCAATAATATGATATAGTATTATATAATTATCAAAATATTAATATAGATTTTGAGTTATTTTTAGATAGTTACAAAGCAGAAGCAAGGGGAGAAAAATTAATTTAAAAAAATTTATAAAAAGTGTTGACATAATATTTTAGCACTGATATAATAACAATTGTTCCGAGGAGAGATGGTCGAGTTGGTTTAAGGCACCGGTCTTGAAAACCGGCGTGCGTGTGAGCGTACCCAGGGTTCGAATCCCTGTCTCTCCGCCAAAAGCTTCTAGCAAACGCTAGGAGCTTTTTTTATATATAAAGTTATAGTAATAGAAAAATATAAAATAAAATTTTTATAAGTTGGGGTATATTATGAATAAATTAGATGAAATATTAGAATACAATAAATTGTTTGTAGAAAATAAAGAATATGAACAATATAAAGCCACAAAATATCCAGGGAAGAAACTAGTAATATTATCTTGTATGGATACAAGACTAACAGAATTGTTGCCAAAAGCACTTAATTTAAAAAATGGTGATGCTAAAATAGTAAAAAATGCAGGTGCTACTATAATGCATCCTTTTGGAAGTATTATAAGAAGTATTATAGTTGCCATTTATGAGTTCAATACTGATGAAGTACTAGTAATTGGTCATAAAAATTGTGGTATGAGCAATATTAATGGAGAAGAAATTATTAATAAGATAATTAGTAGAGGTGTTTCAAAAGAAACCATAGATACAATAAATAATTCAGGAATAAATATAGATAAATGGTTACATGGATTTGATTCTGTAGAGGATTCAGTAAAAGAAAGTGTAGATTTAATAAAAAAACATCCATTAATACCTAAAGAAATAAAGGTACATGGATTAATAATGGATCCTGAAACAGGCAGTTTAGAAGTAATAATTAAAGATCAATAAAAAAATAAAAAAAAATTTTAAAAATGTGTTGACATAATTAATTGTCATTGATATAATTAATCTTGTCTTGGAGAGATGGTCGAGTTGGTTTAAGGCACCGGTCTTGAAAACCGGCGTGCGTGTGAGCGTACCCAGGGTTCGAATCCCTGTCTCTCCGCCATAAGTGGAGAATTACTCAAGTGGCTAAAGAGGCTCCCCTGCTAAGGGAGTAGGCTGGATAAAACTGGTGCGAGGGTTCGAATCCCTTGTTCTCCGCCAAAAGCATCTAACATTAGTTAGATGCTTTTTTGGTATATAAAAGAAAGTGTAATTAATACTAGTACATTAATTTATAAATAAATGAATTAATTCCATATTTTCCATAATTAATAATTGTAAACGTAATTTTTAAATGGTATACTTTTAATAGTCAAAGTAGTATAACTTTTCAGTGGGAGGGTAATAAATGGAAAAGAAATATGTTGTAGGTGTTGATTTAGGTGGAACTAAAATTTACACTGCTTTAGTAGACTTAGAAGGAAATATTATAAAAGAAAAAACAGTTGAAACATTAGCTCATGAAGGTGAACAAGCCGTTATGGGAAGAATTGTAGATACTATAAATTATGTTATAGATGGAACTGATAAAGATTTAATAAAATCAATTGGAATCGGTTCTCCAGGGCCACTAGATGTAAAGAATGGTATTATAATTGAAAATTCAAATTTACCATTTAAAAACTTTGCAATAGTTAAAACTATAAAAGAAACATATGATTTACCAACTTATTTAGATAATGATGCTAATGTAGCAACATTAGGAGAGTTTATGTTTGGTGCAGGAAAAGGTACTGAAAACATGGTATTTATTACAGCAAGTACAGGAATCGGTGGGGGAGCTGTATTAAATGGTAAGTTATTTAGAGGATCAACAGGAAACGCATTAGAAGTTGGACATATGACTGTTGCTACAGAAGGTCCAAGATGTGGATGCGGAAACTTAGGATGTGCAGAAGCTTTAGGATCTGGTACAGCTATTGGTAAGAGAGCTAAAGAAGCTGTATTAAGTAATGTTGTAACTTCATTAAAGAACTATGAGAATGTTACAGCTAAAGAAGTATTTAAAGAAGCTGCAAATGGAGATAGAGTTGCTAAGAATATATTAAACACTTCATTAACTTATCTTGGAATTGCTGTAGCTAATACAATAACAAACTTTGATCCAGAAAAAGTTGTTGTTGGTGGTGGAGTAGTTAATGGTGGAGATATAGTTATTGACACTATAAGAAATGTTGTTGAAGAAAGATGTATGGCTGCATTCGTTGAAAATTGTACAATTGAAAAGGCCGTATTAGGTGGAAAAGCAGGAGTATTAGGTGCTGCAGCTTTAGCTATTACTGAGAGATAATATAGATATAATAAACTACAATATATGAAGAGAGAATCTTTATGTATTGTAGTTTTTTTATTTAAAAATTTATAATAATTAGCAATTAGAAAAACTTTCAAAATAATAGTATCATTAATTATGGGGAGGGATTAATGTGATTTATGGAGATAAAATATATTTGAGAGAGATATTAAAAGAAGATATTGATGAAGCTTATAATTTATGCTCAGATAGTGAAGTATTAAAATATAATGGTTATCAATATGGAGTATTATCAAAGAAATATATAATTGAAAATTTAAAATATTTAAATATACCTTCAAAAAGAAGTTATGTAATAATTAATAAACGGGGAACTATAGTTGGAGTAATAAATTATTCAGAAGATAATTATTCAAGAAATGTTTATAGTATTAGTTTAACTATAGGTAAAAAGTATTGGAGAAAGGGTTATGGAACAGATTCAATAAAAGCTATTTTAAAGTATTTATTTTTCAAGAGAAAAGCTCATAAGGTTGAACTTGAAGTAGTTAGAAATAATGAAGCTGCAGTGCTATGCTATAAAAAATGTGGATTTGTTGAAGAAGGAATACGAAGGAAGCAATATTATTATAAAGGGGAATATTTAGATACCATTGTAATGGGGTTATTAAAAGAGGAATTTAAAGCTTAAGGAGTTGCATATGGGAATTAGATTTGTTTTTGGAAGAGCTGGTTCAGGAAAAAGCTATTATTGCTTAAATCAAATAAATAAGAAGTTAACCAATGATAAGAATAATAAGTTAATAATGTTAGTACCTGATCAATATACATTTCAAACTGAAAAAAAGCTATTAGAATATATAGGGGAAAAGGCATTACTTAGAGCTGAGGTTTTAAGCTTCAAGAGAATGGCCACAAGAGTTTTTGATAAATGTGGTGGAAGAGCAATTAATGTAATAGAAGATTCAGGAAAGAATATGCTTATTTATAAACTATTAAAGGATAAAGGTGAAGAACTTCAATATTTTAATAGAATAAGTAAGCAACAAGGATTTGTTGGAATAGTATCAAAATCAATTACTGAATTTAAAAAATATAATATTTCCGAGGAAATATTAAAGGAAAAAGAATTAGAAATAGAAAATAAGGACTTAAAAGAAAAGATAAGTGATTTAGCTTCTATTTATGAAACCTTTAATGAAAGTTTGCATAAAGGATATATAGACTCTGAAGATATATTATCTATTTTAGCTAAAAAGTTAAAAGAATGTGATTTATATGATGATGCTGAAATTTGGGTAGATGAATTTACAACATTTACTCCACAGCAGTTAGAGGTACTAAAGGTATTAGCTAAACAATGTAAGAATGTAAACATTACTTTATGTAGTGATGGGGAGATTCAGTTTACTGAAGGTGAAACTGATATATTTGACGTAATAAAAAATACTGAAAATAGAATTTTAAAAATGATGCAGGAAAATAATATTTCCTATAAAGAGCCTGTAAATTTAAATAAGAAAAATATTTATAGATTTAAAGATAGTAAAGAGTTAGGGCATATAGAAAAATATTTCTTCAATTACCCTTTTAAAATATATAAAGATGATTGTAAAGATATAAGATTATATAAAGCAAATAATAATTATTCTGAAATAGAATGGGTAGCACAAGATATATTAAAACTTGTTAGAGATAAAGGATATAGATATAAGGATATTGCTGTTGTTTGTAGAGAGATTGATAGTTACGATAAAATAACTTCAGTTATATTTAATGAGTATAATATTCCATATTTCCTAGATAAGAAAAGGGAAATATTAAGCAATCCATTAGTGGTATTAATAATATCAGCATTAGAAATATTAGTTACCAATTGGTCTTATGAAAGTGTATTTAAATATGTAAAAAGTGGACTTATAACATTAGAAACTAATTTTATTGATAAATTAGAAAATTATATTTTAGCTAATGGAATAAAGGGATATAAATGGACTAGAGATTTATTAACATCTCAAGATCAAGAGTTAACACAAGAAGAAATTGAAATCTTTGAGTATATGGAAGAGATCAGGCGACCAATAATTAATTTATATAATAAGATAAAAGGTGATGTTACAGTAAGAAAGTATTGCACTGCTTTATATGAGTTTTTATTAGAAATAAATGCTTTTGAAACTATGGATAAATGGCTTGATGATTTTAATAATAAAGGGATGCAAGATAAAATTAAGGAATATACTCAAGTTCCAGCTATAGTAATGGATATGTTAGATCAAGCTGTAGAAGTATTAGGAGATGAAGTAGTTGATTTAAAGACTTTTTCTAAGATATTAATATCAGGATTTGAAGAAAAAGAAATTGGTGTAATTCCTATGGCTTTAGATCAAGTAAATATAGGTGATATAGCTAGAATAAAAGGTAGAGATGTAAAGGCACTTTATATAGTAGGAGCTAATGATGGGGTTTTACCATCGGCTAATAAAGACGAGGGGATATTATCTGATGAAGATAGAATTGAACTTAAAAGTATGGGAATCGAACTTGCTAGTGATACAAGAAGTAGAGTATTTGAAGAGCAGTTCATGGTTTATACGGCATTAACAATACCTTCAAATTATTTAATGATTACTTATCCAATGGCAGATTTCGAGGGAAAATCATTAAGACCTTCAATAATAATACCTAGATTAAAAAAGATTTTGCCTAGATTAAAGGAAGAAAGTGAAATATTTAATAACAATTTATTTAATGATAAATATCATAATATAACTGCACCAGTTCCAACATTTAACGAACTTATAGAAGCATTAAGAAGAGAATATGAAAAAGAAGAAATTGAACCATATTGGGTAGAAACATTTAAGTGGTTTGAAGAAAATGAAGAATTTAAAGATAGAACTAAGATTATCTTTAATGGATTAAACTATACTAATTTAGTTGAAAAGATACCAAGAGAAAAAATAAAAAGGCTGTATAGCAATGATAATGGAAGATTAATGTTTAGTGTTTCTAGAATAGAAAAATATGCGCAGTGTCCTTTTAGCTATTATGTTCAATATGGGTTAAAGGCTAAAGATAGAAAGGTATACGAGTTTACTGCACCAGATTTAGGTTCATTTATGCATGATATATTAGATCAATTTACAAATAAAATAAGAAAAGAAAATATATTATGGGGCGATTTAACAAAGGATAAATGTGCTGAAATAGTTAATGAGCTTGTTAATAGTAAGCTTAAAAATGAAACTAACTCTATATTAAATAGTAATAAAAAGTATCAATATTTCTCAGAAAGATTTAAAAAGACTATTACTAAATCTGTAACAGTAATATCAGAACAAATGAGAAAAGGTGAGTTTGATATATTCAAAAGTGAATTTGATTTTGGAGATTTTAAAGATTCAGATCCAATAAAATTAGAATTACCTTCAAAGGAAACAGTATATTTAAAAGGTAGAGTTGATAGAATTGATAAGGTTGATTTAAATGGAGAAACATATATTAGAATTGTTGACTATAAATCTGGCTCTAAGAGTTTTGATTTAAATGAGTTATATTATGGTCTTCAAATACAATTATTAGTTTACTTAGATGCCATACTAAAGAATTCAGAGCAAATTTTAAAAACACAATGTATGCCAGGTGGTATATTATATTTTAAAATTGATAATCCAATAATTAAGTCAAAGAAAGCCTTAACAGAGGAAGAAATTCAAGTTGAGGTATTAAAGAAGTTAAAAATGGATGGATTGTTATTAAAGAATGTGGAGCTTGTTAAATCAATGGATAGAGATATGGAAACATACTCACTTATTATTCCAGCTGCTTTTAAAAAGGATGGAGATTTTACAAGTACTAGTTCTGTAGTTACAGAATCACAGTTTGAATTATTAAGAAAATATGTTAATGATAAAATGATTGAAATATGCGAAGAAATGCTTAGTGGTGAGGTTAAGATAGAACCATGTAAATCATCAAAAGTAACATATTGTGATTACTGTGATTATTCATCGATATGTCAATTTGATACCTCGATAAAAGATAATAAATATAAAATAATATTAAAAAAGAAAAAAGATGATTTATGGAATGCAATGAGTAATAAAGTAAAAGTGGAGGAGGATGAATAGATATGGGAGCTACTAAATGGACTAATGAACAGCTTCAAGCTATAGAAACAAGAAGATGTAATTTGCTAGTAGCAGCTGCTGCAGGTTCAGGAAAAACAGCTGTTTTAGTTGAGAGAATTATAAGAATAATAACAGATGAAGAAAATCCAGTAGATATTGATAAGCTTTTAGTTGTTACATTTACTAGTGCAGCAGCATCAGAGATGAGAGAGAGAATAGCAGCAGCTATATCAAAGGCTTTAGAGAAAAGTCCTAACTCTAAAAATCTTCAAAGACAACTTACCTTATTAGGTAGAGCTAATATTACTACTATGCACTCCTTTTGTTTAGATGTAATTAAAAATTATTTTTATACTATTGATTTAGATCCTAGCTTTAGAATAGGTGATGAAACAGAAGCAACTTTAATGAAAAATGAAATAATTGAAGAGCTTTTTGAAGAGTACTATGAAGAAGATAATGAAGAGTTTAAAGAACTAATAGAAGCATATAGTGGTTCTAAAGATGATGAAAAGTTAAAAGAAATGATACTTTCTTTATATAGATTTTCTATGAGTGGGCCTTGGCCAGAAAAATGGTTGATAGAGAAGGCTGAAGCTTTTAATATTAGCACTTTAGAAGAACTTGATAAGAGTGAATGGGTAAAGGTGCTAAAGGAAAGTTTAAGAGTTGAATTAAATGGGTTCTTAAATATGTACAGAAAAGCCATTGAAATAATTAATGATACTGATGGTTTAGAACCATATTTAGATGCTTTTAATAGTGATTATGATCATTTATTAAGGGCTTATGAAAGCTTAGATAGTGGTTTAAATGATATTTATATTGCTTTAAATTCTATTTCATTTATTAAGTTAAAGACAGTTAAGAAGAATCAAGTTTCTGATGAAAATGCTCAAAATTCAGTTAAGAGTATAAGAGATTCAGTTAAGAAAAAAATAAAATCATTAATTGAAAGTACATTTGAATTTACTCCACAAGAGGCTTTAGATGGAATAATAGGTGTATATCCTTTTATGAAGACTTTAGCAACTATAACTCTTGAATTTTCAAAGAGATTTGATGAGAAGAAAAGAGAAAAAAATATACTGGATTTTAATGACCTAGAGCATCTTTGCTTAAAAATATTAATTGATAAGGATGAAAATAATAATATTGTACCATCTAAAGTTGCAGAACATTTTATGGAGTTCTTTGATGAAGTATTAGTAGATGAATATCAAGATTCTAATAATGTTCAAGAAACTATAATAGATTTAGTTTCAAGAAGAAGATATGAAGAATCTAACGTATTTATGGTTGGAGATGTTAAGCAAAGTATATATAGATTTAGACAGGCAAAACCAGAGTTATTTTTAGATAAATATACTAGATATTCTTTAGGGGATGGAAGTAAAGATAGGAAGATTCAATTATATAAAAATTTTAGAAGTAGGCAAGAGGTAATTGAAGGCGTAAACTATATATTTAAGATGGTTATGTCTAATACAGTAGGTGAACTTGAATATACTGATGAAGAAGCATTGAACTTAGGTGCAAGCTTTAAGGAAGCTAATGATGAAGAAGCAATCGTAGGAGGCGAAATTGAGCTTCATATATTAGATAAGTCAGGTATTGTTAAGGAAGAAGAAGTTGTAGATGAAGATAGTGAAGATGGAAGTAAAGAAGAGGAAGAAGATATAGATGCTATTACTCTTGAAGCCAAAATAGTAGCAAAGAGAATACATGAGTTATTTGAAACTAGAGATGGCAAAAAGTTTAAGGTATTTGATAAGGATACTAATGAATATAGAGATGTTAGATATAAGGATATAGTTATTCTTTTAAGAGCAACAAAAAATTGGGCAGAAATATTTTTAGATGAATTAGGAGCTGAAGGTATTCCTGTATATGCTGATACTGGTAGTGGATATTTTGAATCTATTGAAATTAGAACTATAATGTCTTTACTTAAGATAATAGATAATCCACTTCAAGATGTACCTATGATAGCAACTTTAAGATCACCTATATGTGGATTTACTGCTGAAGAATTAAGTGACTTAAGATTATTAAATAAAGATTTATATTTTTATGAAATAATAAAAGAAGTCCATGAAGGAAATTATGAAGTAAATGAGGAATTAAAGTTTAAATGTAATAATTTTATTGAAGACTTATCTAAGTGGAGAGAAAGAGCGATATATACTCCAATAGATGAATTCATATGGTATCTTTATATGGATACTGCATTTTATGGGTATGTTGGAGCAATGCCTAATGGAAAGCTTAGACAGGCAAATTTAAAAATTCTTTTCCAAAGAGCAAAACAATATGAAAGCACTAGTTTTAAGGGATTATTTAATTTTATAAACTTTATTAATAAATTAAGAAAGTCTTCAGGAGATATGGGAAGTGCGAAAGTCCTTGGAGAAAATGAAGATGTAGTAAGAATTATGAGTATTCATAAGAGTAAAGGGCTTGAGTTTCCAGTAGTATTTACTAGTGGAATGGGTAAGCAGTTTAATTTAATGGATTTATCAAATTCTATTTTATATCATGAAGAATTAGGTTTTGGACCTAGTTATGTTAACTTAGAAACTAGAAATTCATATTCAACTTTAGCAAAAGAGGCTATAAAGAAAAGAATAAGATTAGAAACTTTATCTGAAGAAATGAGAATACTTTATGTTGCATTTACTAGAGCAAAGGAAAAGTTAATTATTACTGGAGCAACTAGTAATTTAGAAAAAGCAATTAATAGTTGGCTATCATCAGCTTCATTAGATGATAATATAATTTTACCTTCTGAAGTTTTAAAAGGAAAATCCTATTTAGATTGGATTGCTATGGCTATGTGTAAACATACCTGTGGAGAAAAATTAAGAGGGGTTACCGGTGCTACTAGAGACTTAATCACAAGTGACTTTTCCACATGGAATATCAAATTCTGGACAAAAGACTTATTAACAGTGGATAAAAATTTAGAGCCTGTGGATAAAATTGAAGATGATAGTCTGTTTATAACTTCTAAAAATGTTGTTGTGGATAAAGAAATAAGCAGAAGGCTTGACTATAAATATAAATTTATAGAAGGTGCAATGCTACCAAGTAATATTTCTGTTTCTGATTTAAAGAAAAAAGAATTTACTTATGGTGATGAGGTGCATGACACTGTAGAAGTATTTAAAGAGAAAGAAGTTTTAAAACCTAAATTTTTAAAAGAAGAAAAGGGATTATCTGCGGCTGAAAGAGGAACTGTAATTCACTATGTTATGCAAAGATTGAATTATGATAGGGTAAGCACAATTGGTGAAATTAAAACACAAATAGAAGAAATGGTACTAGATAATTCACTAACAGAAAAGGAAGCTTCCTCTGTATGGTATAAGAAAATATATAATTTCTTTAACAGTAAATTAGGCGAGAGATTATTGAAAGCTTATAAAGAAGATAGATTGGTAAGCAGAGAGCTACCTTTCTTTACTGAATTAAGTAGTGTAGAATATGATCCTGAATTAAATAAAGATGTTTATATAGATGAAAAGATTAGACTTCAAGGAATAATGGATTGTTTCTTTGAGGAAGAGGATGGAATAGTCCTTTTAGACTATAAGACTGATTATGTTGAAGAAGGAAAAGTTGATGAAATAATTGAAAGATATAGAGCTCAACTTAAGTATTATAAGGATGCTTTAGAGAAGATAACAGAGAAAAGAGTAAAGGAAAGTTATCTTTACTTATTCGCAATAGATAGAGAAATTTTAGTGGAAATTTAACTTTTAAAATATGATATAGAGTATATTCACCTAAAGTTCAAACAATTATATTATTGGACTTTAGGTGTTAAAATTCTAACTAGCTCTACAAATTGAAATTTATGGTTCTAATTCTTTCAAGAAAAAACGTAATGACATTACTGTTTTAGATATCTTATATTTACTTTCTAAAGAAACTAATTCAGGATTTTCCACTAAATCATTAACTTCTTTTTCACTAACTCCAGACATCAATGAAATTGTTTCTGCCGAGATATTATGATATTCTAATAAAACTTTCAAAAATGCCCATTTGAACTTAATATAGGTATTAAATGTTTTAAGCTAAAATTTAAAACAAATGAAAAAAGCACTCCATCCCAGCAAGAATAGTTGTGCTTTTTCATAATTAAAATTTTTTAATTGAATCTAATAGCCCTAAAACTAAAAAACGTTCTAAGAATTGCTTAGTGTTACCAGCACTAAGCTTTTCTTATTTGCACTTCTGTGTAAGTGCGAATAGCTAAATCAAAGATTTAGATTCTTACTTATATTATATCAAATTTTTATAGAAAATAAACTTAAATTATATTTTTAAATTAATCTAAAGAAAGTTTTGAGCTATTTCTAAAAGGCTTTCTTTATTATTTAAATTTTTATCATCTAAAACACTTTCTAATAAAAATGTTAGTATTTCGCCAATAATTTTTCCAGGTTTAATATTTAAATGTGTCATTAAATCAGAACCAGTAACAGCTAAATCTTTTATGTAAAGTGGTTCATTATTTTTAAGTATTAATTTTACTCTATCAGAGATATAATTAACTTTCTTTAAGAAAGGAACTGGGTCCCATAGTGAATTTATATCTGCTTTTTGAAGTTCAAAAAGTGTAAATATGTTTTCACTTCCAACACGTCTTAATAATCTTTTAATTTCACCATCTGTAGGCATATAATTTACATCTAAAACTAAATGATCATAAATAATTTTAGAAACCTTATCTATAGTAGTATTATCAAATTTAAGTCTTGATAATATTGGTTTACATATTATTGCACCTTCTTGAGCATGACCAGGGAAGTAACAATGACCATTAGGCAATTGTTTTAATGTATTAAGCTTACCAACATCATGGAAAAGAGCTGATAATCTTAAAATTAAGTCATTACTTGAGGTATTGTTTATTACATTTAATGTATGATTAAAAACATCTCTATTATGGTTATTACAAAGAGGTGTGTAACCAACTAAGCTATAAATTTCAGGAATAATTATTTCTAATATTCCTGTATCTTTAAGTAAGTTTAGACCATCACAAGGATTATTAGAAATTAATATTTTACATAATTCGTCTCTAATACGTTCAATACTAATATTTTTTATTAACTTATAGTTTTCCTTTATAGCTAAATATGTTAATTCATCAATTTCAAAGCCTAATTGGCAGCTAAATCTAATTGCACGCAACATTCTTAAAGCATCTTCTTGAAATCTTTTATTAGGATCTCCAACAGCTTTAATTATTTTATTTTTTATGTCATCTATTCCATTAAAATAATCTATAAGACCTTCTTTATTATTATAAGCTAAAGCATTAACTGTAAAATCACGTCTTGATAAGTCTTCTTTTATATTTGAAACAAATTCAACAGATTCAGGATGACGATTATCTAAATAATTTCCTTCTGTTCTGTAAGTAGTAACTTCTAGATTTTCATTATCTAATACAACAGTAACTGTTCCATGTTTTATTCCAGTTGGGATTGTTTTTTCAAATAGTGATTCTGTTATATTAGGTAAAGCAGATGTTGTTATATCGTAATCTTTGGGTGTTAAACCAAGTAAGCAATCTCTAACGCATCCACCAACCATAAAAGCTTCATAATTGTTGTTATAAAATGTATCTATAATAAATTGAACATTATTAGGTATATTAATAAACATAAAAATCATCCTTTAAAAATAAGTATTATTAATATATTTTATCATAAAGATTATGTAAAAAGTTAATAGTAAAAAAATAAGGCTATATATCAAATCTATATTTAAATAAATTTGATATATAGCTTTTAGATTTAATTAATTATTACTTTTGTACCAGCTTCGATATTATCATAAATCCATTTAGCATCATTTGTTTTTAATCTAATACAACCGTGAGAAGCTGGAGTACCTAAAGTATTATCTACAACCTCACTTTGGTCCTCATTATAAGGAACAGAGTGGAATAAATAATCACCATAGAATTGCACCCAATACTTTCCACCTTGTTGATACTTATCTGAAAAGAACCAATCTCCACGTTCACGAACATCAAAAATTCCAGTTGGTGTCTTTTCATCATCTATGCCTGTAGAGCAAGTAAATGATTTAATGGTATCCCATTTATTCATAGTTCCTTTATAAACATATGTCATTTGTTCAGATAAATTTACATATATTAAATATGGAGTTAAGCTTTCTATGTTTAAAGTGTTTATGTTACTACTAGTAATTGATTGAAGCAATTGATTAGAAGTTAAAGTTGAATTTTGACTATCATTAGCACCTATAGAAGCTAGATAATTTTCTTTAGCCTCAGCTATGGAATCAATTTTATTATTAATATCAGCATCATCTTCAGTGATTATAGAAGTATCAGCATTAGATAATAAATTTATAGCTTTAGTATAATAATCATCCTTAACCAAATCATCAGCTTCTTTAAATAAATTATCTTTATAATCAGTGATACATTTCTCTATGTAATTAGTTGCATCACTATAATATTTAGAAGAATCAGGTATTTTGTTTAATAAGTTAATAGCTATATCAAAATCTCCATTATCATAATTATCTAAAGCTAAATCTAAAATTGCTTTATAATCAGAGTCACTTTCTGGAATATAGGTATCATCTAATGAAATTATTACTTTATTCAATGATGAATTCAATATATTATAACTCTTAATTTCATTTAAAACTACTAGAGCCTTGGATTTACTATCTTCATTATCCAAAACAGAATCGCACAAGTTTTTTACTACAGACGAAAAATAAGTATTCAAGTCTTTATTTAAAGTTTTCTTTTTTAATTTTAAATAAATATTATCATCTGTAATGATGTCTTTTGCAGCAGTAAAATCACAACTATTAAATTTCGAGAAAAAGTCATCTGTAATTAAAGAATATTTGTAATTTATATAGTAATTAGCAGCGAATACTAGTAATAATCCAGCAAAAATAATTGTAATAAATTTAAAAACACTTTTTTTAGGTTTTCGAAATAAATTTCTCAATTAAATACCTCCTTATGCTTTATTATTAATAATTGACTACTTCCTTTATTTTTAAACCTATAGTAAGCAAATTTACAAAAAGTACATAAGAGAATTTAGAAAAATATGTTATAATCAAAGTATGAAAAGCTAACTTAATATTAAATTTAATAATAATTAATTAGATTTATGGAGGAGTAATGAAGGATAAATTAAAAATGAGAAATAGATTTATTTTTAGTATTAGCCCTAAGAAATATGTTTATTTATATAAAGAGAAAATAAGTAAGGCATTTTTATATGTATTAGTACTTTCTTTGATTATTGGAGTTATTCAAGGAGCCATGAGTGCTGTAATTATTTCAGGATTAGAAAAAACTACAAAAATGATTTTAAATCAGGATGAAGTTCAATTTGAGATGAAGGATGGCTTATTAGACTTTAAGGAATCTCCTATAAAAGAGGAGGAAGGTCAAGCGTTACTGTATATAGATACAACTAAGGGAATAGAAGATTTAGAATCTCTAAGAAGTATTACAGTTCATAAAGAAATAGTAACTGTATTACTTAAAGACGGATTTATGATTAAGAGTGGATCAGAAGATATAGTATATAAATATTCTGATATAGGTTTAGATAAGATAGATTTTGATAATAGTTTCATAATCGCCGCATTAGAAAAAGTTGATATAGTTAAATATATAGTTATTCCGATTATGATAATTGTTAGTTTTGTGCAATTAATAATATATGCATTAATAATATCATTAGTAGGATTATTAAGTAATCTAATTACAAATAGAAAGATGGAGTATGGAAAGTTGTTTAATCTTTCATTATATGCTGTTACATTACCTGCAATAATTAATTTAATATATCCAATTGGTGGATATTCTATTTTAGTTGGGGGGATTATATTAATGTTTGGATTAAATTATATATCTTTTTATAATGAAAATGGAAGTATAGAAAGTAATTAATTAAATGTAAAAAATTTTAATTGTTGATAAATTATAATTTTTGTGTTAACATAGTCTTGTTAACACTATGGAGCGTTAGTTAAACGGATATAACACGCCGCTACGGACGGCGCATTAAGGGTTCGATTCCTTTACGCTCTGCCATAAAAGAACTGTTGATTTTCAACAGTTCTTTTTTTGTTATTATAAAATTCTATGTTACTAGGAAAACTATCTTTATAGTTAAAATAAAGAGGTATAGATATATGATTGATATATTAATAAATCAAGTAGATGAGCATAATGAAAGTAATATCCTAGCAACTCAAGAATTTAATCCAAGTGTAGTCTATTTTATAAAGGATAAAGACTCTGAAGAAAAGATGAAAACACTTAGATTATATTATGAAAAAAATTTTGAAAAAATTAAAATTGAAGAATTTCTTGTTGAAGAAGGAGATAAAGAAGAGTTAGAAAAAATAATAAAAAGCATAAAAGATAAGAAGATTCTACTTAATTTAACAGGAGGAAAAAGAATAAATTCTTTAATTTTGTTAGATTTATGTATACAAGAAAAACTTACATCACTATATATAGATATTAAGAAGAAAATTATGTATGAATTTAAAGAAAATATAACAATATATAAAAAAACTTTTGAAGATTTGGAGATTGATGATATTGTTAAGGCTTCAGGAGGAAAAATTGTTGAAGATTCTTCAGAATTATGTAATAAAAAGGATTTGATTTATTTTGCTGAAAAAATATCTAATAACTTAGAGTTGTGGCATAAGTATAAACAACAATTATATGAATCGAGTATATTCCAGCATGATAGCAATGAACCACAAAAAATTTATATTCATACACAAGCTTTAGAGAATGAAGAAATTAATTTATTAGATAAAATATTATCTAAATTTAAAGAAATGAATGAAATTAGTTATAGGAAAGAAAATGATAAAATAACTGTTAATTTTAATAATGATTATTTAAAGGCATTTATATTCAAAAGTGGAACATGGTTAGAAATAGAAACGAATAAATTGATTAATAGTATTGAAGAAGTGGATGAATCAAAAAATGGAGTAATGTTTTTATGGAATGATGAAAATCAATCTGTTAGAAATGAGCTCGATGTTGTAGCAGTAAAGGATTCAGTTCCAATCTTTATTTCCTGTAAAGATAGTGATAAATATAATGAAATGGCATTAAATGAATTAAATGTGTATGCTTCTAAATTTGGAGGAGAAAATTCTTATAAAATATTAGTAGCAACAAAAGAGCCAATAAAATCTCCAGTAAAAATAAGAGCAAAAGAAATGGGAATTCATTTAATTATTTTTGATGGAAATGAAGAAAAATTCGTTAAGGAAATTAAGGATATAATAAATAACTAAAGTGCAAGGCACTTTAGTTAAATTTTTCTCCTATTTTTTCTCCCATATTAACTTTTGTTTCAAAGCCAAAGGATGATTGAATAAGGATATCATCATCTATGTTTACAGTGTTTGGTTTAAAGAAAAGAATAGTAGTAGAACCACCAAACTTAAAGTATGATTTTTCATCACCTCTAGCAACTTTTTTATTTGGTTCATAGCTTTGAACTATAGATCCAACACAAGTTGCACCTACTTCTATAAGAATTACATCGTCAAAGTTTTCGGAATGGAAAATAGACCATTCACGTTTATTTTGACAATATAATTTAGGAATTCTCTCTAAAGCTGTAGGATTAACAGAGTAATAATTCCCTTTAACTATATTTGATTTTTCTGCAACACCATTATCAATAAAATGTAGTCTATGATAGTCTGTAGGACATAACCTTAAAACTAAGCAAGTACCACCAACGTATTCATTTGCAATAGGATTATCTTCTATTAATTCAGATAGGCTATAAGTAATTCCTTTTACCTGAATTAAAGAATCTATATCAATATCAGTATAAGCTAATAAACGTCCATCACCAGGAGAGATTAAGATATTTTTATCTTTATTAATAGGCCTAGCTTCTGGAGTAAGTTTTCTAATAAAGAAGTCATTAAAACTTTTGAAATCAGATGGATCATTAGTTAATATATCAGTATCAATATTAAAGTTTTTAATAAAAGAATTAATTTTTTTGGTACTAAATTTACTATCGCAATAATTACCGTATAATTTAGAAAAAAACTTTCTTTTTATAAATAATTCAACAAAGCCTTTACCTAGGGGTGATTCATAAGCCCACTTTATGTATTTTTCGCCAGCGACATTCTCAGTATCATATTTATTTGTTTTTCTATTATAAACTTGTATCATAAATTTACCTCATATTAATTATTGTGATTAAGAAAACTGTTATTATTTATTATAAATGAAAATATAATAATATTCTTATAATATATTAACATATTTTCTTTTAATAGTTTATTAACATTAATATAATAGAAAAATTATTTGAAACTATAAAGGTAAAGCTATAGAATAAATCTATATGAAATAGTTTATTAGGTTGTGGAGGATGATATGAGCTTGGAAATAAAAATAATAAATGCAACGATAGATATTTTTAGAGAAAAAGGCGTTAAATTTACAATGGATGATATTGCTAACAAATTAGGAGTTAGTAAAAGAACACTTTATGAAAATATAGATAGTAAGGAAACATTACTAAGTTTATTAGTTGATGAGGTATTTGATTCAATTAAGCAACAAGGACAAGAGATAATTAAAGATAATAGTATAGATGATTTAGACAAGTTAAAGCGATTATTAACAATAATCCCAACTTCTTATAATACTATTGATTATACAAAAATACATGAAATAAAGAAATTTTATCCTAATATCTATGAAAAAATAATTAATAGATTAGATATAGGATGGAAACCAACAGAAATACTAGCGAATAAATGTATTGAAGAGGGATTGATTAAAAAAGTAAATTTATATCTTATGAAAAGTGTTTTAATTGGTAGTATTAGAATTTTAATTGAAGATGATAATTTACATAAGGAAAAGTTAGAGTATAAAGAGACCATGAAAAATATTGTAGATATAATGTTTGATGGTTTAGTAATTAAATAAAAGAGCCAGTATAGCTGGCTCTTTTATTATTCACCGAATTTTTCTAAGAATTCGTCATATGTCATAGTTCTATCAAAGATAGATCCGTCATCATTTACTCTTATAATTCTATTTGCAACTGTTTGAACGAATTGGTGGTCATGAGAAGCAAATAATACATTACTGTTATAATCCTTTAATCCGTTATTTACAGCTGTAATTGATTCAAGGTCTAAGTGGTTAGTAGGACCATCTAAAATTAATACATTTGCACTAGAAAGCATCATTCTAGAAAGCATACATCTAACTTTTTCTCCTCCAGATAATACGTTAGCTTGTTTTAAAGCTTCTTCTCCAGAGAATAACATTCTTCCTAAGAATCCTCTGATATAACTTTCAGATTTTTCTTCAGAGAATTGTCTTAACCAGTCAACTAAGCTTAATGTACAATCGTTAAAGAATTCAGAGTTATCCTTAGGGAAGTATGCTTTAGTTATAGTGATTCCCCATTTGTATTCACCAGCATCTGGTTCCATTTCTCCGTTTATTATCTTAAATAAAGTTGTAATTGCAATTTCATTTCCTACAAAAGCAATTTTTTCATCTTTATTTACTCTGAAGCTTACATTATCTAAAACTTTAACTCCATCAATAGTTTTAGATAATCCTTCAACTACTAATATATCATTACCAACTTCTCTTTCAGGTTTAAATCCAACGAATGGATATCTTCTGCTTGATGGTTGAATATCGTCTAAAGTAATTTTTTCTAATAACTTTTTACGAGATGTTGCTTGCTTTGACTTAGAAGCATTAGCACTAAATCTAGCGATAAAGTCTTGTAATTCTTTAATCTTTTCTTCTTTTTTCTTATTTTGGTCTTTAGCCATTTGAGTAGCTAATTGGCTTGATTCATACCAGAAATCATAGTTACCAACATATAGTTTAATCTTACCGAAGTCAACGTCAGCCATGTGAGTACAAACTTCATTTAAGAAATGTCTATCGTGTGATACAACTATAACTGTACCTTCAAAGTCACCTAAGAAAGATTGAAGCCATTTAATTGATTTAATATCTAAGTGGTTAGTAGGCTCGTCTAGGATTAATATTCCTGGGTTACCGAATAAAGCTTGAGCAAGTAATACTTTAACTTTCTCAGCACCAGTTAATTCTGACATTAATTTATAGTGTGCATCAGTTCCGATTCCTAAACCTTGTAATAAAGATGATGCTTCAGATTCAGCTTCCCAACCATTTAATTCAGCAAATTCACCTTCTAATTCAGCAGCTTTAATTCCATCTTCATCTGAAAAGTCTGGTTTAGCATATAAAGCATCTTTTTCTTTCATTATAGTATGTAATCTTTCATTACCCATTATAACTGTTTCTAAAACAGGGAATTCATCATATTTATAATGGTCCTGACTTAAAACAGACATTCTTGTATTTGGAGCAATTATAACTTCACCAGTATTTGGCTCAACTTCTCCAGATAATATTTTTAGGAATGTAGATTTTCCAGCTCCGTTAGCACCAATAACACCATAACAATTTCCAGGAGTAAATTTGATATTAACGTCTTCAAATAATTTACGAGACCCGTATCTTAAACTTACATTTAAAACATTTATCACTCAACATACCTCATTTCATTTCTTATTCTCCCGATATTATAACACAAAGTTTTTATATTTTCATGAAAATATGCAATATTGAGGGAGTGAATTAGTGTGAATTCTGCAAAAAAAATCATTGTAAAATTTTATATATCTAAATAATATTTTATTTGGAATATTAAAATACCTGCAATAATTATTTATTGCAGGTATTTTTAAGAAAAGATTAAACTAAATATTTATTTAAATCATCAATAGTTTCTATATTAAAAATATTTAGAGCTACATTGATAATTTTACTGTTATCCAAGTATTCCAGTTTATTAAGTTGTACATCAGAAAGTCTACCTAATTTTTTTTTCAATAATTGAATTAGAAGTAAATGTTGACCACGTTCTATTCCAACTTCAACACCTTCTTCATATAAATTAAGATTGAACATTATATAAACCTCTCATAAATAAAATTTAATTATATTACGTAAGTATATACACAAATAAAATGACTTAAACTGCCAAGCAATATAAAGATATGGAATATTTCATGAAACCCCCAATTTCCTATAGTTAGCCTCTTAGATTTAGTAGCATAAATAACTCCACCAATTGTATAAAGGATTCCACCAAGAACTAATAAAAATAAGCTTATTCCAGGTAAAATAGCAGCTAAAGGTTTAATCATAAATAAAGCAGCCCATCCCATTCCAATATACATTGCACTATCAACCCAACAAGGGCAATTAAACCAATAAAGTTTAAATATAATTCCTGCAATAGCAAGAGTAATCATTATTAGAAACATTGTAATACCGAATTTGCCACCGATAGAAAGCAAGCAAAACGGAGCATAAGATCCAGCAATTAGAACAAAAATCATTGAGTGATCTAGTTTTTTAAAAGTAGAAATTACTTTTTCGCTAGACATTATTCCATGATAGGTTCCTGAAGTTGTATATAAAAGAATTAAACTAATTCCAAAAATAGTCACAGATAATATTGCAATACTGGAAGAATTTAAGGATATAGCCTTAATTAACATTGCTATTAAAGCAAGTAAAGATAATCCAGCTCCAGCAAGATGAGTAATAGAGTTAATAGGTTCTCTTAATTTTTTATGCATATAGAAAAAACACCTCTCAATCTATCATGTAGTTTACAAAACTACGTGATATTATATTAATATTATTTATTATATATGCAAAATAGTCAAAGTTTATGATAGGTGATTTAAGGAAATTACCATCAATTAGATTAAATATTCTTGCAAATATTAGTAAATGCTATTATTATTAAATGTAGAGATGATATGATATAGTTTTTAAAACTACTTGGAGGATACTATGAATATACTAGATATATTAAATGATTTGCAATTAGAAAGTAATATAAAATTAGATGAAATACCTGAAATAGATTTATACATGGATCAAGTAATACAATTATTTGAATCAAAGTTAAGTGATCAAAAAAGAAATGAAGATGAAAAGATATTAACAAAAACCATGATTAATAATTATGCTAAAGGAAAGTTATTATTACCAATAAAAAATAAGAAGTATTCAAAAGAGCATATAATATTAATGTCTTTAATTTATAATTTAAAAGGTGCATTATCTATTAATGATATAAAGCTTTCTTTAGATGAAATTATAAATAAGCCAGAGGAAGATAATTATCCACTAAGAGAATTATACTCTTGCTTTTTAGAAGAATGCGTAAATGATGAGAATAATTTTAGAGAAGATGTTATTAATAAAATTGAGAATATAAATAATAAAATTGATGAAAATAAAGTATTAAATAGTGAATTTGAAAAAAGATTTTTATTGTTATGTTCTTTAGTAAATATGAGTAATATGTATAGAAGAATGAGTGAGAAGTTAATCGATGAGTTCTTCACTGAACAGGAGTAGTATATGAAAAATTCAAGGGATTTAAAAAGAGAATTAGATAGAATCAATGGACGAGGATATAAGTCATATAAAGATTTAGAGGGGCAATATAAATTTGATAACTACATATTAAGCATAGATCATGTTCAAGGAGATCCATTTGCATCACCATCAAGAGTTAGAGTAATAGTAGAAGATAATATTAATAAATTTCCAGGGCAATTATTTAATGAGAAATATAAGAAAATTGCGCTATGTGATTTTTTAACTAGATTATTTAGTAAAAATATATATAAATATGGTGAAAAAATATTTGGGTCAGGTAAGAGTGGGCTTTTAGAAATAAGTAAATGTCCACAACAAATATTAGAAAGAACCTCAATAATAATAGATAATGAAAAAATTGAAGCAAGATTTTATGTTGGTTTTCCGGCTAAAGGAAGAAGTGTATTATCATATGAATTAGAAAAGATATTATTTAATATTTTACCTAATATAGTAGAGAATACTTTAATTTACACTAATATAAATAATAAAGCTTTAAATGAAAGAATAAATTTAGTTCAAGATCAAGAGTTTATTAGAGGTGAACTTAAAAAGAGAAAATTAGTTGCCTTTGTAGCTAATAATTCTATTTTGCCAAGGGAAAGTGGAGTTTCACAAAAACCATTAAAAGATGGAAAGAAATTCATATCACCTAAGGAGTTGGAAATAGAGTTTAATACACCAAATAGAGGAATTATAAAAGGAATGGGAATACCAGAAGGAATAACACTTATAGTTGGTGGTGGATATCATGGTAAATCAACATTACTTAGGGCATTAGAACTTGGTGTATATAATCATATTGAAGGTGATGGTAGAGAATTTGTTATTACTGATGATAGTGCTTTAAAAGTTAGAGCTGAAGATGGAAGAGCAATAACTAAAACTGATATATCATTATTTATAAATAATCTGCCTAATGGAAAAGATACAGTGAAGTTTTATACAGAGAATGCAAGTGGAAGTACATCTCAAGCAGCTAATATTGTTGAAGGAATTGAAAGTGGAACAAGAGTATTCTTAATTGATGAAGATACTTCAGCAACTAACTTCATGATTAGAGATACCATTATGCAGCAGCTTGTAGTAAAGGATAAAGAGCCAATAACTCCATTTATTGATGTTGCAAGAAGTCTTTATAATAAAAAAGGTATATCAACTATATTAGTGGCTGGAAGTTCAGGAGATTTTTTTGATATTGCAGATCTAGTTATTCAAATGGATAATTATGAACCTTTTGAAGTTACAGAGAAGGCTAAATCTTTAAGTAAAGGTAATAAGGAATATAATAAAGATTTAGATATTAATATAAATTTTAATAGAATAATACTTAAAGGAACTATAGAATCTGGACCAAAAGGTGTTAAGATAAAAACTTTAGGAAAAGATGGACTTTCTATTAATAGAGATAATATAGATTTAAGAGCTGTTGAGCAGATTGTAGATACTGAACAATTAAATACTATAGGTGCCATAATGAAATATGTTGAAAATAAGTTAATGGGAAAAAATTTAACTTTAATTGAAATTACAGATAAAATGATTGAAGAAATAAATAATAATCTTATTAATATTGATAATACAAAAGGTGGATATGGAAGTCTTGCTACTGTAAGAAAACAGGAATTAATAAGTGCCTATAACAGATTTAGAAATCTAAGAATTAAAAATTAATATGATAAATAGAAAATATTATTGAAAAAATATTTAAAAATTAAATATTTTTTTAAAAATGTAAAAAATAACTAGAATATTTTTATAAGATGTGGTAATATTAATATTGTAAAGTAAATAATTTACAATGGCTTGTTGGTCAAGAGGTCAAGACGTCACCCTCTCACGGTGAAATCAGGGGTTCGATTCCCCTACAGGTCACCATATCAAGGATTTAGGAGTTAAACATTATGTTTGCTCCTTTTTTATTTAAAATAAAATAAGCTGTCTTTAAAAGACAGCTTAAGTATTTTAATAAATGAAATTTGCAATTAAAACTATAACAGGTAAAGTTATTAATGTTCTTTCTATAAATATTACAATTAATTCTTTTATGTTTACTGGAATCTTTGATCCAAGTAAAACACCACCAACTTCAGACATATATATAAGTTGAGTTACAGATACTGCAGCAACTATAAATCTTGTCATTTCACTAGTTATTGTTGTTGAAGCAACAACTGAAGGTAATAGCATATCGGCAAACCCAACAACTAATGTTTGAGAAGCTTGAAGTGCTTCAGGTACTTGTAATAAATGTAGTATTGGAACAAATGGTAATCCTAAAACTTTAAATACTGGAGTATAAGTAGCTATTATAAGAGCTATTGTTGCCATACACATAACAACAGGAAGAACTCCAATCCACATGTCTAAAACATTTTTAGCACCATCAGCAAAGAATTCACCTACATTAGAATTTTTTCTTGCTTTTGTTATAGCTTGTTCATATCCCCATGATAAAGAAGTATATCCTTCAGGGATAGATTCATCTAATTTTTTAGTTTTACCATTGTAATAAGTATCTTTCTTTTTTGATAATGGATAAATTCTTGGAACTATTATTGCTGCAACTATACCAGCAAATGTAACAGTTAAATAGAATGGTACAAACATATTTCCAAGTCCAACAGTATTTATTACAACTAAACTAAATGTAATTGAAACTGCAGAGAATGTAGTACTTATAGTAGCAGCTTCTCTTTCAGTATAAAATCCATCTTCATATTGTTTGCTAGTTAACATTATTCCTAAGGTACCATCACCTAACCAAGAAGTGATACAGTCAATTGATGAACGACCAGGTAACTTAAATACAGGTCTCATTACTTTGGTTAGTAAAGCACCAAAGAACTCTAGTAAGCCAAAGTTAAGTAATAGTGGTAAGAATAATCCTGCAAATAAAAATATAGAAAATAACACAGTTAAAAGATCATGCAATACAAAAGAACCAGTATCTGCGCTTATTATCATTTCAGGTCCTATTTGAAATGCTGCAAGTACTCCAAATATTCCTCCAAGCACCCTAGATGTTAACCATAAAGGTGTAGTACTAAAAAGTGAGTTTAATAATTTATTATTAGTAATAAATTTAGGTTTAAATAACGTAGTTATTAAACTAAGTATAGCTGATATAGCTAATGTTCCGGTAATTATGTATACTAAATATTCACCAAGAAAATCTACCAACATTCCAGAAAAAATAGCAATTGGAATTGTAACATCACCTTCGTACTTTATTGGAATCATAAATAATAAGACACCAATTATAGAAGGGATTATAAATTTTAAGTTATCTTTTAAGGTAACTTTGTTATCATCAAATGGTTTAATTTTTGAAATTTCCATTTTATCTCCTTTATATTTATACATATAAATTTTTATAATTATTCATCTATGTTCATTGTAAATGCAAGAATATTAAAAATCAATAGTTTTTAATGCATAAAATCCTAGAAAAACCTTCTAAAATTTAATTTTTATGCAAAAATATTTAATTTTATAATATTTTTATTCAATTTTATAGTTATAAATCATTTTAAAAGGAATATGAGGAGATAAATGTAAGGGAAATTTTTATGGTAAATAGTAATAAAGATAATTATAATATAAAAATAACAAGCTAAGATTTGGGAGATGAGTGAAATGGATTATAGGGATCAAATAACAGAATGCAATAGAATAGTAGTTAAGGTAGGGACTTCTACTCTTACTTATGATAATGGAAATATAAATTTAACAAGAATCGAAAAATTAACAAGAGTTTTATCAGATTTAATGAATTCAGGAAAAGAAGTGGTACTTGTTACATCAGGAGCAGTTGGTGTTGGAGTTAATAAACTGAAATTAAAAGAAAAACCAACAAGTATAAAAGAAAAGCAGGCGGTAGCAGCAGTAGGGCAATGTGAACTTATGCATATATATAGTAAATTCTTTGGAGAATATAGTCATGTTGTTGGTCAAGTTCTTTTAACAAGAGATGTTGTTGAAGATGACCATATAAGAGAAAATGTTGTTAATACATTTGAAACTTTATTAGAGAATGGAATAATACCAATAGTTAATGAAAATGATACTGTTGCCATAGATGAAATAGAAAACATAGTTAGATTTGGTGATAATGATAATTTATCTGCGATAGTTGCACAATTAGTATCAGCAGATTTGTTAATTATATTATCTGATATAGATGGATTCTATGATTCAGATCCAAGAAAGAATCCAAATTCTAAACTTATAAGAACTGTAGAAGAAATTACACCAGAATTAGAAGCATGCGCAGGTGGAGCTGGAAGTTCACTTGGAACAGGTGGAATGGCTACAAAATTAACAGCAGCGAAAAGAGCTATAAATGCAGGATGTAATATGATATTAGCTAATGGAGATAATCCATCAATATTATTAGATATTACTGATGGAAAAGAAATTGGAACATTGTTTATAAGAAAATAATTATAAAAGGGGAGTTAAATAGGAATGAGTGAATTAATTATTAAAGGTAAGAAATCTAAAGAAGTTTCTTTTATATTAGGGAATTTAAGCACTGATGAAAAAAATAAAGGCTTAAATACAATGGCTGATTTTTTAGTTAATAATAAGGAAGAAATTATTAATGCCAATAAGATAGATTTACAAGCAGCAGTGGAAAAAGGGACGTCTAAATCTATGCTTGATAGATTAACATTAAATGAAGAAAGAATAGAAGGCATGGCTAATGGACTAAGACAGGTGGCATCACTTCCAGATCCTGTTGGAGAAGTTTTAGGAATGTGGAATAGACCTAACGGATTACAAATAGGACAAAAAAGAGTTCCTCTAGGAGTTATAGGAATAATATATGAAGCAAGACCAAATGTAACAAGTGATGCTGCAGGACTTTGTTTTAAAGCTGGAAATACAGTTATTTTAAGAGGCGGAAGTGAAGCTATTAATTCTAACAAGGCTATAGTTAAAGTTTTAAGAGCTGGACTTAAAGCTGTAAATCTTCCAGAGGATGCAATTCAATTAGTAGAAGATACTAGCAGAGAAGTTGCAACTGAAATGATGAAGTTAAAAGAATATATAGATGTCTTAATTCCAAGAGGAGGAGCAGGGCTTATTCAGGCTGTAGTTAGAAACGCAACTGTACCTGTAATTGAAACTGGAACAGGTAACTGTCATATATATATTGATGAATATGCTGATTTTGAAATGGCTAAGAATATAGTATTAAATGCAAAAACTTCAAGACCATCTGTATGTAATGCTACTGAAAAATTATTAGTTCATGAAAAGATAGCTAAGGAGTTTATGCCAATAATTTTAAAGGCTTTAAGAGAGAAAGAAGTTGAAGTTAGAGGAGATGAATCTTCTATTGCATATGATTCATCAATAATAAAGGCAAATGATGAAGAATGGTACAATGAATATTTAGATTATATAATTGGTGTTAAAGTAGTTAAGGATATAGATGAAGCTATTACTCTTATTAATCACTTTGGTTCAGGCCATTCAGAAGCTATAGTTACTAAAGATTATGCAAATTCACAAAAGTTCTTACAAAAGGTAGATGCAGCAGCAGTTTATGTAAATGCATCAACTAGATTTACAGATGGTGAAGAGTTTGGATTTGGAGCGGAAATAGGAATTAGTACTCAAAAGCTTCATGCAAGGGGGCCAATGGGGCTTAAAGAACTTACTACTATTAAATATATTATCTATGGAAATGGACAAATAAGATAAGTGAAAGCCCAAATTTTAATTTGGTTGCTTGAACTTACTCCTATGAACGAAGTGAATAGTGAGTTTCAGATGAAAAGCCCAAATTTTAACTGACACTCTAAATCTATGATTTAGTTAGTGGAAGTTACCTACTTGGTAATTTGGTTGCTTGAACTTACTCCTATGAGCGAAGCGAATAGAGAGTTTCAGATAAAAAGGAGGGAAAGGTTATGAAGTTTGAAATAAAGAAGTTTAACGAATTAACAGTTGATGAAATGTATGAGATTGCAAAGTCAAGGTTCGAAGTTTTTGTTTGTGAACAAGAAATTACTGAAGAGCAAGACTTTGATGATAAAGATAAGCTATGTCATCATGTAATGTTAAAGGAAAATGGAAGAGTTGTTGCTTACAGTAGAATTGTACCTAGAGGAATTGGATATGAAAATATTTCAATCGGTAGGGTTTTAGTGCTTAATAGCCATAGAAGAAAGGGTATAGCACAAAATATGATGAAAGCATGTTTAGAATTTATTAAAAATAATTTAGATGAAAATGTAGTGGTACTATCTGCGCAGGAGTATGTAAAAGAAATGTATTCAAGTGTAGGATTCAAAGTTATATCTGATACTTATAATGAGGTAAACATTCCTCATGTTAAAATGAAAATAGAGTTATAAAAAATAGTATACAAATACAAGAGTCAATACATATCATATAGTAGTAGAAATAGTCGAGAAGGAATAATATATGGCCTATGTATTGATTTTTTGTTTAATGATAGTGCTAATTGTTCTTGAGATTTTAGTAGTAATGGATAGATATGGACAAAAGTACATTTTAGACATGAAAGATCTTCCGATAGATTGCGATACAGTTATTGTTTTAGGAGCGGGAGTAAGGCCGGATGGGAATCCTTGTGATATACTAGTAGATAGGTTAGATACTGGTGCTAAAGTATATGTAAGAAGAATGAGTAAAACAATTTTATTAACTGGAGAGAATAGTGGAGAAAGTTATAATGAACTTAAGGCTATGAAAAATTGGATTATGAATAATTATACTGAAGTAAATGTAAGAGAACAGGATTTACTTATCGATAATTGTGGATTTTGTACATTTGATAGTATGTATAGAGCAAAAACTGTATTTAATATAAAAAGTGCAATAATATCAACAAATAGGTATCATTTACCTAGAGCTATATATATTGCAAGAAAATTAGGAATCGATGCTTATGGTATTGCTTCAGATATGAGGGAATATGATAGGATGAAAAAATATAAAAGAAGAGAATTATTAGCACAAATTAAAGATTTCTTTTTATGCCTTATAAAGATACATTAATATGTATCTTTATAAGGCTATTTTTAATAATTTTATTCTAACAGTAATATTTATGTCCGTTTCCAGCTCCAGTTTGAGCTTTTATTTCATGAAGATTAAGTTTTTTGTTGCTATTAAGTAATACAGAATTAATTATATGACTTTTATGAACAACAGTTTCAGTCATATAAGAATTATTTGAAGTAGCTACTTCTATATAATTCTTATATCCATTTCCAGCACCAGTTTTAGCTTTAATTTCGTGTAAGTTTAAAGCGTTGTTATATTTATTAATAACCTCGTAGATTTTGTTAATTTTATGTTTTCTCATAATAAGCCTCCTACAATTTAAAATTAATTTTTATCATTGGTTTATAATATATACAATAAGTTATGATTTTTCTAAAATTCTTTTACAATACTAAATACAATTCTTATTTTTGTTTTAAGTACCTTTTTTATAAATATTTTTAAGTTGATTTATTTAATTACTGTTGTCATTATTAAGTACAATGTATAATTTTATTTTAGGTACTTTTTATAAAAATAAAAAAATAAATAGGGGAATTAGGAGAGCATTATGATAAATAATGAAATAAGATATACATTAATAACAGGTGCATCAACTGGAATCGGATATGAATTAGCTAAGTTATTTGCAAGGGATAAGAATAATTTAATCTTAGTTGCTAGAAATAAAATTAAATTAGAATCTGTAAAAAATGAATTGTCAAAATATAATGTAGATATAAAAATTTTAGCATTAGATTTATCAAAGAGTGAAGATATTCAAAATATATTTAATTATGTAGAAATAAATAAGGTAAATATAGATACTTTAGTTAACAATGCTGGTATAGGAACCTTTGGAGATTTTAATGATATTCATTGGAAAAAAGAAGAAGAATTAATAGATATAAATATAAAAGCATTAACAAGATTAACAAAATATTTTTTACCTAAAATAGTAGAATGCAAAAATGGTGGAATTTTAAATGTTGCTTCCACTGCAGCATTTTGCTCTGGACCAAGAATGGCTACATATTATGCATCAAAAGCTTATGTTCTTAACTTAACAGAAGCTATATATGAAGAATATAAAAATGATGGAATAAAGATAGCATGTCTTTGCCCGGGTCCGGTTAAAACTAGTTTTCAAGGGAAAGCTGGTATTAAAAAGAGCGAGGCTGCTAAAAAATATTTAATGGATGCAGAAGAAGTGGCAAGGATTTGCTATAAAGATTTTAATAAAGGAAAACTTATTATAATTCCAGGAAAGAAAAATAAGTTATTAGTTATAGGAAATAAATTTTTACCAAGAAGTATTTCGAGAAAAATAGTACTAAAGACTAATAGAAAGTAAAGGAGAAAAAATATGGGGACTTTTGATGGATATTTATTAGTTTCGGATATGGATGGAACTCTCTTAAATAGTAAGGGAAAATTATCAGAAGAGAATAAAAATGCTATAGAGTATTTTGTAGATAATGGAGGAGAATTCACTTTAGCTACTGGGCGTATGTTACCTTCTATAAGAAGGCATATTCAGAAAATGAAAGTTACACTTCCTGTTATTATGTACAATGGAACAAAAGTATATGATTTTAATAATGATAAAGTAATTTGGGAAAAGTTTTTAGAGGAAGATCGAAAAGAAATAATTAAAGTAGTTAAAGAAGTTAGTCCAAATGTGGGAATAGAAATATATAGTGATGAGGTAGTATATATTTATCAATCATGTAAAAGAACAGAAAGATTTAACAAATTAGGTTATGACGTAATTTATGATATTGATGATAGTATATGGAATAAAAAATGGACTAAAGCTTTAATTGTAGGGGAAAAGGAAGAATTAGATTTTGTTGAAACGTATTTAAGGGAAAACTATGGAGATAAAGATATTGTAAGAAGTTCAGATGTATATTTAGAAATAATACCAAAGGGAATATCGAAAGGACAAGCTTTAAAAGAGTTAGTACTATATAAAGGTCTTGAGGAATTTAAGATAATTTCTGTTGGAGATAACATGAATGATGTTGAACTATTAGAAGAGGCTCACTATGGATTTTGTATAGCTAATGGAAGTGAAGAACTAAAGAAAAAATCAAAATATATAGCACCAAGTAATGATGATAATCCAATAGAGTTTATAGTAAAATGGATTGGTCAATTAAAAGAAGATTTAATATAAATAATTTATTTTTATATGATTAAAAAGGGATAGAAATTCTAAAAAAATATTGAATAAATATTCACAAATATGTATAATTATAGAAAAGTGCAGTTAAATATTTGAAATAAAGGTGCTAAATTAACTAATTATACAAAAAATTACGAATTAAACTATTTTATTCTTGACATTAATTCATGTGCCATATAGAATAATATACAAAGATATACAATAAATAAATTAATTAGTTAAAAAGTACACTTTAAATTGGTCCAGAGAGGCCAGAAAGGAGTATGTAGGTATGTTATACGTAAATAGCAATAGTTACATCGATTTATCAAAGAAATTTTCTAAAGTTGATTTTAAATATTATAAGGATAGTATGGAGAGATTACATAGTTAAATGTCTCCCTACTATCCTTTTCTGTTATTTTTATTAAAATATAGTGAATTGAATAGATAAAATATATTTAAAATTAAAGAGCTTTTAGAAAGTGTATTTTTAGCTGTTATATACTTAATTTGCAGGAGGGCTAGGAATGAAAGCAAGGCTTATATTAGAAAATGGTATGACTTTTGAAGGTAAGGCATTTGGATATTTAAAAGATAGCGTAGGAGAGGTTGTATTTACAACAGGAATGACTGGTTATCAAGAAGTATTAACAGACCCATCATACTATGGGCAAATTGTAACTATGACATATCCTTTAATAGGAAACTACGGAATAAATTTAGAAGATAATGAATCAGAATCACCAAAAGTAAAAGGATTCATAGTGAGAGAAAAATGTAGCTTCCCAAATAACTTTAGATGTGAAATTGGATTAGAAGATTACTTAAAACAAAATAAAATAATTGGATTAGAAGGAATAGATACAAGAGCTTTAACTAAAGTTTTAAGAAATAATGGAACTATGAAGGGGATTATTTCATTAGAACATGAAAATTTAGAAGAAGTAAAAGAAAAGATCAAAGCTTTTTCAAATAAAGAAGCAGTTAGTATAGTTTCAACAAAGGAAACTTATACAATCGAGGGAACTGGTAAACATGTTGCAATAATGGATTTTGGAATAAAATCTAATATAATAAGAAATTTCAAAAAGAGAAATTGTAAAATAACAGTTTTCCCAATGACAGCTACTGCAGATGAAGTATTATCAGTAAATCCTGATTTAGTATTTTTATCAAATGGCCCTGGAGACCCAGAGGATTTAGGAACTGTAATAGAAAATATTAAGAAGATTGTTGGAGTTAAACCTATAGTTGGTATTTGTTTAGGACATCAATTATTAGCATTAACTTTAGGTGGAAAAACAACTAAGTTAAAGTTTGGACACAGAGGATGTAACCATCCAGTAAAAGATTTAGAAAGAAACAGAGTTCATATTACTTCTCAAAATCATGGATATGTAGTTGACGAATTACCAGAAGGAGTTGTAGCAACTCATGTAAATATCAATGATGGAACAATAGAAGGTATGAAACATACTACTTTACCAATATATTCAGTTCAATTCCATCCAGAGGCTGCAGCAGGTCCAAAGGATAGTGAATATATATTTGACAGATTTATGGAATATGCACTATAGGAGGGTTTAGAAAATGCCATTAAATAAAGATATTAAAAAAGTTTTAGTTATAGGATCAGGACCAATAGTTATCGGGCAAGCTGCAGAGTTTGATTATTCAGGAACTCAAGCATGCCAAGCGTTAAAAGAAGAAGGAATAGAAGTTGTATTAGTTAACTCTAACCCAGCTACTATTATGACTGATAGAGAAGTTGCGGATAAAATTTATATAGAACCATTAACATTAGAATTTGTTGAAAAAGTAATAGCAAAAGAAAGACCAGATAGCTTACTTGCTGGTATGGGAGGACAAACAGGGCTTAATTTAGCAGTTGATTTACATGATGCAGGAATATTAGAAAAGTATGATGTTAAAGTTATAGGAACATCAATAGCTTCTATCAAAGAAGGTGAAGATAGAGAGTTATTTAGAGATATGATGCACAGAATTAACGAGCCAGTTATTACGTCTGAAATAGTAACTGATATGGAAACTGGTATGGCCTTTGCAAACAAAATTGGTTATCCAGTTATAGTAAGACCAGCTTACACACTAGGAGGAACTGGTGGTGGAATAGCTGAAAATGAAGAAGAATTAAGAACTATTCTTGCGTCAGGATTACAATTAAGTACTATAGGGCAAGTTTTACTAGAAAAATCAGTTAAAGGGTGGAAAGAAGTAGAGTACGAAGTAATGAGAGACTCTTATGGAAATTGTATAACTGTATGTAACATGGAAAACATTGACCCAGTAGGAATTCATACAGGAGATAGTATAGTTGTAGCTCCATCTCAAACTTTATCAGATAAAGAATATCAAATGCTTAGAACTGCATCAATTAATATCATTAATGCAGTAGGAATTGAAGGTGGATGTAACGTACAATTTGCTTTAAATCCAAATTCATTTGAATATGCAGTTATAGAAATCAATCCTAGAGTTTCAAGATCTTCAGCTTTAGCATCAAAAGCTACTGGATATCCAATAGCAAAACTTGCGGCTAAGATAGCTTTAGGATATGGATTAGATGAGATTAAAAATGCAGTAACTCAAAAAACTTATGCATGCTTTGAGCCAACGTTAGACTATGTAGTAGTTAAGATTCCAAAATGGCCTTTCGATAAATTCTTTACAGCTGATAGAGCTTTAGGAACAAAGATGATGGCAACTGGAGAAATAATGGCTATAGGTGCTAATTTAGAATCAGCATTATTAAAGGGTATCAGAAGTTTAGAAATAGGAAAGTATTCTTTAGACCATCCAAAGTTTAAAGAAATGAGTATACAAGAATTAAAAGAAGCTGTAATGAAGCCAGATGATGAAAGATTATTTGCTCTTACAGAAATGATAAGAAGAGATTATAGAATTGAAAGTATTGCTAAAATTACTGGAATAGATATATTCTTCTTAGAAAAATTTAAATGGATAGTTCATGAAGAAACTAGATTAAAGTTAAGCAAAATAGATGATTTAGATAAGGAATGGTTATTAAATCTTAAGAGAAAAGGCTTCTCTGATAAAGCTATAGCTGACATGTTAAAGGTAAGTCCAGATGATATTTATAGATTAAGAAATATATGGAATATAAAACCAGCTTATAAGATGGTTGATACTTGCGGTGGAGAATTTGAAGCATTATCACCATATTACTACTCAACTTATGAACAGTATGATGAAGTTGAAGTATCAGATAAGAAAAAAGTTATAGTAATAGGTTCAGGACCAATCAGAATAGGGCAAGGTATAGAATTTGACTATGCATCAGTTCACTGTGTAATGGCATTAAAGAGAATGGGAATTGAAACTATAATAGTTAATAATAATCCAGAAACAGTAAGTACAGATTTTAATATATCAGATAAACTTTATTTTGAACCATTAACAGAAGAAGATGTATTAAATATCATTGAAAAAGAAAATCCATATGGAGTTATTCTTCAATTCGGTGGTCAAACAGCAATTAAGCTTGCAAACTTCTTAAAGGAAAAAGGAATTAAAACTTTAGGAACTACAGCAGATCAAATTGATATGGCTGAAGATAGAGAAAAATTTGAAGAATTACTTGAAAAGTTTGATATAGCAAGACCTAAAGGAAAAGGTGTTTGGACTCTAGAAGAAGGTATAGAGGAAGCAAGAAGATTAAAATTCCCGGTACTTGTTAGACCTTCATACGTTTTAGGTGGGCAAGGTATGGAAATAACTCATGATGAAGAAGAGTTAACATACTACTTAAAGAATGCATTTATGAAAGATAAGAAAAATCCAATTCTTATAGATAAGTACTTAATGGGTAGAGAAATAGAAGTAGATGCTATATCTGATGGAGAAAATGTATTAATACCTGGTATCATGGAGCATTTAGAAAGAGCTGGAGTTCACTCAGGAGACTCTGTAACAATGTATCCAAGTCAAAATATTAGTGATGAAATAAAAGCAAAAGTTTTAGATTATACTAAAAAGCTAGCTTTAGCTATAGGAATAAAAGGAATGATAAACATTCAATTCATAGAATTTGAAGGAAATCTTTATGTAATAGAAGTTAATCCAAGAGCTTCAAGAACAGTTCCTTATATCAGCAAGGTAAGTGGAGTTCCAATAGTAGATTTAGCTACTAAGGTTATGCTTGGAGAAAAATTAATTGACTTAGGATATGGAGTAGATGTTTATCCAGAGCCAGAACTAGTATCTGTTAAGGTTCCAGTATTCTCAACACAAAAGTTACCAAAGGTTGAAGTATCTTTAGGACCTGAAATGAAGTCTACTGGAGAAGTTTTAGGTGTAGGTAGAGATGTTAAGGAAGCTTTATATAAAGGATTTGTTGGTGGTGGAATGTATCCATCAATGGAAAAAGGAAAAATATTAGCAACAATAAATAAGCATGATAAAGCAGAATTCTTACCAATAGCTAAAGATTTAGCTAAGGTTGGTTATAAATTTATAGCAACAGAAGGTACTTGTAAATTATTAAGAGAAGCTGGTATTGATGCAGAAGAAGTAAGAAGACTTAATGAAAATGAGCCAAACATATTAGATGTTGTTAAGAATAAGGAAGTTGATCTAGTAGTTAATACACCAACTAAGGGTAATGACTCTAAGAGAGATGGATTCTTAATTAGAAGAGCTGCTATCGAGAGAAATATAGGAGTTATAACAGCATTAGATACATTAAGAGCAATTGCTGATGTTAAAGTATCTGAAATTGATAAGAGAGAGTTAGAAGTATTTAATATAGCTGAATAATATAAAAATGGAGCAAGAGATTTAAAAAGTTAAATTTCTTGTTCCTTTTTTTAGGTTATGGTAGAAATTTCTCTAAAAAGATAAAAAAATGTTGACTACGAACAAATGTTCTGGTATTATTTAGTTAAGAAATGAACGTTTGTTCGGAGGTGCGGTATGAAAGGTAATAGAGGAATATTTGTAAAAGTTAATTATAAAAATATTGGAGAGCTTAATAGTTTTATTTATGATAGTATGAATGGAATAAATAAAAATAAAGATAAATATGTTATGTGCGCAGGAAAATATAATAAAGATGGATGGACAATGGTTTTTAAGGCTAAAAGTATAAGAGAAGCAGAAGAATTATTAAGTATAAATTCAGCTAAGAGAGAATTGGCTAAAAAGAAAGATTTGTTACACTCGCAATTAATTGAAAATGATAGAGTATCAATACCATCTTGGATGTGTAATAATTAATAACTTTTTGTTGAAAGAAAAATACACAATAATTTATATATTATAGTAAATGAAAGTAGATTTACTATTAATTAAGGTATAAAATAAAGTTAAGGAATATATAAATTGGAGTGAGATAACTTGGATAAGAAGGATTTACCAATAGGTTTTTTAGATTCAGGAGTAGGTGGCTTAAGTGTGATGAGAGAAGCCATAAAGATAATGCCTAATGAGAATTATATATATTTTGGAGATTCAAAAAATGCTCCATATGGTGTAAAACCTACAAAAGAGATTAGAGATTTAACATTTAATGTAGTTGATTTTTTAATAGAAAAAGGAATAAAAGGACTTGTTGTTGCTTGTAATACTGCTACTAGTGCAGCGGTAAGCGAGCTAAGAAGAGTATATCCAGATATTCCTTTAGTTGGAATAGAACCTGCAATAAAACCAGCAGTAGAATTAAATAGAGATGGTAAGATATTAATAATGGCAACCCCAATGACTATTAAACAAGAAAAATTTAATTTGTTACTTAATAAATATAAAGAAAAGGCTGAAATAATTCCAATACCATGTGCTGGACTTATGGAGTTTATTGAGAATGGAGTATTAAGTGGAAAAGAATTAGAGGAATATTTAGAGGAAAAATTAAGTTTATATAATAAAGATGATATTAGTTCTATAGTTCTTGGTTGTACACATTATCCATTTGTGAAAGATACAATAGCAAAAATTGTAGGAAGTAATGTTGCTATAATGGATGGTGGAGAAGGAACTGCTAGAGAAATTAAAAGAAGGTTAAAAGAAAAGGACTTATTAACAGATAGAACGGAAACAGGAAACATAACTATATATAACTCATTAGATGATCAAAGGGTTATTGATTTAAGTTTAAAGTTAATTGAACAGTCATAAATAAAAAAGCGCCAAGGGGCGTTTTTTTTATTTGTAGGTATAATAAGAAAAAATTATTAAAAATAATTGTTAAATAGTTGACAATATTCTGAAATTTGTATATATTATTAGTATAGAAAGAATTTTCAGAATATTTAAAAAAGGAGATTGGGGTAATGAGTATGAATATAAAAATAAAAGAGTTTTTAGGAGAGAGTTATTCAATAGAGGATGCTATTTTATTAAGAGAAATAGTAAAGAATAATTTAGATACAGGTGTAACTTTAGACTTTGACGGTTTAGAGAGAATTCCATCGACTTTTTTAATATGTTTATTTACTGACTTAATAAATAAATTTGGACGAGACTATATTTTTAAACAAATTGATGTTAAAAATTTATCAAACTATAATGATTATTCAAGAGTAGTTTTAGGAACTGCATTTCAACAATAAATAAAAATTTTTCAACTTCATATAATATATTTTAAGGACTTCTATTTAGTAATTATAATTTTATTAGCTTCGATTTTCGGGGCTTTTTTTTTGAGTTTTCTTATTAAAAGTTATATATTAGTATTTATAATATAGTGTTATATCCTTAAAAAATAAAAAATTTACCTAAAACATTGAATTACTATATAGAAATATGATAATAATAAATTATACCAAAAAATGAAAGTGAGGTAATTATATGAAAAACCCTATAGTAACTATAGAAATGGAAAATGGAGATATAATGAAAGCTGAGTTATATCCAGAAATAGCTCCAAATACAGTTAAAAATTTTGTTGATTTAATAAATAGAGGATTTTATGATGGATTAATATTCCACAGAGTAATACCTGGATTTATGATTCAAGGTGGATGTCCAGAAGGAATGGGAATTGGAGGTCCTGGATATAGTATAAAAGGTGAATTCTCAAGAAACGGATTTGCAAATAACTTAAAACATACAAAAGGTGTTTTATCTATGGCTAGAGCAATGCACCCAGATTCTGCAGGTAGCCAATTCTTCATAATGGTTGAAGATGCACCACACTTAGATGGACAATATGCTTCATTTGGTAAATTAATAGAAGGATTAGATGTTGCTACAAAGATAGTTAACACTAAGAGAGATTATAGCGATAAGCCATATGAAGATCAAGTAATGAAAAAAGTAACAGTAGAAACTTTTGGTGAAAAGTTTGATGAGCCTGAAATAATAGAAGACTAATATTTCATTAAGGCTAAAACTTTAAGGGCTGTATTAAAATAAGTATGTGAATAACTCCGTATTGTTTTCACATTGAATTTTAATGCAGCCTTAAATTAAATTTATATGTATATGTTGGGGTAAGTGTTATGATTGATAATAATAAGTGTATTTTAGTATATGGATTATCTAATATAGAGTTATTGAATTTAAAGGAGTTAGGGTATAAAATAATAGAAATAACTCCTGAAATGTGTGATATGACATTAATGGATATATTACTTGGTATGCGATTAGAAATATTTAATAATAATCCAATTAAAGAAAAGGTAATACTATACAATAATTTATCTGAATATGAGCTTAGAAAAGCTATAATGGATACTAGGCAAAATATTAAAGATGGAATATTGGCTGTAGTGACACAGCAATCTATTAATTGGAAGGTGAGTGACCTTATTAAGCATTTAATAGAGGAAAAAGAATGGTATTCAAAAGTTAGAAAGGAAGAGGGCAATGAGTAGAGTTGGTGAAAAGATAAAAGAAGCTAGATTAAAATCTGGTATGACACAAAAGGTACTTGCGAAGAAGTTAGGTGTTGCAGAAAAATTTATAAACGAAGTTGAAACAGGTAGAAGGATTGTACAAGAATCATTTATAGATAAGGCAGCTAAGATTTTAAATGCAGATTTAAATGATGTAAGTATGGTTGTAACAGATGAAGCTTTAATGGAAGAAAGAAAAACTTATGCTACAGTAAATAAAAAGCCAGCAAAGATAGAAACAGAAGAAGTATGGAATAATGCATTTTCATCTGTTTTAAAGAATGTTCCAATTTATGATTATAGTTTAAAAAATATTAAAGGAAAAATAGAGTTACCTATTCATTCAAATAAAGTAGAAGGATTTCCACAAGATAAAGTTATGTATTTAGAAATTCAGGATAATGAAATGTCTGGTTTTAGAATGATGCAAGGAGATTTAGCGTTTGCTCATTTAGTAAAGGAAATAAGTAATAATGGAATATTCTTAGTTGATTATAAAGGAAGTAGAAAAATAAGACAAATAAAGAGTCTAGGAAATTCAAAGTTACTTCTTGTAAGCAACGGGGGAGCTCTTATGACAGAAACTGTAGAATCTAGAGAAATATCAGTAATTGCAAAGTTAGAAAGAATAGAAATCAAATTATAATAAAGTGCTTAAGGGCACTTTTTTTAATACAAAAATTAATAGATAAGCATATACTATATAAATCAATTTTATATGGGGATGATATTTATAGAAACTAATTATTCAAATCAAAACTATTTAGGATTATTAAAAAACTTTCCCATTGAAGTTTTAGGAAAACTAAATATATCAAATAGTTTCATGTTAAAAAATGTTGAACCAGAAATAGAGGTTACTATAATCTCTGGGGATAGTGTGGATAAAGTAGCTGAATCTGTGGATAAGTTAGGAGGAAAATATGAAGATTTGGGATATAATTTTGGAATTGTAACAATTCCTGTGGATAAATTAATAGATTTAGCATTAAATCCTAGTATTCAATATATAGAACTTCCTAAAAGTTTATATACAACAGACTCGGAAGCTAATAGAGCATCGTGTATTCCACAAGCTGTGAGTTCATATGATTTAGATGGTGAAGGAATTTTAGTTGGATTTATAGATACTGGAATAGATTATACTCATCCTGCATTTATAAATGATGATGGAACTACTAGAATTAAATATATTTATGATTTAGAGCAGGGTGGAAAAATATATGATAGTGAGACTATAAATAAAGCATTACAGTCAGCAAATCCATCTTCGGTAGTAAATTCTGTAGATTTAGTTGGTCATGGAACTCACGTAGCCGGTATTGCTTGTGCTGGAGGGAAAATAGATAGAAAGTTTTATGGAGTAGCACCTAAAAGTTCTATAGCTATGGTTAAAGCTGCAAGAACCAGATTTGCACTTAGTACTCAAATAATGAGAGGACTTAAATTTTTAAATGATAAATCAAAAGAATTAGGACTACCACTAGTTGTAAATATGAGTCTAAGTACTAATGATGGTGCACATAATGGGAGTAGTTTATTAGAGAGATATATAAGTATAACGGCAGCTTTAGAGAGACAAACTATAGTAATAGCAGCTGGAAATGAGGGAGAGGCTGCACATCATATTTCTGGTACATTAAATTCTGAGAATGATGTGTATTTTAATGTTGGTGATGCAGAAACCATTATAGCGTTAAACATATATAAATCTATTTTACCGAGAATTAGTATAGAGATTACAAGTCCTTCAGGAATAAGTAGTGGGGAGATATTTTTGGCAGAGGGGTTTAGATCCGGTAGAATAGGAGAGAGTATTTACGAAATATATGATACAGGACCGAAACCATTTGATATTAGCGGAGAAATTGGAATAATGCTTAGAGGTGTCAACGCTTTTGTATCATCTGGACAATGGAAATTGACTATTAGAAGAATTAATGATTATAAGGGGAATTTTAATATATGGTTACCAATATCGGAAGGATTAAATGTAACTACAAAATTTTTAGATCCAACCATAAATAATACATTAGGAATTCCGGCAACAGTAATCAACATTATTTCAGTGGGAAGTTATAATTATTTAACTAATAATATATCTCCATTTAGTGGTAGAGGAGAAGCTTTTATTGGACAATATATTAAACCAGATATAGTGGCTCCAGGTGAGAATATTTATTCTACAATTCCTGAGAAGTCTTATGATAGAAAGACAGGCACATCAATGGCAACACCTAATGTTACAGGAATATGTGCATTAATGATGCAATGGGGAATAGTAAAGAAAAACGATCCTTATCTGTATGGAGAAAGATTAAAATATTATTTAATTATTGGCGCTAAAAAGGAGAGAAGAGATGTAAGTTATCCTGATTCAGCATGGGGATACGGTGAAGTTTGTGCATATGATAGTCTTAGAGCCACAATGGAAGCGTTAGGAGCTAGAATTGATGTAGGAATTAGACAAGATGAGCCAGCAACGAATATAAATGCAACAACAACAACTGAATCTAATCAAGGAAGTGTAAGTAACCAAAGTGGTATAGGTATTAATGGAATTGAGAATGATGGAAACTCTATGGTTCTATTAATCGAAGTTCCTAACAGGGAAAGGCTTAATGAAATTTTAGAAATTCCCGGTGTGGCAGGAGTAATGATATCTGAAACTTTTGCAATAGTAATAGTTCCAAAGGGTGAGGTTAGTGAAGTAGGGAAATTAGCTAACAGTATAGTCGATCTTGATTTACAACCAATAATGACATTAAGTGATATATCTCCGGTTGAGGCTAGTGGTGCCCCTACATTCAATAATAATCCATATTTAAGGTTAAATGGAAGAGGGGTATTGGTAGGAATAATTGATACCGGAATAGACTATTTAAGTGAGGAATTTCAAAGAGAGGATGGAACATCCAGAGTATTTAGAATATGGGATCAAACATTACCTGCAACTGAAAATGTATATGGAATTAAATATGGAAGGGAATATACTGAAGAACAAATAACAGAAGCTATATCAGCTAAGACAAAAGGGCAAGATCCATATTCTATAGTTCCATCAAAAGATGAAATTGGTCATGGCACTATGGTGGCTGGTATTATTGGAGGTAGAGGTATTAATCCAGAGTTGAAGGGGGCAGCACCAGATTGTGAATTTGTAGTAGTAAAGCTTGCAAGGGCAAATGAGGATGAATTACTTAATTCCTATATAGATCCTAAAAAAATTGGGTATACACCTTGGAGTATACTTTTAGCACTAAGATATGCAGTTGCTATAGGAAATGAAGTTAATAGACCAATAGTTATATATATACCACTTGGTACTAATATGTCATCACATTCGGGTGAGGGAATTTTAGAGAGACCTATAGAAAATTTTTCAAGACAAGTTGGAACTTTAATAGTAACTAATACAGGTAATCAAGGAAATACAGAAACACATGTTGAAGGAATAATTAATAATACTGGTGATGTTAAAGATATAGAGCTTAGAGTAGGAAAAAATCAAAATATATTACCTGTACAAATATATATAAATAAACCTAATATTGTTGTGTTGTCAATAGTATCACCATCAGGAGAGATAATAGATAATTTAACATCAAAAATATCTAGAAATCAAAAAATAAAATTCACTTATGAAGGAACAGAAATGATTGTAAATTTTATTAGTCCTGATTATATAACAGGTGATTCATTAATTATTATAAAGGCAAGTAATTTAAGAGAAGGTATATGGAAGTTTAGATTGACAGGAAAATATATAGTAGATGGAAAGTATTATGTGTGGATACCACAAAGAGAATTACTAGATGAAGAAACTAAGTTATTAAATTCGACATCAAACACAACATTGACAGTTCCTAGTACATCTTCTGGTTCAATTAGTGTATCATATTATAATCAAAATAATAATTCAGTTGTAAGTGAATCTGGTAGAGGATATACAAGAGATAACAGAATAAAACCTGATATAGCAGCAGGAGGTGTAAATGCAACTGTTATTAAACCGGGAGGAGGAACTGGGTTAGCAACTGGAGGATCAGTAGCTGGAGCTGTAGTAACAGGTGGATGTGCTTTAATTTTACAATGGGCAGTAGTTAATAAAAACCAGCAAGCAATATACACTCCACAGGTGAGAACGTATATTATTGCAGGAGCTAATACAAGAAGTGGAGATATTTATCCAAATAGAGAATGGGGATATGGAACTTTTAATTTGCAAGGGGTATTTGATACTATAAGTGAGGTTTACGAGGAGAAGACTAGAACTAACAAAGTTGAGAGTAATGATCAATATGAAGAGTATAATATAGGAAATTTATTTGTTAGAAAACCAAAAGAGATATAGCTTTAGTAACTAAAGCTGTATAAAAAGCATATTAATATTAATGGATTAATATATTGAGGAGTAATTATGGCTGAGAAAGGTAGATTAAAAGTACAATGCTTTGTAGGTGATACTTATATACCGGTAGATGGAAGTAAGGCAGTATTAGTGCCATCATCAGGCCAAACAGGAGAGAGTAAGGAAGTAAATTTAGTAACAAATTCATCAGGAGAATCCCAAACAATAGAGTTAGATGCACCTCCATTAGAATATTCACAAGAACCTTCACAACCAACGCCTTACAGTTTGTATGATTTACGAGTTGAAAGAGAAGGGTTTCAGGTACTTGTTATAAATGGAATACAAATTTTCCCGGGACAAACAGCTATACAAAAATGTCAGTTAATAGAAAATACTAGTAGTAGAAATTTTAGGGCAGATGTAATAAACATAAGTCCTAACACACTAAATGGTAATTTTCCAGCAAAAATTCCAGAGGAAGTAGATAAGCCATTACCACCACCAACTAGTGGTGTAGTACTTCCTAAACCTGTAGTTCCAGAATTTATAACTGTTCATGCAGGTACACCAAGTAATACTTCAGCGCCAAATTACACAGTAGCATATAAAGATTATATTAAAAATGTGGCATCTTGCGAGATTTATTCAACTTGGCCAGATAGTACAATAAGAGCTAATATTTATGCAATAATATCATTTACCTTAAATAGAATTTATACAGAATGGTATAGAGGAAAAGGTAAGGACTATGATATTACAAATTCAACAGCATATGATCATGCTTTTAATTATGGAAGAAATATATATGATAGCATAAGCGTAGTTGTTGATGATATTTTTTCAAGTTATGTAAGAAGAATAGGTAGAAAGCAACCTTTATTAACTCAGTATTGTGATGGAAAAAATGTTAAGTGTCCAGGATGGATGACTCAGTGGGGAAGTAAATATCTTGGAGATGAAGGAAAAACTCCGTATGAGATTTTGACTACTTATTATGGAAATGATATTGAGTTAGTTACGGCAGAGGTTGTAAAAGGAAGTCCAAGCTCTTATCCAGGATATGATTTAACTGTAGGTTCTACAGGAACTGAAGTTGAAACAATTCAAGATCAATTGAATAGAATAGCTCAAAACTATCCATTAATACCTAAGTCTGCAGTTGATGGAGTATATGGTCCAAGGACAGAAGAAGCAGTTAAGGTATTTCAAAGTGTATTCAACTTACCTCAAACAGGGGTTGTAGATTATGCAACATGGTATAGAATATCTGATGTTTATGTTGGAGTAACAAGAATTGCAGAGTTAAGATCATCTATCAAACAAAGAACATTTGTCCCACCATTATCATTTGATATCTTAAACTCAAAACAAGTACCAAAAATGAACTACTTCGACGACTAATTGAATAATATTTCGACCAAAGCGTTAATGCCGTGATGCCGAAAATTAATGATATAACCTCCATTAAGT
>ERZ791879.264-NODE-264-length-52296-cov-12.483318_pt1 | contig 52296 bp, 45 predicted proteins | sample MGYA00510162_ERZ791879 | MGnify/ENA primary metagenome ERZ791879 (study PRJEB30046, sample SAMN00792113) | human gut metagenome | study: EMG produced TPA metagenomics assembly of the A metagenome-wide association study of gut microbiota in type 2... | reverse complement strand
CTTGATATCAAATAGTTTTAATAATTCGTTGTTCATAATAATAATTTAATCAGGATCAGACAGTAAAATTGTATCAAAAAAGGGGATGATTCACATCCCCGCGATAATTTAGAGTGAACCTCTAAGCACCGGATAATTTAATATACCAAAAAGAATAGGCGGCTTTTTACCGTCTTATAGGAATATTTAATAAAATGGTGAATATATATATTAAAATGGGAGGTAAAAATTATGCTGAAACGTATGAGAAGAATTGGTTTATTTGTTCTAGCAATAGCGGTAGTTATTAGTAGTGCGATTATTGCCTCTGCTAATGAAAGAAGTGGTACAAACGGAAGTGCAACAACCCAATCAACCGCTTCTAGTTATGTAATAGAAAATAAAAGTAGCGAAAAAAAAGATATTACAGTTACAATTCAACATTATAATGGAAGCAAAAAAATCTATTCAGATGATGTGAAAACTCTATCTTATGGATCAAAAATCAACGATTACGCTAAAGCAATAAATTGGGATGTAAGTAGTGTAACTGTTGATGGAAATGCCGTATCAAATAAAAATTATATTGAATTGACAGGAACTGGAAGTGCAACGGTTGTAGTGAATTACACTGCCAAAGAAACAGATGTATTAGGAGATACTTCTTTCTATGATTACACAGTAAGAGCTGGTGAATCAAATGGAAAATATTATTCTTTTAATATGTTAGGAGATAATACTAATCAAAGATTGACATCTGGTACATCTAGAAATTCATGGAAAGGTGTTTATTGGAATGGATGGCAAAATATTGAATATCAAAGTAGAAGTGATTTAGGTACAGGAAACAATTATGAAACATATTCTTATGAATTGATGAAAGATGACTATGATGTTAATGCTTATACAGGAAGCAGCAAAGTAATTAAAGGATTGTTGAATGGTATAGATAGTGATGGAAATGTAAAATTTAATTATACTGAACCAGGATTCTTTGTTAAGAGTAATGAAACAGTAACAATCAATGGAAAAGAAACTTATCTTAGACGTTATATAGATAGTATGAATTTGAAATTTCATAAAACAGGTAATACTTATAAATTAACTTCAGTTATTGATACAGCACAAAATAATAAAGAAGTGACAACAAGTGGTTCAAATTTCTTCCCACTTAATGATTATTCTACAGAAGGAACACCAAATTACTTTTTTGGAATGAGATATGATGTTGAATTCACAATAGGTGATTATGTCGGTGATTTGACTTATAAATTTACCGGTGATGATGATATGTGGGTGGTTTTAGATAATACCAATGTCATTATTGATTTAGGTGGAATTCATGCTGCAGCTACAGATAATGTTGATTTGTGGAGTAAATTAGGCTTAACTCCTGGAAGTTTAACAGAAGAGCAAAAAAATCAAACGCATAAATTAACAATTCTTTATATGGAACGTGGCGCTGCAGAATCTAATTGTCAAATGGAATTTACTCTTCCAAATGCCAAAGTTGTTGATGTTATAGAAAAGCCAAAAGCTGATTTGAATCTTCAAAAGGTTGATGAAAACGGAAATGGATTAAGTGATGCAGTATTTAAGTTAGAAAATGATTCAACAAAAGAAGCAAGTAGAGTTAAATCAACTAGTGATGGAAATATTACTTTTAGTGGTTTAAATGAAGGTACCTATACCTTAACAGAAGTAAGTGCTCCAGATGGCTATTTAGTTTCTGATGATACATGGAAAGTAAGAGTTACAGTTGATAGCAATAATAATGCAGTAGCAAAGCTCTACTTGATTAAAGATGATCAAGAACAAGAAGTAGCACAAACAAATGGTAAATATAAAATTGAAAATAAAAAGGTTCAAGAAATTATTGAAAACTCTTTACAATATGACAAGACTGCAAAAGTAAAAGATTGGGATGAAAGAACATATGATATTAACATTACTGCTAAATCTTTATCTACAAGTTCAAGCGTAGTTCAAAAAGAAGCAGTAGCTGATATTATGATGGTTTTAGATATTTCAGGTAGTATGCTTTACAATGGGAATAGTAACAATCCTACAGATAATGGAGGATTTAGAACTGTTGGAAAATACTGTGATGTAAAAAATAGTTTAGATGTTAATAAGGTGTATTATTATGATAATACATTAATAAATGTTTCATATAAGCATACTAATGGTAATTCATATACTTATAAAAACGCTAAATATCCAATGATTTATATAAATGATACATGGAAATATTATAACGGAAGTAGTTGGGTAAATGTACCAGATAAGATTTCAGGTTATTATGGAAATAAAAGGGATAACAACACAACAATTTATACATTGGATAGTGGATTAACTGGATTAAAAGAAGCATCTTCAGCATTTATTTCAGCAACAGCAGAATCCTCAGAAAATAGTAGAATTGGTGTTGCAACATTCAATGCTTATGGAAATAATTTAAGCAATCTAGTAAATGCAAGAGATAATAAAAATAGCTTAAAACAAACAATTGCAAGTATCTATGCAGCTGGTGGTACGTCTCCTCAAAAAGGCTTAAGTATAGCACAAACAAATTTAGCTAATTCTAAACGTACAGATGTTCCTCAATATGTTATTTTATTTACAGATGGGGCACCTTCTGAAGACACGGATAAAAATGATTCCAAAGAAATAGCAAGACAATTAAGAGAATCGGGTATAACGGTATATACAGTTGGATTAAAGTTGAATGATGAAACATCTAATTGGTTATCTGAAAATATTGCATCAACAAATTGTGCTTTTACAGCAGCAAATGTTGATGAATTAAAGGTAATCTTTGCTAAAATTCAACAAACAATATCACAAAATATTGATATTAAAAATGCTAATATTGTTGATGTAATTGATCCACGTTTCCAACTAGTAGGTAATGATGGAAATGTTATAACAGATGATGAACTTAAGCAAGGTGAAATAGAAATTACAGGAACTAATGGCAAAGTTGGTATGGCGTATTATGATGAAGTTAATAATACCCAAGCAATTAGATGGACTGACCAAACGATTCCAAATGTTAATACTGGTGAATGGAACACAACAATAACTGTTAAAGCACGTGACAAATATATAGGTGGTAATAATGTTCCAACTAACGTAAGTCCAGATTCAAAAATAACGACAGGTTTTGGTGAAGCTGTTTTACCTCAACCTAAAGTGAATGTAAAAGTTGATATTGCAACCAGTAATGATGATATTTGGATCAATAGTGGTGAGACAGTTCCAGTTGATGATACTAATATTGGAAATAGTAAAGTCTTTGATATAGAAAATGTTGTTAATAGTAAAGGTAATGTTGTATATAAGTACAATGAATCAACGAAAGAATTTGAAAAAATTACAAAAGGCGATTTAACTATACAATGGTATACTGATGATCAATGTACATCAGAAACTACGAAAGATAAGATTTCTAAAGTTAAACCAGATGGTAGAACGGATTTCTTCTTAAAAGTAGGATATGATGGTGGTAGTGCTACTGATGAAAGTAACATAAATACCAATGGAAATAAGGTTGGTAATAGTGAATCTAATATAGGATATGCTATTAACGATGGTAAAAATGGTAATGACAAAGAATGTGTTACTGATTTTGAAAATTGTAAAAAGAATAAATCTGAATATGGTATTTATAGAATACATGTGAAATATACTTTACCTGAAACAGGTGGAACAGGAATTTATTGGTATATGGCAGGTGGTATGTTGCTTATGATGGTAGCAGCAGTTGCTATATATAGAAAAAGGTATAATGAGTATATGAATAAATAGGAGACTATTTATTCATAGCTCTTATATATAAATAAAAAAGAAAGGGAGATTGAATATGAAATTATTTAAAAAAGTTTCAGCAATGATGGTTTCATTATTGATGGCACTAGCAATGATGGTACCAGTAGCTGCTGCTAATCCAACAATTACAGTAAAAAACATTGCTGCAGATGAAAATGTAACATTATCTTATTTAAAAGTTGTTAAACAAGATAAAACTACAAAAACAGGATGGGCTTTTGTTGATGAAACAGTCGCTCAAATTTTTAGAGATGAGTATAATAAAACTGATGAAAAAACTGATGATCAAGCTGTTGATCAAGCTATTTTAGCTTCATTAGCTAATAGTGCTGCTCATTCTAAAGCGTTAGCTAGATTAGGTAACTTAAGTGGATTTACTGGATTTACAAATAACGGTGAAAGAAAAACAGAAGTAGATGGTGCAGGGTTATATGTTGTTAAAGTTGTAGATAACTCAAATAAATATACTTATAATGTTATGGCTGCTCCAATTAATTTTGAATATGCTAATAATCCAGCAACATTAAAAAATGCTGAATTAAATGTAAAAAGATCGGAAACTAAATTAACTAAAACAGTTAATGATGCAGATGGTGCTGTACACAATGGTCAAACAGTGACTTATACAATTAATGTAAAAGTTCCTTCAATTGATCCAACTAAAAAAAATAAGTTATTTAAAGTAACTGATGCATTAACAGGTGCAGAATACAAAAAAAATACAGTTGTTGTTAAATTAGGGGATAATGAAATAAATATTGCTCCTACATTTGATGATGCAACTAATTCATTTGAATTAGATTTATCATCTTTAATTGATGATACAAACAGTAATGCTGGAAAAGATGTTACAATTACTTATAATGTATTGGTAACTTCTGAAAATGATAAAGTAAGAAATACGGCTAATGTAAGTCGTACAGGTTCAGAAAATTATTCAAGTGATTCTGTAGATTTATATGAAGGTGCAATTACTTTAACAAAAACAAATGATTATGAAAAAGAAAGTGATAAAAAATTATTAGCTGGTGCAGGATTCAATGTATTAGATAAAGATGGAAATGTTCTTAAATTTGTTGATAAAGGTAATAACACTTATGTATTAGCTAAAGATCAAACTGGTGTCGTAACTGAAGTTGTAACTGGTGCAAATGGTCAATTAGTAGTTAAAGGTTTAGATAAAGGTGAATATCAATTTAAAGAAGTTACTGCTCCTGATGGATATTCTATTAATGAAACTAATTCAAGCGCGACTTTAACAATTAGTGGTGATAAAGCAACTGCAGAATTTACTGCTGATACAGATATGAGAGATACAGAAGTAGGTGCACTACCTGAAACTGGTGGTATTGGTACTACAATCTTTACAGTAGGTGGATGTGCAATTATGGTTGTAGCTGCTGCATTATTCTTTATGAATAAAAAGAAACATGAAAAATAAAATAATTATCAGAGGCTTTTAGCCTCTGATTCTTAAAATGATATAAGAATAAGGAGAGTCCAGATGAAAAAGAAGTTAAGCAATATAGTTATAATCTTGATATTCGTTGCTGGTTTGTCCTTATTGGTATATCCATTTGTTGCCAATAAGTGGAATAGTTATAGACATGATTGTTTAATCAGTAACTATGAAAAGATAGTAAGTCAAAAGAGTGATTCAATAGATTATGATGCAGAAATGAAAAAAGCAAAGGCATATAATGATGCTTTAGCACCACATATTTTGCCGGATTCATTTATTAAAGCAGAAAATCAAAAGTCAGAAGATAAGTCATATACTTCAGCTTTAAATCTTGCTGGTGATGGAATAATGGGTATTGTTGAAATTCCTAAAATAGATGTGAAGTTACCTATTTATCATACAACGAGTGAAGAAGTATTAAGTAAGGCTGCTGGACATTTGGAAGGAAGTTCTTTACCTATAGGGGGTAAAGATACGCATGCAGTTATCTCTGCACATAGGGGGTTGCCAAGTGCAACATTATTTACTGATTTGGATCAAGTTAAAAAGGGAGACCACTTTTTGGTCCATGTTTTGAATAAAACGTTATGTTATGAAGTTGATAGTATTGTTGAAACTGAACCTGATGATACATCAGCTTTGGCTGTGCAAGAGGGAAAAGATTTAGTTTCGTTGCTTACATGTACACCTTATGGTGTGAATACTCAACGTTTGATTGTAACAGGTCATCGTGTTTCTTATAACAAATCTGTTGTAAATAAGGAAAAGAAAAATGGTTTTACAAGTCTTCATACGAATTATTTGTTATGGGTTATTGTTGGTTTAGCTGTTACTGGTGGTTTTATCTTTATTTTATATAAAAAGGATAAAAAGATGAGATCTAAGGAGTAGTTATATGAAAAAGAGATTACCGAGTATTTTGGTTGGATTGTTATTCTTAGTTGGGTTGGGTATTATGATTTATCCTACTGTTTCTAATCAATGGAATACTTATCGACAAAATAAATTGATTAGTAATTATGAAAAAATAGTTGATGATATGTCTGATGAAGACTTTAGTCAAGAATGGCAAAATGCACAAGCATTTAATGAAACAATAAGTGGGAATAATGTTTTTGCTGATGTGTTTGGTGAAAAGTCCAAGGATAGTGAAAATAGTGAATATAATCGAGTTTTAAATATGAATAATGATGGAATCATGGGATATATTTCTATTCCTGAAATCAATATTAAATTAGCTATTTATCATGGGACAAGTGATGATGTTTTACAAACGGGTGTTGGTCATATTAATGGGTCTAAACTTCCTATTGGAGGTGAAAGTACACATTGTGTTTTAGCAGCGCATAGAGGTCTTCCTAGTGCAGAATTGTTTACTGATATTGATCAACTACAAACAGGTGATAAATTTTATTTGCATATTTTAGATAAGGTTTTAGCTTATGAAGTAGATCAAATTTTACCAATGGTTGATAAAGATGATCATCAAACTTTACAAAATGCTTTGTCTATTACTGAGGGTCAAGATTATGTTTCATTATTTACTTGTACACCTTATGGAGTGAATAGTCATCGTTTAATTGTAAGAGGACATCGTGTTGAATATAATGGTGAAGAAGATGTTAAACAATCTGTTGGAGATAGAATGTTAGAGTCTATTAAAAACTATTATATGTTGATTTTAGTTTTAGGTTTATCAATTACGATACTTGTTATTATTATAATGAGATATGTTTTTAATAAAAAGAAATAAGGGAGGATATGAGGATGAAAAAGAAATTTTGTAAGTTATCGGCTATCTTTATAGGGTTGATAATGATGTTTACGGTTGTTGTTTTACCAAATGTTGAAGCAGCATTACCTGTAGATGTTAATAAAAAATGTAGTTTAGAAATTTCAATTAGCTCTCATAGTTATGCTAAGGATTTATCGAAAAATGATGTTCAGGTGGATCTTTATAAGGTTGCTTCTATTAGCCAAGGTGGCAATTATACAGGTTTAGATGTATTTAAAGACATTGATTGGTCAACTGTTAAATATGATGCAACTCAATCAGCGAAGACTTGGAAACAAAGAGCAAGTGAAGCTTCTAAAGTTATTAAAGATGCTACTCCAGCTTATACAGCAACTTTAAAAGGCGGATATGTTAAGCTAACAAATTTACAAACAGGACTTTATTTAGTTGTTGTTAATGATATGAATAGTCAATATTATTCTTATAAGTTTACACCTTATTTAGTTTCTCTTCCAAATAATTATTATTATACAACTAAAAAGGATGATACATGGTATTATGATTTAGTTGGTTCGAAAGCTATTGGTATTAAAGCTGATCGAGAATTAAGAATGAGTTCTATTCAAATTACTAAAAAATTAACAAGTCAAAATACAACTTTAACAACAAATGCAACATTTGTTTATCAAGTTGATATTGAAACAATTGAAAATCAAAAAGAAACAAGATTTATTACTTTAAATTTTGATGAAGTAAAAGAGAAAACAATTAGAATTGCTGATATTCCAGCAGGTTCAAAAGTAACTGTTACGGAAGTTTATACAGGAGCTGGTTATGAAATTGTTGGTGATTCTAAAAAAGTTTTGGAATCATTAGTGGCAGATGAAGATAGTCAAGAAATTGCTAGTGCAACTTTTGAAAATAAGGCTTCTAGTGAAATTCATGGTGGTTATGGAATTGTTAATAATTATAAATATTCAAAAGAAGATCAAGATTATACAGTTAAACAAAGTAAAGAAAATAAGACAGTTCAAGAGTAGGAGGATAGAGATATGAGAAAATTTAACAAAAAATTAGTATTATCTATTGTTGCTCTTGTGATGATTTCTACTTTAGGTATTGGTAAGGCTTTGGGATATTTTACGACTCATACGAATGCAACTGGTGGATATAAAATGGATTTAGGTTTTACAGATACGAAGATTGAGGAAGATGTCGATAAAGATGGGAAACATGTTGTGATTACTAATGTTGGTGATTATGATTGTTTTGTGAGAATTAAAGTTTTTGCAGCGGATAACCTTAAAATTAGATATAATTTAGGTAAAGATTGGCAAGAAAGTGATGATGGGTATATTTATTATAATAAAGTGCTTTCTTCTAAAGATAAAACAAGTGAATTAAATATTAAATACACACTACCTGAAGTAAATGATGATAATAAGGATAAAGATTATAATATCGTTGTTATTCAAGAATTTACACCGGTTGTTTATGATGATCAAGGAAACTTAATTGCTAATTGGCAACAAGTTTATGAAACAGAGTAGGAGGTTATGGTAATGAAAAAAGTGAAATCAATTTTTATGAAACCTACAATCCTTCTTGGTATAGCTGCTGTTTTATTACTTGGAAGTGGTGTAGGAAGTGCACGTGCAGCGCTCACATATTATAGTGATCAATATTCGGCTTCTATGGATATGTCTACAATTGGAGTTTCTTTAAAGGAAAATGGAAAGGTTGTTAGTTCAAAGACGTATGATGATCAAGGAGATGCAACAACTAATGGTGAAGGTAAACTTCTTCAAAATTTATTAAAAGATGATGAAAAGTTTGCTTTAGGAAAAACTTATGATGAAAAGTTAGCTGTAGAAAACAGTGGTAATATTGATACTTTTGTAAGAGTTGTTTTAACAAAGAGTTGGCAAGATAAAGAAGGGAAAAATGTTGATTTATCACCAGCATTGATTGAATTAGGATTTAATCAAGATGGATGGGTCATTAATGAGGCTCAATCAACAGATGAACGTGTTGTTTTATATTATACAAAGGTAGTTGAAAGTAAGAAAACAACACCGGATTTTATGAAAACTATTCGTATTAGTAATCAATTGTCAACAATGTATACGAAAGTAGAGGATAAAAAAACAATTAAATATCAGTATACTTATAATGGATATACATTTACATTAGATGCAGAAGTTGATGCAGTACAAACTCATAATGCGAAAGATGCTATTAAGAGTGCTTGGGGAATTGATGTGAATGTTAATGATGATGAAACTGAATTGAGTTTAGGATAGGAGGGTACAGATGATGAAAAAAAGAATTTTGTGCCTTGCTATGGCACTTATGATGATGGTTGGTACTTTTTCAACAGTTCAAGCTAAAGAATTAGTAGGAAAAGATCATTGGAAGGTTTCATTTGATGGTAGCCAAATGACAACTAATTTTGGTAAAGATCAAATGAATGATGAATTAAGTAATATCCAGCCTGGAGATTCAATGACTTTAAAAGTTAAAATCGAAAATAAAAATAGTCAATATACTGATTGGTATATGACAAATGAAATTATTAAAACATTGGAAGATGGATCAAAGGCAACTAATGGTGCTTATGAATATCGTCTAGCTTATGTAGATAGTCAAAATAATGAAACTTTAATTTATGACAGTTCTACTGTTGGAGGAGATAGATCACAAGGGTTAAAAGAAATTAAAGGTCTTGATGATTATTTCTATTTAGGAAGATTGGCTAAAAATGATGTTGGGTATGTCACACTTACACTAAGTGTTGATGGAGAAACACAAGGGAATAGTTATCAAGCGACAATGGCACAATTGGAAATGAATTTCGCTGTAGAAAACGTCTCTAATCCAGCAGTAACTGTTAATAAAATAGAACATAAAAATGTTTATTCTACTGTTAAAACGGGAGATAGTACAAATATTTTATGGTATTGTGCGTTAGGTTTAGTAAGTGGTTTGTTACTCATTATCCTTGCAATTTTCTTTAAGAAAAAATCAAAAGATGAAAAGAAAGGAGAATAAATGATGAAGCGATTAAAAAAATTATTTATCATGATGATGTCTTTGACAGTTTTCCTTTCTCTTGCTTATACACAAGTCTGTGCATATGGATATAAAGTTACTTTATATACTGGTAATCAAGGAACAATTAATAGTCAAAATGAAATGAGTATAAATGTTTCTAAAGGACAAATGGTTTCTTTAGATCTATCACAAATAGAATTACCTCAAGATAGTAAATATTATGTTAAAGGTATTCGTTTGAGTGGGCATGATAGTGTTGATAATTTGGATCCTGCAACTTTTGTAGTTAATGGTGATTTAGATTATGTTGTTGTTTATGGAGTAAAAGGTAATCAGGTTGCTTATACGATACGTTATGTAGATGAAAATGGTAAGCAATTATCTGAAGATACCGTTTTATATGGAAATGTAGGAGATAAACCGGTTGTAGCTTATAAATATATTGATAGTTATATACCTCAAGCCTATGCTCTTACAAAAACACTTGTTGAAAATGAGAAAGAAAATGTCTTCACATTTACTTATAAACCAGGTGAAACGGGTGAAATAATAGAAAATACAAATATTGTTACAACAGTTATTTCAACAACACCTTCAACAAATGCAAATCAAGGTAATAATGGAACAGGAAATGCAACAGGCGGAACACAAAATAATGATGGGGATACGACAACAGCTGGAGATGAAGATGTTCCACAAGGTTTAGTTGATTTAGATGATGAAGATACACCAAAATCTAATATTTCAGTTAATAATAAAAAAAATAGTTCAACACCAATTTATGCAGGTATAGCAATCTCGCTTGCAGCAATTGTAGGAATTATTGTAGCATTTATGACAATTAGAAAGAAAAGAGTTTAATGTCACAAAAGAAAAAGAACCCAGTAGCTACAGTATGTAGCTTGCTGGGTACTATTTTATTAATTGTTTTAATATTAGGGTGTATACCATTAACTGTTCCTAAAGCATTTGGATATAATATTTATACTGTCATTAGTGGTAGTATGGAACCTGCAATTCCTGTAGGTAGTCTTGTTTATGTAAAGTATCAAGAACCTGAAACAATTCAAAAAAAAGATGTTATTGCATTTTATGGTGCTAAAGATGCCTCTTCTATAGTGACACATAGAGTTGTTACGAATAAAAAACTTTCTGGTGAATTTATTACAAAAGGAGATGCAAATCAAACAAAAGATATGAACTCTGTAAATTATAATAATTATATGGGTAAAGTCGTTTTATCAATTCCTATCATTGGTGGTATTGCACAATCTTTGACAACAGCTAGTGGTAAAATTGCTTTATTTTGTTTAATAGCATTTATTCTATTATTAGAAATTTTAGGAAGTTTGTTACACAAAGTAGAATTTAAAAAATAGTCTTAAGAAGTCCTAAGGGACTTCTTTTTTTGGACTATTTGTCCATTGAAAGGAGGAAAATAGAAAGATAAAATAATAAAAAAGAAATATTTGTGAATAAAGTTTGAGACAAATTTGAGACGAATTATCTTTAAACCTATGATACAATTAAATTAAGAAAGCTCCTTACATCAATATTAAAAAAGAGATAAAAAGCGATGATGACTAACTATAAAACACTCATGTAAGGAGGTAAAAAAATGAGGCAAATAAGAAATGCAAGTGATACAACCTGTAAACAGTTATTAAGAGACGAGGAATGTTTTGCCGTTGCAGGGCACACACTTTCCACCTGTTTATTATTTTAATTTGCGGTTGTATTTTATTTTATTATGTATAGAGTTTGCGGTTTAACAAAGAACAACTTAAAGTAAAATTAGGAACTTTATCAAGACCTTTAGAAAAATAACTCACAAATATATCGCTAGAAAAATTAAATGTTCTTACATTAAATATCTTTAACATCAATAGTGAAGAAGATGTTTTAAAAATTATTTGTTAATAAAAGCCCATTTTCATCTTAGAAAATAGGCTCTAATTTTACAATTTCTTTTTTAACATTTCTTCATTTGTAGCGTAGTTCAATGCAGTTTCTTTTGTGATTTTTCCTTCTTTATAGAGATTGAGTAAACTCATATCAGTTGAAATCATATCAGGTTTATTAGATGCATAAAGGATACCATCAATTTGAGGTATTTTATGATCTCTAATCATATTACGAATTGCAGGTGTGACTGTCATAATTTCAAAGACAGGAATCAGTTCTCCATTAATATCAGGAACGAGTTGTTGAGTAACAATGGCCTGTAATACCATTGAGAGTTGTACAGCAATTTGTCTTTGTTGGCTTGCTGGAAAAACATCAATAATACGATCTATTGTGTTAGCTGCACCAATTGTATGTAAGGTAGAAAAAACAAGATGACCGGTTTCTGCTGCTGTCATAGTTACATCTATTGTTTCATAATCTCGCATTTCTCCTAGTAAAATAACGTCAGGACTTTGTCGTAGTGAAGCACGTAATGCGACTACATAGCTTTTAGTATCAACTTTTACTTCTCTTTGACTTACAATGCTTTTTTGATGTCTATGTAAAAATTCAATAGGATCTTCTAGTGTAATAATATGTTTTTCTTGTGTTTTGTTAATTTCATTAATAATACAAGCAAGTGTTGTTGATTTACCACTTCCTGCAGGTCCAGTAATTAACACAAGACCTTTAGACAATTTAGAAAAATCAATAATTTGTTGAGGAATACCTATAAGTTCAGGTTGTGGTAAATCGAAAGTGATGATTCTTACAACAGCAGATAAGGCACCTCTTTGCTTATAGGAACTTACACGAAAACGTGAAATTCCTGGTAATGCAAAGGAAAAATCATCATCACCTTTTTCTTCTAGAATATTAATATCTCTATTGCCAGCAAGTTCATATATTTCTTCTAGATATTTTTTTGTTTGAGGTGGCATAAGTTTTTCTTCATTTTCATGATGAATAGAACCATTTGCACGATAAGAGATAGGCAAACCAGCGACAATAAATATATCTGAAGCATGTGCTTCGACAGCTTTTTTTAATAAATTTACAATATTCATAATACTCTCCTATTCACTTCCTAAAAGAGGAAGTGTACTTTCATTTTTCCATTCTTTGGAAGTTACTGCTTGCCATTTAATAATTTTATATCTGTCTTGATTTTGAGTTAATTGAATTTCAACATCTAAATCTTGATATTGATCAATGTTTTCTTTAAATGAAATGTAAGTATTATTATCTTTTAAAGAAATTTCTATATTTTTAAGAGAAGATAAATCTTTATGGCTAATGATTGCTTGATCAATTTCTTTTAATTGTTTTTGTGCATGAGAATAAGCTAAATAATAATTTTCAGTTTTTAAAACAGCTTTATCTGTATATTTTTGATCTCTTAGAGAACTAGACAGAGAAAGTGTTGCAAAAACAATTAAACAAATAACAATAAAAACAACAAGTAATAAAGAAGTTCCCATATTAATAATTGGAAAAGATTTTTTATGATTCATGGTTATCCTCCTTTATATATTGATCACTTGTAATAGAATAAATCTTTTTGTGGTAATGATAGACTCTTACATGAATTGTTTCTATTGAGTCTTTATCACTACAATAAATTTTAATAAAATAAGTTGAATTCTTTTTATGACAATTTTTCCAGTTTTCATCATAATAATGAATATATTCTTGATTAACTTGATAAATTGTAGGATCATTTAAAAATTCTTCTACATAGCCTGTTGCTAAATTCATAGAAATATTGATATCATTTGTTTCTTTAGATAAAGAATGGGCTTTAACGAAAAATTGAACACATATACTTGATGCTAAAGCAAAAAAAGCAATGGCAATTACTAATTCGAAAATAAAAATATGTGTTTGTCTATTAATATTTTTCATTTTAGACCTCCTTTATTTTGATTGGATTGCAACATTTGTATTAATTTCTTTATGATCTACAATACATGAAAAATGGTATAAATAAGGATTGATTTGTTGCATTTTTAAATGTGATACAGGAATTATTTTTTTACCATCATCTTTATCAAATTCAAGTTGATTAGAAATAAATAACTCTTTTAAATACCCCTTATCTTCATAAAGATAAGTTGTATATTTGCCTTGACTATAAGATGACTTTAATACCAAAACATCTTTTTGATCAATTTGTTGTAATGAAACACTGTCTATCAAATCATTTTGATGTATTTTTTGAGTAATATAGGATAGAGCAGTGCGTGTTTGATAATTACTTTGTTCTAATTGAACGGTCTTTCTATACGTATGAAAAGAAAGAATTAAAACAATAAAACAACTACTGATAAAAACAAAGAATAAAGCAATTGGAAAAATAATATCAATTACATGTTTATTTTTATTCATATGCACCCTCCTTCCTGATGACAACGATATCAGGAGCAATATTTTCACCGAGCACTTGATAATCTACAAAAAAGATTTTCTTATTATAAGTTAAACCGTATTCTTTTTCTAAAATATTTAAACTTTCTGGATAGTGACCAACAAGAACATAATACTGACTAACGCATCTTTCAATTGCTGTTTCTAAATTGGTTTGTTGTTCATCTATAGATTGTTTAGACATGGATTGAACACCATAATTAAATAGACCAGCAACACTTAAAAAAATAATGACAGAAATAACAATATTTTTAAAAGGATGATTTCTTTTTTGATTTGTGAATCTCATAAAAAGTACCTCCCTATATATTTGACATAATTCCTAAAAGTGGCAACATGACAGATAATAAGATAACTCCAACAATAATAGAAAGGATAATAACAAGTGTTGGTTCTAAAATATTAATATACGAGCTTATTTTTTCATCAATTTCATCTTCTAATTGATCAGCAATATCATCCATAATAGAATCTACTTGACCGGCTTTTTCAGCAATATTCAACATTCTAGATTGAACACCAGTAAAAATATGACTATCATGAAAAGATTTTGCTAGACTCGATCCTTTATCTAAAAGATTTTGGCAATCATTGATTTCTTTTTGAAAATGTTTGTCATAAACAAGTTCTTTAGATAATTCGATACAACGATCAAAAGGGAGCCCACTTTTTAAAGAAAGAGACATTCCTCCAGCTAAACGACAAGCATATATTTTATGAAATAAATTTTTTATACCTTTAAAATGATAGAAAATAGTTTTAAATTTTTCTTTTCCATTTTTATTGTGTAATAAATAAAAGATAAAACCAATTACAATTAATAAAATAATAATAAAAACAGCAGCATACTTAGATAAAGTATTTCCAAGTAAAAGAACTCCTTTAGATAATCCAGTCATCTCATGACCTAATTGTTGAAAAACTTGATTAAAAATAGGCATTACTTTTGTCATTAAAATAACAATAATGACAACCATCATCAAAATCATGATCATTGGATAAGTAATAGCATTCTTTATACTTTGTAAAATCATTTCTTCTCTTTGATAATGATGAGACAATGCATCCATAACTTCATCATTTCTTCCTGTTTCTTCACCGATTTCTAGCATCTGGATCATATAATTAGGAAAAACAGATGTTTTCTTTAAAGATATAGCAAGTGAAGATGTCATTGTTAAATCTTCATAGATTTTTTCTAAAAGCTGTTTTTCATTTTTATTTTGACTATCTTCTATCATCATAGAAATACCTTCTATTGGTGAAATACCAGCTTTTAAAATCATAGACATTTGTTTACAAAAGCTAGATAATTCTAAATTTGTAAGTACTTCATTCTTTTTATTCATAAATATCATCCCCTCTAATATGTATATTTTACTATATATTTACTGCCATCACCGATATATTTTTTTACATCTTTACTTTTATTATTCGCTCCTAAAGTTGGGTCTAATAAAGACCAGTCTTTGCCATCAAATTCAATAATATTGTCTATCCAACCAGTTTCGTCTACATAACAACTGATCCAGGCATGATAAACTTCACCAACATAACCTACTTCGAGTTTTGTAGGAATTCCTTGAGACCTAAGCATCGCACAAGTTAAAGAGGCATAGTCGAAACAAATACCTATTTTATCATTTAATGTTTGATCAGGATCAGGAACATAACCATACTGTACATTATTTGCTTTTTCTTTATCATATTTTATATTTTTAATAATGTAATTATAAACATTTGAAACAACATCTAAAGATGAATAGCATTTTTTAGCGAGTTGTCGTGCTTTTTTGACACAAAGAGAATCTTTATTAAATGAAATATAATAATTAGAATAAAGAAATGGTAGATACTCGTTTTCTAAAGAGACATCTATTTGTTGTGTAAAACAAGTTGCATAGAGATTTTTAGTCGGATCAACGGATTCTAAAACAGTTATTTTATAAGTACCATTTCCTCTTGGTAAAGGATATGTAACAAATTGATTTAAATACGTAACAGGATATGTATAATTATTTTGATCAGGAGAGGTTACTTGTATTTTAACTTTTTCATTATGTCCACTATAATTAACCATAATATATCCTGAAGATGTATGTGATGCATCAACACTTACGTTATTTTCTTGATAAGTAACTTGATAGTCGGTAGAAGGTAAATATAATTGTGGAGATGAATCACGTAATTTTTTTGATTCCTTTTTTGAATCATTGTTTGAACAGCCGGTAATACAAAAAAGACATGTAATTGTAGAAATAAAAAAAATAAATAATTTTTTTATTTTCATAAAATGCCCCCTTTGCTTATTCATCATTTATTATATCATATTCAAAGGAAGTTTGTCATAAATAGAAAGCTGATGTACAATAATAAAGAAATGAGGTGATTATCATCGCAAATTCAGGGAAAAGATGTTTATGTAGATGTATAAAGTCAATGAACATCATTATTGGAAAAGAAGAAAATACTTTATTTGAAAAAGGAGCAATCTATGATTGTGTTATTAAAGGAGAAATAAATGAACAACTTTATTATAAAGTATATGGTGATGAGTTCACTTTATCTTGTACAGAAAAAGAATTCCATCAAAATTTTTTGATTATCAAACATAAAAAGACGAATGAAGGAAAGTAGGAATTTTGAATTTTATAAGAAGTATGATAAAATAAGTTGCATAAAAAGGAGTAAAGAATATGGAACGTGTATATTATATTGATCATGTAAGTAATGATGATATTAATGCTTTATCTTTAAAGTTAAATAGTATGCAAGAAGTGTCACATATTAAAATAAATAAGGATTCTATTTCGTTTAATTGTGCACGACCAGATAATATACAAAACTATTTAGATGAATCAAAGATGGATTATGTACTTCAAGAAATGGTCAATCGAAAGAAAAGAGAGTATGTTTCTAATCAAGCAAAAGTAGAAAAAATCTTCATGTTTACGAATTTGGAAAGTGAAAAAGATGCACACGAAATACAAAACATTCTTTCTAAATATAGTGTTTATGAAAATGTTCAATTAGATTTTCAAAACAAACTTTTAACATTAACAACTTCAGCAAAAGCATTACCTCGTATTTCACGTATTGTTGAAAATGTTAATCCTGAAATACAAGTAGAACAATGGAAAAAGCCTTTTAAATCACAAGATTTATTTAATGAAAAATATGTACAAAAGTATGCAAGAATTGCTTTATTATGTGTAGGTATTGCACTTGGATTGGTTACTTTTGGAGATACTTCATTTTTAACTTATGTAGGATGGATGATAGCTTTACTTATTTGTAATGAAAAAGTACTTGTTGAAGCTAAAAGAGATTTACAGTTAAAAAATTATTTATCAGAAAATAATATCTTTTTATTAGCTTGTTTTATGGGATGGATCTATGGAGCATTTATTGAAGCGTTGGTCGTTTCTATCATGTATCAAGCTGGTAAACAATTGATTATGCAAGTAACACAATGGTCTATGGAAAAGATCGATGATTTAGTAGCGCATCAAAACTTAGGAAGAAGGTTACGTAAAGGAAAAGAAGAAATGATTCCTTTAGGTAACTTTGATATTGGAGATGTTATCGTTATCAATGAGGGTGAAACCATTCCTTTAGGTGGTAAAATTATTAAGGGAAATGCTAAATTGGATGTTTATGCCATTGATGGTAGTGATGTATGTATTAAATCTAAAATTGGAAATGAAGTTTATAGTGGAACTGTTGTTACAGAAGGATATTTACATGTAAAAACAACAGCTTTATATGAAGATTCAGCAATGTCTAAAGTTTTAGATATTGCGATGAATGCACCAATGTCTTCATCACATACAGAAAAAATTATTTTTAAAGTTTCTGATGTTTATTCTAAAGCTTTAATTATTGTTGGTTTAGTATGCTGTGTTGTTTTACCATTAATAAATTTAACAGATAATTTAAAATATATGTATTTAGGAATTATTATGTTGACTGTTTCTGGAAGTTTTGCCTATGTTCAAGGAGCATCCTTTACTTTACTTGCGGGAATAGCTAAAGCATTCTCTAAAAAAATTGCGATTAAAGAAAATAGCGGGTTGGATGATTTAAATACATGTACAACAATTATCTATGATCGTTTTGATGGTATTGAAACAACAGAAGAAGAAATGGATCTTTTTGAAAAAATCAAAGGATTACATAAATCATTGATTATTTTTAATGACGGACCGGTTGATTTAGAAAATGATGAATATACAATTTATAACAATTATAGTGTTGAACAAAAATTAAAAGTTATGGATAAAACACTTGTTGCTGGACCTGTTGCTTATATTGGAGATTGTGATAAAGATATTGCTTTACTTCAAAAGGCTTCTGTTGCCATTTCTCGTGGTGGTGTGCATAATGAAAAAGTACAACGTAATAGTGATATTATGTTGACGGATTCTAATTTTGATACAATTATTGATTTATTAAAAATAGCTAGAAAACAAAAGAGTATTAATATTGGAAATACTTTTATTGGGATTGTGATTAGCTTGCTTGTTGTATTATTAGCAGTTATTTCATTTATTTCTTGGTGGGTAGCTTGTTTAATTTATATTTTAGAATCAATACTTGTTTTATTGAATTCACAAAATATTGTAAGAATGTAAAATGCAAAGATTTCTTTGCATTTTTTTAGGAGAAAAAAATGAAAGTAAAAAAAGAAATGTTATTAATGGATTATCTGTTATTATCTTATAATCGCAAAAATGCTAAAAACTTATTAAAATATAAACAAGTTTATGTAAATAACCAACAAATTAGTCAGTTTGATTATTTATTACATGAAAATGACCAAGTAGAAATCAAAAAAGAAAATACATCTTCATTAGAGATTTTATATGAAGATCAAGAATTTGTTGTAATCAATAAACCTTCTGGTTTATTAAGCATGTCAGATGGTAAAGAAAAAGAAAAAACAGCTTATCATTATGTAAGTGAATATTTAAAAAAACAAGACAGAAAACAAAAAGTATTTATTGTTCATCGTTTAGATCGAGAAACATCTGGTGTTTTAATGTTTTGTAAAAATGAAAAAATAAGAGATTTATTACAAAAAGATTGGAATAAAATTGTTTATTTAAGAGGCTATATGGCTTTAGTAGAAGGTAAAGGCTTAAAAAATGGAACATTAAAAAACTATTTGGCAGAAAGTAGAAGTCAACAAGTTTATGTTACAAGTAAAGAAAAAGGGAAACTTGCGATTACGCATTATAAAGCTATTAAAGAAATAAAAAACCAAACCCTTTTAGAAATACAATTAGATACAGGTAGAAAAAATCAAATCAGAGTTCAATTATCAAATATTCATCATCCAATTGTTGGCGATAAGAAATATGGAGCAACAACGAATCCACTGAGAAGGCTTGGATTACATGCACATGCATTTGGTTTTATTCATCCTGTTACTAAAAAGAAATATGAATTTAAGGTGGATTGTCCAAAAGAATTTTATGGTAAAAAATAAGAGGTGAAGAAAATGGAATCTATGATTGAGTTTGTACATCAAAGGATAAAAAAACATAAATATCAAAACGGGATTGATTTTACGATGGGAAATGGTCATGATACACTGTTTTTAAGTGATTATTGTCATCATGTTTATAGTTATGATATTCAATCATTAGCGTTAAATAATACAAAAGAATTAGTAAAGAGAAAAAAGAATATTACTTTATTTTTAAAAAGTCATGAATACTTTGATGAAGATGTTCAAGATTTTGAGGTTGGAATTTTTAATCTAGGTTATTTACCAGGTGGCAATCATGAATGTGTAACACAGTATGAAACAACCTTAAAAACAATAGAAAAAGCTTTGGAACATTTAGTCAAAGGTGGATGTTTGCATGTGGTTGTTTATATTGGACATGATCAAGGGAAAGAAAGTACAAATTTGGATGCATATTTTCGTTCTTTAGATCATAAACTATATAATGTAGCAAAGTTTGAGATGATGAATAAAAACAATTCGCCATATGTTGTTATTATTGAAAAAAGGTAAATCAAATCAGTAAAAACGTGCTATAATAAATATATAGAAAAGGGGAGATTATTATGGCAAAAAAAGTGAATATTGAAATTACAAATCCTGTAGGTCTTTATGCTTCTCCAGCTACTGAATTAGTGGATGCGGTCAAACTTTATAAAAGTCATGTGACGCTCAATTATAATGAAAAATCAGTAAATATGAAGTCTTTAATGGGTGTTTTGTCTCTTGGAATTCCTCATAAGGCAAAAATTGAAATTGTTGTAGAAGGTGAAGATGAAGGTACAGCAATGGATATGATTGTTGAAAAAATCAAATCACTTGAAATTGGAACGATTCAATAATAAAAATACGCAAAAGCGTATTTTTATTTTATCTTTTTAATATTCATATCTTTAGGTAAAACAAGACTTAGAATAATTGAAACAACAAAAACAACAGCAACGCAATTTCCAGCAAAAACATCTTGAATGATTTGTGGAAAAATATGCCAAATATCAGCTTCTGTTCCTGAAGTAAATCCAATTCCAACAGCTAATGATAAAGCAACAATTGTTACATTTCTTTGATTAAATCCAGCTTTAGCAATCATTTCAATTCCACTTGTAAGAATAGTACCAAACATCATAATTGTACCACCACCTAAAACAGATTCAGGCAATGATGAAAAGAAATTACCAATAGGTGGAAGTAAACCAACTAAGATCATACAAATAGCTCCTGTAGCAATCGTAAAACGATTGACGACTTTTGTTATATTGATTAAACCAACATTTTGACTAAAAGAAGTAATCGGTGGACAACCAAATAATGATGAAATAGAACTACAAAACCCATCACAAGCTAAAGAATCAGAAATTTCTTCTTCTGTAACTTCACGATTTAATCCTGAGTTTACAAGGGCTGAGGTATCACCAATCGTTTCAGTAGCTGAAACTAAGAAAATAACGACGACAGCGATAATCGCGCCAAGATCAAACTTCATTTTAAAAGGAAGTAAATGAGATAAAGCAATCAATCCACCATTAAAAATAACAGATAAATCTACTTTTCCCATAAAAATAGCAAGAATATAGCCAACAATTAAACCAAATAAAACAGATAATTGTTTCCAATATGATTTTGCGAAAATATTAAATAATAAAAAAGCTGCTAAAGTGATAGTCCCTAAAAGTAAATTTTCAGTAGAGCCAAAACTTTCACTGTAACCTCCACCAAAAGAACGTGTTCCAACAGAAAAAAGTGAAAAATCAATGGACGTAACAACAGATGCAGCAACGATTGGTGTAATAATTTTTTTTCAATAACGTGCAAGTAGTCCTAAACACCCTTCAATTAGTCCACCTATTAAAACTGCACCCATGGCACTTGCATAACCATAAGTAGCACCTACATAGGTTAAGATAGCTACAAAATTAAAGCTGACACTCATAACAATAGGTAAACGTGAACCGATTTTCCAAATAGGATATAATTGAATTAAAGTTACAATTCCTGCAATAAACATTGCATTTTGTAATAAAAATGCAATTTCTGTTTGTTTTAAACTAGATGCAAGACCAATTAAAGTAATTGGTGAAAGGTTAGCAACAAACATTGCTAAGATATGCTTCAATCCAAAAAGAATTGCTTTTAAAATTGGAACTTTACCATCTAATTTGTAAAGATTTTCCATACTTGTGTTGTTTTCTCTTATAATTTTCCCCTTATTAATAAAAATAAAAATAAGTGAATTCTAACGTGTTTTTATAAGAAAAACGATAATTTTCAAAAAAAGAGAACGTTTTTTTTAGAAATTTGAAGGAGATAAAAAAGTGTGGTATAGTGTAAAAGAAATAAAGAGTGAAGGGGAATGAAGTTTATGGAAAACTTTATAAAGTTAATGTTGGCATTTGGTATTGGACTTTTATTAGTTTTACTTGCAATGCCTAAAGTCATCCCATTTCTACATAAAATGAAATTTGGACAAGTAGAAAGAGAAGAGGGATTAGAATCACATAAGAAAAAAGGTGGAACACCTACAATGGGTGGTGTTGTTTTTGTTTTAGCGGCAGTGATTGCAGCGTTTGTTGTAAATTATAAAAATATAACAAATCCTAATTTGATTTTAATTACAATTGTTTTAGTAGGTTATAGTTTAATTGGATTTATTGATGATGCTTTAATTATTTTAAAACATCAAAATGAAGGATTGAAAGCATGGCAAAAATTCTTGATGCAAGCTATTTTGGCAGTAGGATGTTATTTGTATCTAGAAAATTTTGTACCTGGTTTTACAACAGAAGTGACTATTCCAATTGTGAAAGTAAATATTGATTTTGGTTGGTTCTATGCTGTTTTAGTATTTATTATGTTTACCGGTGAAAGTAATGGTGTTAATTTATCTGATGGTTTGGATGGTCTTGCGACAGGTCTTTCAATGGTTGCAATTGCGCCATTTATCATCTATGCTATTATGATTAAAGATTATACGATTGCAAGTTATGCTACAGCAATGGTTGGAGCATTACTTGGATTTATGTATTTTAACTATCATCCTGCACGTATTTTTATGGGAGATGTAGGTTCTCTTGGACTTGGTGGATTTTTAGCTATTTTAGCAATCCTAACAAAACAAGAATTATTGTTAATTGTTGTTGGTGGTGTCTTCTTAATGGAAACTTTATCAGTAATTATTCAAGTTGTTTCTTTTAAAACAAGAGGAAAACGTGTCTTTAAAATGGCACCAATTCATCATCATTTTGAAATGTTAGGTTGGTCTGAACAACAAGTAACGATTTCATTTTGGTTTATTGGATTTATTTGTGGTATTATCGCTATTGTGATAGGAGTTATGTAAAATGTTAACAGGGAAAAAGGTTTTAGTGATTGGTCTTGCTAGAAGTGGTAAGGCAGCAGTTAAGTTATTACAAAAGTTAAATGCAACAATTACAATCAATGAAGGAAAAGAATTAGAAAAGATTGAAGGATATCAAGCATATTTAGATGCAGGAATTGAAATTGTAGCAGGGGGACATCCTGATGAGCTTTTTGAAAGAGACTTTGATTTTGTTGTTAAAAATCCAGGAATTAATTATCATAAACCTTTTATTTTAAGATTAAAAGAAAGAGGTATTCCTGTTTATACAGAAATTGAGTTAGCATATCAAGTAGCTAAGAAACAACATTATATTGCTGTTACAGGTACAAATGGTAAAACAACAACTGTTACTTTGATTTATGAAATATTAAAAGCACAATATGAACATGTTCATTTTGCGGGTAATATTGGTAAACCTTTATGTGATGTTGTTTTAGAAAATAATTTATTAGAAGAAGAAAATCATTATATTGTTATTGAAATGTCTAATTTCCAATTACTAGATATTGATAAATTTAGACCAGAAATTTCAACTGTTATTAATTTAACACCAGATCATTTAGATTATATGGCTTCATTAGATGAATATTATGCTTCTAAGATGCGTATTTATGAAAATTGTGAAAGTGATGATGAAGTTTTTGTTAATAATATTGATGATGAAACTTTACAAGAATATTTACAAAGATATCATGTTTATTGTTGTGTTTTAACACAATCTTTAAATAAACCAGCTGATTGTAGCATTATTGATCAAGCGATTTATTTTAGAGGGGAACATATTATTGATTTAAAGGATATTAAGATTGTAGGAGATCATAATGTCCAAAATATTATGATTGCGACTACTATTTGTTTAGTTGCTGGAGTAAGTCCTCGAGTGATTAAAGATGTTGTGAGTCATTTTAAAGGGGTTGAACATCGTATTGAATTCGTTAGAGAATATAATGGTGTTAGAGTTTATAATGATTCCAAAGCAACAAATACAGATGCAAGTATTATTGCTTTAAAAGCTTTTAAACAACCAGTTATTCTATTAATGGGTGGTTTTGATAAAGGATTAGACTTACAAGAAATGTCTACTTATAATTCATGTATTAAAAAGCTCGTGACTTTTGGAGCAGCAGGTAAACGTTTTAAAGAAGATATGCATCATCAAGATGCTTATTATGAAAAAACTTTAAAAGATGCTGTTAATAAAGCATTTGAAATAAGTGAACCAGGAGATATCATCTTACTTTCTCCATCAACAAGTTCATTTGATGAATTCAAGGGTTATGAAGAAAGAGGAAGAATTTTCAAACAATATGTAAATGAAAAATAAGAGAGTACAAAGCATACTCTCTTTTTTAATGAATAATTTTTAAAACATCTTCTTCACTATTGATGTTAAAGATATTTAATGTAAGAACATTTAATTTTTCTAGCGATGTATTTGTGAGTTGTTTTTCTAAAGGACTTGATAAAGTTCCTAGTTTCACTTTAAGTTGTTCTTTTAAAGTATTGAGTTTTCCTTTTTCAATTCCTTGATTTTCAAATTTTTGAAATAATTGATCCATTGCCTTACACATATTGATTTCATCTCCTTCTGGTAAATCTTCTCTTCTAATATTTGTACGTGTAAATGTAGCTGCCATCATGAAGCTTTCTGTTTCAATTTTACGATTTTCTCTTAATCCTTCATAACTTCCTGCAAACATACTTTGATTAATTTCTACGACATCTCTTAATCTTCGATTCATAAGCTTTCTTGCATCCATTGTTTTAAGGTCGATAACAGGTAGTCTCCAATCATTGATATAAGGTTCCATCTCTGATGGTATACTTTTCAATGTTTCTGGCAAGTTCCATTCTTCATCTCCCGTATAGAACACAAAACTTCCTACTGGATAGACTTCTTTTTTATTATTTTATCTTTCTATTTTCCTCCTTTCAATGGACAAATAGTCCAAAAAAAGAAGTCCCTCAGGACTTCTTAAATACCTTTATCAAGTTTTATTTTTTCAATAATCTTTCTACTAAATCATCATTAACAATTTCATAACCATCAAAATGATAATCATATAACCCTTGACCTTGAGTAATAGAACGTAAATCAATCGCAAATTCTAATATTTCTACTTGAGGAATACGACAAACAAGTTTGATTAAACCATCGTCTAAACCATCAGTTTCAAGGACTTTACCACGTTTTTTATTAACATGTGACATCAAATCACCTAAATATTCTTCATCAATATAAATATTTAAAATGACATAAGGTTCTAATAAACATGGATCAAGATGTTTCATCGCTTCTTTAAAACACATCATAGTTGCTGTTTTAAAAGCTTGTTCACTTGAATCTACACTATGATAAGAACCATCTAATAAAGTAGCTTGTATACCTAAAACAGGATAATGACCAATAACTCCTTCTTTAACACTTTCAATCAATCCTTTTTCAACAGCAGGGAAATAAGCTTTTGGGACAGCCCCACCAAATACTTTTTCTTTAAATATATAAGATTGACTATAATCTTTTGTTGGTTCAAAAAGAATTTCTACTTCACCATATTGACCATGACCACCTGATTGTTTTTTAAACTTTGTACGTTGAGTATAACTTTTACGAATTGTTTCACGATAAGAAACTTTCATATCACTTAATTTAACATCAATTTTAAATTTAGATTTTAATTTAGCAACAACACTTTCTAAATGAATATCTCCAATACCATAAATACATTGTTGTTTTGTTTCATGATTATTTTCAAATTTTAGAGTTTGGTCTTCTTCTAATAATCTTGTAATACCACTAGCAATCTTTTCTTCATTTGCTTTACCAATAGGTTGAATAGCTTTACCATAATATGGTTTAGAAAAATGAATAGGTTGGTATTTCATACGATAATCTAATGTACATAAAGTATCATTTGTTGAAGAATGAGAAAGCTTTGTCATACATCCAATATCACCAGCACATAATTCATCAACTTCAATAAGTTCTTTTCCTCTTTTTATGTAAAGTTTATTCACTTTTTCAACTTCATTTTTATTGACATTTAATAAAGACATTCCTATTTGAATACGACCTGTACAAACTTTAAAAAGTGATTCTCTTCCTACAAAAGGATCAACAATTGTTTTAAAAATGAATAAAGAAGGTGGTAGACTTTCGTTAAAACCGATGATATCTTCTTCATGTGTATCAATATTTTCTACAATGATAGAATTACATGTATCACCTGCAGCAGGGAAGAAAGCAACCATTGAATTTAATAAAATTTGAATACCAATATTACTTGTTCCACATAAAACAGGAATCAATGTTTGATTCATAACTCCTTGACGTAAAGCCCAAGAAATTTCTTCTTTAGTAAAAGGTTCTTCATTTAGAAATTTTTCTAATAAATCATCATTTGTATTAGCGACAGCTTCATCAATCATTTCTTTGATAGGCATAACTTCATCCATCATATCTTCAGGAATAGGGAAAGGTTCTGTATGTTCTCCTTTAAAAATACGACCTTCCATTTTAGCTACGTTAATATAACCTATCATTTTATCATGATCCATGATAGGAACTTGAATTGGTGCAATTCCTTTACCATAGGCTTTTTTTAATTGATTTAATTTTTCTTTATAATTGGCATCTGGATTATCTAAGCCATTAATATAAATAATTTTAGCTTTATCTTTTGCTCTAAACATGGCTTGCTTTGTACCAATACTGATATCCCTATAAGAAGGAACAACAATGACAGCTGATTCTGCAACGTGTAAAGCAGCTTCTACTTCTCCTACATAATCAAAATTACCAGGAGTATCTAATAAATTAATTTTACAATGATCCCATTCTAAGGGAATAAGTGATAAATTAATTGAAGATTGACGTTTAATTTCTTCAACGTCATAGTCAGAAATAGTTGTTCCTTGATTAATAGTTCCTATTTGTTGAGAAATTCCTGCACGTTTTGCCATGGCTTCAATAACGCTTGTTTTTCCTGAACCAAGATGTCCTAAAACAGCTACATTTCCAATATTATTTGAGTGATATAAATTCATAGACATTCCCCTTTCTTATATAACTATTTATATTATACAATGATTTCTTTATATAAGAAAGCGGTTACAACAAAAAAAAGAATAACCTTAGTTATTCTCTAAAATATCTTGTATTGTTTTTTGATTTCCTTTGATTTGTCCTTGAACCATATTTGCTTTACCGCCGCCTTTGATTTCAAAGTGACTTTTTAACTTATTTAAAAGCTCTCTAGAGTCATTGTTACTTGCAATTATAAAACGATAATTTTCATCTTTTCCTACAAAAATAGCTACATAATTAGAACACAATGGAAATAATTGATTTAAATAATATTGTTGTAAAGAACGATCTAGATCATTAGTAAAAATTAAATAATGATCTTGCTGAGGCAATGATTGTACTTGTTGATCAATTATTTGTTTTTTTAAGCTTGAAAGTTCTTGTTTTAATTGATTGTTTTCGTTTAAAAGTTGATCAATACCTTTTACAAGGTCATCAGGTGGTAATGAAAGCTTTTGAGAAATATTTATTGCTTGTATGTGCTTAGCTTGATAATCTACAAAAGCACGATGGCCACATACAAAATAGAGACGAATTCCATTTTTATGTTTCATAGCTTTTAATATTTTAATCATGGCAATTTCACTTGTTGAACGCACATGAGGGGCACAACAAGCGCAACAATCTACACCTTCGATTTCTACCAAACGAATTGCTTCATTGATTTCTTTTTTGCTTCGATAATCGTAAAGATCAGCATCCTCTGGATAGAAACAATGAATGACTTTGTTATTTAAAATCACTTCATTGGCCTTAGCTTCTAATATCTGTAACTGTTGTCCATTTAAAAAGCCGTCATAATCCGTTGTAATTTCATGGTCACTTAAATGAAAACCACTATTATCAAAACCAAACATACTTTTTACAAGTCCTGATAAAACATGTTCACCACTATGATGTTGCATATTATTATAACGATAATTGAAATCAATCTTTCCTTTAACACTTCCTGAAAGAGGAGCATTGGTATAATGATGAATTTCTTGATTGATGATTTGTACATCAATGACTTCAACATCATTTAAAGTACCATGATCACAAGTTTGACCACCTTCTTCAGGAAAAAATAAAGTTTGATCTAATACAATATCATAATCATTTTCTCTTTTTGTACATGTTATGACTTGAGCTTCAAAAATTGTCTGATAAGCATCTTTGTCATAAAGTTTAATTGTCATATTATCACATCCATTCTTTCAAATCATACCATATTTAAATAGATTTGATAATATTATACATAATACCGATTTCAATCAAAGTAACAAGTAAAGAAGTCCCTCCATAAGACATTAAAGGTAAAGTTACACCTGTAACAGGAAATAATCCAACAACGACCCCTAAGTTAATGATAGTTTGTATTCCAATCATGGAAGTCATACCGATCATTAAAAAACTTCCAAAGAGATCGTCTACTTTTTTTGCATAATTGAAACAAGTAATAAATAAGTAAGCATATAAAAGAATTAATAAAATCCCTCCTATAAAACCAAATTCTTCTAAATAAATAGCAAAAATAAAGTCTGTTTGTGGTTCTGGTAAATAAAAATGTTTTTGAATGCTTTGATCAAAACCACTTCCTAAAATTCCTCCAGGACCAATAGCATAGAGTGATTGAATCATTTGAAATCCTGATCCTAATGGATCTTGAAAAGGATCTAAAAAAGCAAAAATTCTTTTCATTCGATAAGGGGCAGAAATAATCATTAAAATAATCATTAAAATTCCAGATAGTCCTAAAAAAACAATATATCGAAACGGGAAAGGGGTAATAATAATCATTAAAAGAATACTGCAACACATGACAAAGCCACTTCCAAAATCAGGTTGTAACATAATAAGAAAAAAACCGATTCCCATAACAATAAGTGGTTTTAAACAATAACGTAGTTTTTTCATTTGGTGATAATGATGGCTGATATAGTCACTGACATAAATAATAAGCGCTATTTTATAGATTTCAGAAGGCTGTAAGGCAAAAAGTCCTAAATTAAACCAACTTCTTGAACCACCTCTGACAATACCCACTCCAGGAATGAGTACTAGAACTAAAAGAATTGTAGCAAGAATAATAATTTTAAGACTATGTTTTTGATAGAAGTGATAATCTATTTTAGAAAAGAAAAAAAGTAAAAGAAGACCGACTATTACAAAAATAGCTTGTCTTTTAAAATAATAGAAGCTGTCATTTTCTTTATATTGCGCCCAAATATGTGAAGAACTATAGACCATTAATAAACCAATAGATAGAATAATAAATACAATAAGAAGTATTTTTCTTTTTTTCATAGTTACCACCGTTTTATTATATGTAAACTAATTTAAATTATTTTATAAAAAGTATATTTTTGATATATAATAAAGACGAGAGGAATGTGATGCTTATGAAATTATTCTTAGTAGAAGATGCTACGATTTATATGATTTTATTACAAAAATTATTAGAAAATGACTTTCAAATCACATTATCAAAAAATATAGCTGACGCTAAAAAAATAATTGAAGATGAAGATTATCAATTTGATGTTATGTTAATTGATTTAATTATGCCAGGGACAATGGATTTGATTAGACAAATAAAAAAGAATAAAAGATTGTCACAAGTTCCTATTGTTGCTTTAACAGCAAGTGATAATCCTAAAGATTTAATACAAGCTTTTGATTATGGTATCTATGATTGTATTCAAAAGCCTATTTATGAAGAAGTAGTTTTACAAAGAGTAAAAAATGCAGCAAGTAATTATTTAAGATTGAAAGAATTAAAGAAATTACGAGAATCTTTAATGAATAATCAGCAAATTGATGATTTAACAAAGATATATAAATTTGATACTGCTAAATGGCTTATTGATGAAAAATTAGATGAAAATAAAACAGGCCAAAAAATTTTGTTTATATTTAAGCTAAAGGGTTTAGAAGAAGTGTACAAACAAGAAGGAAGTCATCGAGGAGATGAATTAGTAAAAGAAATGAGTGATTTCATTTCGATGAATTTTAAAAATATAGATATATTAGGGCGTGTTGATCAAGATGAATTTGTATGTTTTGTTAATCATATGATGTCTAAGGAACTTGCTTATGTAAGAAAAGAAGAACTTCTAAGAATGTTTTCACAAAAGAAATTATCTGATATTTCTGAAAATATGGATTTACAAATAGGATATTGTAGAACTTGTGAAACTGTAAATTATGAAAAAATGTATCATGCAGCTAAAAAGATGTTAACGAAATAAGAAAATTATTTCGTTTTTTTATTTTTTAAAAGAAAAATGATTTTTGTTGTCTATATAAATAGTGGAGGGAGAAACTATGGAAACAAAAATCAAACCTAAAAGAATTACCGATTTTAAAAATGATCTTGTCTTTAAATTTATGTTGAGTGATCTCAATGATTCTCGCTGTTATTATTTACTTAAAGTCATTATTGAAGGAATCACTGGTATTAAATGTCAGGAACTTTTTGTCTTAAATAGTGAAGTCAATCCTGAACATCTAAGTGATAAAGATATGGTTTTAGATGTCAGAGTGAAAACTGATGAAGGAAAATTAATCGACATTGAAATGCAAAACAGTGCACTTACTAAAGAAGTTCATTATCGTTTTCAAATCTATGGAGCAAGAATGATAGATCATCAAGTCAATCGAGGAGATCTCTTATACAGTGAAAATGTCCATGAAGTCTATACCATTCTCTTTGTCAATGATATTGACAGAGACAATCTTCTCTTGATCGATACCTACATGCCACGTAATCAACTAAACCATGTCAGAAAGTATAATCTGCTGACCCATCATAATGTCTATCTTCCATTTATTGATGCTGTTGTAAGAGAAAAAGGGCTTAAGAATCTAAGCAAGATAGAATTAGCTATTTATACTTTATATCATGGGATAACAGATGATATAATGGCATTAAACAGTGAGGTGGTTATCATGATGAAAGAAAAGATGGATCAGTTCAATGAAGATGAAGAACTTGTATTAGCAGCGAGTAAAAGACAGCTTGTCAAGATACAACATCATCAAGAGAAAGTAAGAATACGACAAGAAGGAAAAGAAGAAGGTGAACTTCTTAAAGCTAAAGAAAATACATTGATGCTTTTTAAAAGTAAATATCCTCAAGAAGATATTTTAATGTTAGAAAATTTAACATTGTCACAATATAATGAGATTTTTAAAGCATTAATAGAAAACAAAGATTTACAAATAATTAAAGAAATGATTAAATGATACAAAAACGGATATCTCATGAGATATCCGCTATTTTTATTTATGAATACCAGGTCCGGCTTTAACAACAGTACTAGGTAAATCATATTTTTTAAAATTTTCTTGGAACATTTTTGTAAGTTTTTTAGCTGTTTTATCATATTCACGTTTGTTTGACCAAGTATTTTTAGGGTTTAACATTTCTGCTGGAACACCTGGACAACTTCTTGGGATTTTTAGATTAAAGAATGGTTCTTTGACATATTCCACAAAATCTAAGTCACCATTTAAAGCAGCATTGATCATTGCACGTGTATATTTTAATGGAATACGATGTCCTTTACCATAAGAGCCACCAGTCCATCCAGTGTTGATCAAGAAAACATTAGCTCCTGATTTTTCTACACGACGTCCAAATTGGTGAGCATATAAAGCTGTATCTAATGGGAAAAATGGTTCTCCAAAACATGTTGAAAATGTTGCTTCTGGTTCAGTAACACCATTTTCAGTTCCAGCAAGTTTGCTTGTATAACCTGAAACAAAGTGATAGATAGCAGCGTTACGGTCGAGTTTAGAAATAGGTGGTAAAACTCCAAAAGCATCTGCTGCTAAAAAGAAAATAGTACGTGGAATAGGTCCAACTCCTGATGAAACAGTATTTGGAATATAATCAATTGGATAACCAACACGTGTATTTTCTGTGATAGAACCATCATCAAAATTAATAATACGTGTATCTTCAAATAATTTAACATTTTCTGTTACAGCACCAAAACGGATGGCATTCCAAATTTCAGGTTCATGTTCTTTTGAAAGGTTGATACATTTAGCGTAGCATCCACCTTCAAAGTTGAAGATTGTATTTCTAGACCAACCATGTTCATCATCACCAATTAATCGTCTGTTTGGATCGGCTGAAAGTGTTGTTTTTCCAGTTCCTGATAATCCAAAGAATAAAGCTGTATCACCGTCGATTCCCATATTGGCAGAACAATGCATTGTAAAAATCTTCTTTTGTGGAAGTAAATAGTTCATAACACAGAAGACAGATTTTTTGATTTCTCCAGAATACCCTGTGCCCGCAATTAAAATAATTTGTTTTTCAAAATTGATCATAATAGCGGCTTCACTATTTAATCCTAATTTTTTATAATCTACTTTACATCCAGGAGCAACTAAAATCAAAAAGTCTTCTTTAAAATCTTTTAATTGTTCCTTTTTAGGTCGAATAAGTAAGTTTCTAATAAATAAATTTTGACTTGCTTTTTCATTGATAACTCTAAAACCATATTGATATTTACGATTAGCTCCTGCAAAGCCATCAAAAATATATAAATCTTTATCATTTAAATATTGAATCGTTTGATCATAAACTTGGTCAAAAACTTCTGCTGAAACAGGACGATTAACATTTCCCCAAGCAATTAAATCATGAACAGCAGGTGTATCAACAATATATTTATCATCTGGAGAACGACCAGTTCTTTCTCCAGTTTCTATACATAAAGCACCAGCACGTGAAAGTCTTCCTTCTTTATGAAGTAAAGCTTTTTCTACAAGTGCACCAGGCGGATTGTTTCTAAAAATGTTTCCTGTATGATTAAAACCATATTTTTCGATATTCAATGTATCCATAATATACCTCCTTTGGATTCCCTACATATAATGATACAAAAAAAATGTTATAAAATCCATAGAAAGCGCTTACTTTTTTTATAAATGACGCTAATGTCAAAATAAGTTTGTTGAAAATGTACAGTTTATAAGGCTTTTAGAGTATTTTTTAATAAAAAAACACATTAGAAACATAACTAATGTATTTTTAGGATAATAATCATAAACAAATAAAAAAGATCATTTAGGGGAATGATCTTCTTTATTTATATATAGGGAATCGAGTAATAAAAAATTAATATATTGGGAAACTATTACTGAAAATCGTAAAATATATGAGAGATATAAATATTATGGGATATCTCTTTTATTTACATTTCATTTTTTATTACACATTTATTATAGCGAAATATGACGAATTGAGTAGAGACAAGTATCCTAAAAAGAATTATAAGTATTTGTGCAATGTGCACAAATAGTGTAAAATAGATGGTGGTGATGATATGGGATTTACAATAGATGATGCTTTAAGAGAATTTAAAAAGAATTATAAAATGACATTACTTGCAGGTGAGGATGGATGTTCTAATGCCATGACCTGGGTACAAATGGTCGAAGATAAAACGATTTTACAACAACTTTGGGGTAAAGAACTAGTTGTAACAACAGGTCTAGGATTTCAAAGCCAAAAGAAATTAAAAGAATTCATTGAACAACTTGTTAAATATCATAGTGTGGGACTTGTTATCAATACGGGAAAATATATTTTTGATATCGATCAAGAAATTATTGATTATTGTAATGAATTAAGTTTTCCTTTGTTAGTGGTTCCTTGGGAAGTGCATATTGCTGATATGATCAAAGATTTTTCATATCATTGTTTACGTGCAGAAAGAGATGATAAGTATATTAATCAAACTGTTATGGACACACTGATTAATCCAGCAATTATTGAAGAGTCTAGAAATAAATTAGCAGGTGATTTTGATGTGGAAAATGATTTTCAAGTAATGGCTATTTCTGTAGAAACCGATGAAGAATTAGGCATGATGGAAAGAAGAAGTATTAAGTTTCAGCTAGAATTATGTTTTGAAAAAGTTGAAGGAAATTATAGTTTTTTCTGGTTTGATGGTTATTATATTATGATTTTTAATAACTTAGAAGATAGTGCTCTTGTAGAAGTTATTAATGAAATGTATAAAAGAGCTAAAAAACGTTTGCATTATACATTACATTTAGGAATTGGCTCAAAGATGGTGGATTTTAGAAATATGATTTTAAGTTATAAAAGGGCTATTGCAGCTTGTAAAATGGCAAGACAGTTTGATTATCCACAAATCTATTTTGATGATATGGGTGTTTATCAATTATTGTTTATTATTGAAGATCAAGGAATTTTAAGACAAATGTATCGTAGTATGTTAGGTGTTTTGATAGATTATGATCAAAAGCATAATACTCAATTAGAAGAGACTCTTTATCAATATTTAAAATTCGATAGTAATCAAAAAGCTATGGCTGAAAGCTTATATATGCATCGTAATACTATCAATTATCGACTTAATAAGATAAAAGAACTGACAGAATGTCAATTGGATTCATTTGAAGAAAAAATGCCGTATATGTTAGCTTTTTATATTAAAGAAATTGTAGAAAAAAAGAAGAAATAGCGGAAAGCTGTTAGCTTCTTTTTTTATTTGATAAAAAGTTTAGCAAATAAAAATGAAAGCGCTAACTTTTTAGTGAATGTTGGTCATTTATATGTTATAATAAATGACATAAAGGGGAGATAAATATATGTTTGATAATTTTTTAATTCACACTTTCCATGATGGAAATTGTTTACAAGCTTATAAAATATTTGGTGCACATTTTGAAACTCATGAAGGTAAAAAAGGTGTACGTTTTACAACATATGCGCCGAATGCTAGAAGTGCACAAGTTGTAGGAGAATTTAACCAATGGGGTGAAACACCTTGTTATATGGAAAGATATAATAATGGTGGTATTTATACAATATTTGTTGAAGGTGTCAAAGAATTTGACATGTACAAGTTTAGATTTGAAACTCCTCAAGGAGATATTATTGATAAAGCAGATCCATATGCTTATTTTAGTGAGTTAAGACCAGGAACTGCTTCAAAAGTTTATAACATGGAAGGTTATCGTTGGCATGATAGCAAATGGATAAAAAATAGAACTAAAAATTATGATTGCCCACTTAATATATATGAAGCTTCTCTTGGTTCATGGAAAATGAAGCGAGAAAGTGAAGGTGAAGGGGACGATGGTGAATATTATTCTTATGAAGAATTAATAGATGAAATTATTCCCTATGTAAAAAAGATGGGCTATACACATTTAGAAGTTATGCCACTTACTGAATTCCCATTTGATGGTTCTTGGGGATATCAAGCAACTGGTTTTTATAGTGCAACATCGAGATATGGTCAACCTAAACAATTAATGAAATTTATTGATGCCTGCCACCAAGAAGGCATTGGTGTTATTATGGACTTTGTGCCAGCACATTTCGTTAAAGATTCACATGGATTACATATGTATGATGGTGGATTTGTTTATGATTATAATGATTATAATCGTCGTTATAGTCCATGGGATAGTGTTTATTTTGATTTAGGTAAAAATGAAGTAAGAAGTTTCTTATTATCTTCTGTAGAATTCTTTGCAACATATTATCATATTGATGGTTTTAGATTTGATGCTGTAAGTAATCTTATTTATTATGAAGGTAATAAAAACTTAGGTGAAAATATTGGTGCTATGGAATGGATGAAACGTTTAAATGGACATATGTCTGGGTACCATCCAACTGTGATGATGATTGCAGAAGATTCAACAGATTATCCAGGTGTTACTAAACCAGTGGGTGAACATGGTTTAGGATTTGATTATAAATGGGATTTAGGTTGGATGAATGATACATTGAAATATTTCCAAGAAGATCCTGTTTATCGTCAATATGATAGTCGTTTTATTACATTTTCAATGGCTTATTTCTATTCTGAAAGATTCTTACTTGAGTTTTCGCATGATGAAGTTGTTCATGGTAAAGCGACGATTATTAATAAAATGTGGGGATTACATGGAGATAAATTGGCACAAGTAAAAGCATTGTATGTTTATATGATGTTACATCCTGGTAAGAAATTGAACTTTATGGGAAATGAACTTGCTGAATATAAAGAATGGGATGAATCTAAATCATTAGGATGGGATATTTTAAAATATCCTGATCATGATGCATTCCATCATTTCGCTCAAAAACTCAATGAAATTTATTTGAAATATCCAGCTTTATATGAAATGGATTATGATTTAAAAGGCTTTGAATGGCTTGTTGTTGATGATCATGATCAATGTGTTTTCGCAATTGAAAGAAAAGATAAAGCAGGAAATGCGATTATCGCAGTGATGAATTTTGTTGGTAATACGCATGAAAAATACAAAGTACCAGTTAATATTGAAGGAAGTTATAAAGAAATTTTAAATACAGATCAAGCTGTATATTCTGGAAAGAATATCATTAATCCAAGAGCAATTCGCTCTAAGAAAACAAAACCAAATGAAAAAACAAAATTGTTAAATAAAGATCATTATATTGAAGTAAAATTAGCACCATTTAGTGCATGTATCTTTGAAGTGAAACCTAAAAAAGAAACAACAAAGAAAACAACAAAGAAAACACCAAAGAAAACAAAAAGAGTAACTAAGAAAACAAAATAAGTTGTTCATAAAATAGAGCATCCGTAGTTTAGATACTCTATTTTATTTGGAAAAAATAAGATTTTATCAATGTAAAAATATTTTTATGAGTGACAATCTACTAAAAATAAAGTATGATGGTCACGTAAGAGTAATATTGAGGAGACGGGAAAATGTTTAAAAACAAAGAAGAATTTAAATTTGAATTTTCAAGAAGAATTATTGAGTCTTATGGGCGTACTGTTGAAGAAGCTCATATTACTGAAAAATTCATGGTTCTTGAAACAATGGTAAGAGATTATGCATCAGTAAACTGGGCAGCTAGTAAAGCTGTTGTTCAAAATAATGAACAAAAACAAATGCATTATTTCTCAATGGAATTTTTAATGGGAAGATTATTAGTTAATAATATGATGAATCTAGGGATCTATGAAATCGCTAAAGAAGGTTTAGAAGATTATGGAATCAACATTCATGATTTAGAAGAATTAGAAAGTGATGCTGGTTTAGGTAATGGGGGACTTGGACGTTTAGCTGCATGCTTTATGGATTCACTTGCTTCATTAGATTATCCAGGACATGGAAATACAATTCGTTATGAATATGGTTTATTTAAACAAAAAATTGAAAATGGTTATCAAGTAGAATTACCTGATCAATGGATGAAAACTGGATTTATGTGGGAAGTTCGTAAACCAAAACATAGAGTACCAGTTAAGTTCTTTGGTAAAGTGATTTGGGATGAAAATGAAGGAAAATGGAAACATGTTGATGCTGAAACAATTTATGCAGTACCTTATGATGTCCCTGTAATTGGAAATGATACAGTAAATACAAATACTTTGCGTTTATGGTCAGCTGAACCAAGTGAAGATTTCCCAAGTAATCATGATTTCCAAAGATATATCGAAGATGTAAGAAGTATCTGTCAAAACTTATATCCAGATGATTCTACACCAGCAGGAAAAATGTTACGTTTAAAACAAGAATATTTCTTCTGTTCTGCAGGTATCCAAGCAATCATCAAAGCACACTTAAGAAATTATCCATCATTAGATAATTTCCATGAAAGACATGTTATTCAATTAAATGATACACATCCAGTATTATGTATTCCTGAATTCATGCGTTTATTAATTGATGATCATGGTTATGAATGGCAAGATGCCTGGGATATTTGTACACAAACATTTGCTTATACAAACCATACGATCTTAGCTGAAGCATTAGAAACTTGGCCAATTAGTACAATGCAAACATTATTACCACGTGTATATCAAATCATTGAAGAAATTCATCGTCGTTTTGTAGGTTTTGCTAAAGAAGTAAGTAATCATGATCAAAATTTAGTTGATCGTACAATGATTTTAAGAGATGGTATTGTTTATATGGCAAGACTTGCAATTGCTGGAAGCTTTAGTGTCAATGGGGTAGCAAGACTTCATACAGATATCTTAAAAGAAAGAGAATTACATGATTTCAATGTACTTTATCCAAATAAATTTAATAATAAAACAAATGGGGTTACTCATCGTCGTTGGTTAGCTTATTGTAATCCACAATTAAGTGAATTGATTAATGAAACAATTGGTAAAGGATGGATCAAAAAACCAGCTCAATTAGAAAACTTAATGGAACATGTTGATGATCCAATTTTACAAAATCGTTTCTTAGCAGTTAAAAAAGAAAGAAAACAAATCTTAGCTGATTATATTAAAGAACATAATGGTATTGAAGTAGATGTTGATAGTATTTTTGATGTTCAAGTTAAGAGATTACATGCATATAAAAGACAATTATTAAATATTTTACATGTTATTTATTTATATCAAGAAATGAAATCTAATCCCGATTTCCGTATTTATCCACATACTTTCATCTTTGGAGCAAAAGCAGCAAGTGCTTATTACTTTGCTAAAAAAGTTATTAAATTAATTAATGCAGTTGGAGATGTAGTTAATAATGATCCTGAAACAAATAAATACTTAAAAGTTGTTTTCTTAGAAAACTATGGAGTTACTTTAGCAGAAAAAATCATGCCTGCAGCTGATGTTTCAGAACAAATCTCTACAGCTGGTAAAGAAGCAAGTGGTACTGGTAATATGAAATTCATGATGAATGGAGCTATTACTATAGGTACTTTAGATGGAGCTAACGTAGAAATTTCTGAATTAGTAGGATTAGATAATTGTGAAATCTTTGGTTTAAAAGATGAAGAAGTGAAGAATTTAAAAGCGAATAATCAATATCGTGCATGGGATTATTATAATAATGATTTAAAAATCCGTCGTGCTATTGATTCATTGACTAATGGTACTTTCTCAAGTAATCCAGAAGAATTTAAAATTATTCATGATGAATTAATGAATAAAAATGATGAATACTTCTTATTAGCTGATTTCGAATCATATGCTAATGCACAAAGACATGTTGTAGAATTATATCAAGATCGTGCTAAATGGGCTAGAATTTGCTTAGTAAATATTGCTAAGAGTGGATTCTTCTCATCTGATCGTACAATTGAACAATATGTAGAAGATATTTGGCATTTAGAAAAATGTAAATTTTAATTATAAAAGCTCAAGGTCTTAGGACTTTGAGCTTTTCTTTAATATATATTTACTTTTGATAAAACGATAAGGTTCCATAAAATCACGCATTTCTTTAGCGTCAACTTCTTCATGATTAACAAATCTTTGAAAAAAAGATTTGTTTTTTTCTGTCACAGCTTTAATTTCATCGATTGCTTCTTCTAAATGATGTTCTTTAAAGAAGTTGATGTAATACTCTTCGGTTTTACTTGCCATATCTTCCTTATTTAATAAGACCCAATTTTCTTGATGAACAACATCAATCAAATTGATCAATGTTCTAGCAGCTTGTTCTTGATCAATCATTTTTTTCACCTCGTTTTTTATTATAGCACAAAACATAAGTTATGCTATAATGTTAAAAAAGACGAAAAAGAGGTACTTATGATGAATAAACCAGTAATTGCGATTGTTCCTTTATATGATCAAGAAAGAGATAGTTTATGGATGCATCCAGGGTATATGGATGGGGTTATTGAAGCAGGTGGTATTCCTGTTATGCTTTCTTTAGTTAATGATGATGTTTCTTTAAAAGAAACGGCTCATTATTTTGATGGATTTATTTTTGCGGGAGGGGATGATTTAAATCCTGAACTTTATCATCAAGCAAAAGCAGAATATTGCGGAAAATTAAATCAAAAAAGAGATGAAATGGAACCAAAGCTATTAAAATATGTTTTAGAGGCCGATAAGCCTATTTTAGGAATATGTAGAGGTATTCAGTTATTAAATGCATGTTTAGGTGGAACACTCTATCAAGATTTAGATCAACAATTTCATCCTACATGTATTCATCGACAACCTGCTCCTTATGATCATCCAAGTCACCAAGTAAAAATTGTTGAAAATACACCTTTAAAAGACATCTTAAATCAAGAAACTTTAATGGTGAATAGTTGTCATCATCAAGCTATTTGTCAACTTGCTCCAGCATTAAAGCCAATGGCTTATTCTGATGATGGATTAGTAGAAGCTGTTTATCTACCAGATAAAAAGTATGTGATAGGATATCAATGGCATTCAGAAATGATTTATAAAAAAAGTGATGATCATTTAAAACTATTTAAAGATTTTGTGGATAATTGCAAAAAATAATTATAAAAAATTATAAAAAGCTATAAAAACAGTAAATGTGTATTGACTTTATGCTGATATATTAGTATAATGAACAAGCTTTAAGTTAATAAAAAGCAAGGGATGGTTCCTTGGCCAAGTTGGTAAGGCAACAGACTGCAACTCTGTCATCATCGGTTCGAGTCCGGTAGGAACCTCCATTTGTGAAAATGCGCTAGTAGCTCAACTGGATAGAGTGCTTGACTACGGATCAAGAGGTTGTGGGTTCGATTCCTGCCTAGCGCGCCATTTTTTTCGGGAAGTAGCACAGCTTGGTAGTGCACCTGGTTTGGGACCAGGGGGTCGCAGGTTCAAATCCTGTCTTCCCGACCATTTATAAAAATTGGGGCCATAGCTCAGCTGGGAGAGCACCTGCCTTGCACGTAGGGGGTCAGCGGTTCGATCCCGCTTGGCTCCACCAATTTATTTATTACGGAGATTTACCCAAGTCTGGCTGAAGGGACTGGTCTTGAAAACCAGCAGAGGATTAACGTCCTGCGGGGGTTCGAATCCCTCAATCTCCGCCATTTTTATCTTTTGGTCTGGTAGTTCAGTTGGTTAGAATGCCGCCCTGTCACGGCGGAGGTCGCGGGTTCGAGTCCCGTCCAGACCGCCAAATGATGGTTCCGTAGCTCAGTCGGTAGAGCAGAGGACTGAAAATCCTCGTGTCGGTGGTTCGATTCCGCCCGGAACCACCATTTAAATAGATTACTGGTCTGGTAGTTCAGCTGGTTAGAATGCCGCCCTGTCACGGCGGAGGTCGCGGGTTCGAGTCCCGTCCAGACCGCCAGTAATTGTAATTAAGAGAGTCATTCATGACTCTTTTTTTGTTTATTAAGAATTTGAATGCGTGGGAAATAGCATATAAAAATTCATACTAAAATACCATGACATATTTGTGTGATCTGGTATAAATTTTTTTGTCCTGCAATCATACAGTGGTTATTTGATTCTTCTCCTAGGACCATTGCATACAGGACATTCTATTTCAACTTCACCATGTTTACTGGATATTCTGTCTTCTTCTGCCAATTCACCAATGATCCAGTTAGGAACATTGGCAATATGGCCACAAGCAGTATGTTTCATTTTGATAAGTGTATCTTCTGCAATCATTGATGCATTTTTCACTGTAGAGTCTGTCATTAGGGGTACCTATGTATATTCACATTTCATAAGATTGCCACATGAACATAAAAGAGTATTTTTTTGAAATGATTCTATCACATGTGTGCGGTATTTTAGATGGTCAAGTTTGTTTTTTTAATCTTTTTTCTTTCTTTCAAATTTTTGATACGTCTTTTCTTTTTTATACCATAAAGTTCATATACTTTTTATTCCTGTTTGAATAGAAGCCATAGTATCTGACCATTTAAAAGTTTTCAACACTTTCATATACTTCGATATATTTTTCATCCTCATGATGGTTGTACCACCATCTGATCATCTTCATATTTGATGCAGTTTTCAGCCATGGGAGGTCTGGAAGTGTATCTGGTAATGTAGTTGACGCAATCATCAACGTTATTGTCATCATTGTCTTTTTCTTTCTTTTTGGCGTAGACATAAAAGCCGCTTACAAGTTCATCATAGAATTTTTGTTTAAGATAACGAAAATATTTGAGCTTTTGTTTAGAAAGAAGATCAAGGATTTGATACATTCAAGTCTTTCTGAGTTTTTCACAGGAAATAAAAGAAAAGTTTTTCATTTTATTTTTTTGGTATCCAAAGCTTCTTCACAAACAAGGCAGTGGATATGGGGATTCCATTTCAAATCTCTGCCAAAAGTATGTAAAGTCAAAACAGAACCGAAAACGATCTTGTTTCTGTTATTTTTATAAGAGTAGGGGCATTTGCTTTTTTAATAAAGAGCTTTTTCTTTTTGATTTTTCTGTACTTTGCATCATTAAAAACACAGGCAAGAGTGTTTCTAGCAGCGATAAAAAGAAGATTCAAAAGGGATCTGTCTTTAATGAAATAACCTCTTAGATGATTTGGAATGGTAAAGACGATATGACGATGCCTGGCATCGAGAGCGATAGAGAAAATATGAACAGCACGCAATTTAGCCTCTTTAGAGCCACAAGAAGTACAGAGCTTGGAGTGACATTTGTGAGGGACGATAGATTCGTTACCGCAATGAGGGCAGACAAAAAGATCATAGCCAAGATTAGATAGAACCACAAAGAACAGTTTTCTGGATGGTATCATAGGTAACGTTTCTGATCTTACCTCTATTATAAAGAGAGCGGATATAGTTGATATTGTCATTAAAGATATAGGAAAAAGATTCCTTGCCTTTGATCTTATCGACATGATCAAAATTGTATAAAGTAAGGCAGTCAGCATAGTTAGTATCATCAATCATAAAATCACCAACTAACATTTTAAAGAAAAAGGTAATAATCTTCAAAGATTATTACCATGTGGACAAAATTAATTTTGTCCCTTTTTTATCATAAAAATATGATATTTATTTTTTGCATTTCACACCTCAAAAACGACATTTCACACCTAATTTAAAAATAAGGTGCCATAAATAGTAAAATAAAGATGTACATGGAATTATTTACTATAATCTATTTTAAATACCAGAGCAAAAAAAGAAAAAATGAATGTAAGGATAAGTAAAATAATGGCAAGTATACTTACGTTATGATAATCTTTACACAAGTGCCTGCTAATGTATTTGCAGCAGACACTTATATTTGTAATAAATATTGATGGTTGCTGTAAAGAATAAAATAAAAATGTAGGAAAACCTATAAAATTATTTAGTCTAAAACCGACATTTTTTTAATTGACATGTGAATATAATAATCTAAAATAAAATTTTTAATGAAAGGGGGTGCTAGTATGGTAGTTGAAGCAATAAAAAGGTATCCATTACTTGTTATTTTTATGCTTGTTTTATTACTTGTGATGATTTTTGCAATTGTTTATTATCGAATGTCAAAAAAGTATGAAAAAAGTCAAATAGAATTAAAAGAATCTTTACTTGCAGCAACGACATTAAATAGATGTATTCATGCTTTAACTTATCATAGTGAAATCGATGATGCTATTAATGATTTGTTATGTCTTATTACTGAGTTTTTTCAAGGTGATCGTGCCTATATTTTTCAAATAGACTATGGACAAAATACGACATCTAATCTTTTTGAGTATACAGAAGAAGGGGCAACTCCGGAAATAAATAATTTGCAAGATGTTCCTTTAGAAACAGTACAATATTGGTTAGATCGTTTTAAGGTTGATGGAACATTTTATATAAAAAGTTTAGAAGATGAGGTTGATAAAAATTCTGAAACCTATCGTCTTTTAAAATTACAAAATATAACGAGTCTTATTGCAGCGCCTTTGATAGAAAATGAAATTATTACTGGATTTTTGGGTGTTGATAATCCACGAAGAAGATGTGATAATAGTAGCTTATTATCTTCGGTTGTTTTCTTTGTTTCTGAGAGTATGAATAGAAAACAACAGGAACAAAAATTAAAAACAATGAGTTATTTAGATTCAATGACACATATTTTTAATCGTAATGCTTTGATAGAACGAATTGATAAGATTAAAGAAAGTCAAAATAAGGATATTGGTATTGCTTATTTTGATTTAAATGGATTAAAAAAGATCAATGACTTACAAGGACATTTAGAAGGTGATGCCGTTTTAAAGAAAACTGCTTATTTGATTAATGAGTGTTTTCCTAGAAAAGCTTATCGTTTTGGTGGGGATGAATTTGTTGTTCTTTCAGTAGATGTTAAAGAAGCTAGTTTTATAAAGCAAGTTGAACAATCAAAGAAGTATTTAGAACAAAATGGTATTTCGTGTTCTGTAGGTGTTTCTTGGTGCTATAATATAAACGATGTTGATGAACTCATCAAAGAAGCAGATACTAAAATGTATGAAAATAAAGCAAATTTTTATGAAAATGAAATGGTTGGTATTGAAAGCTAACCATTTTTTTATGATATAATAATGTTAATGAAAAGAGATGAGACTATGCAAAATATGAATTATTATTATGACTTTTCGGGTCAAAAATTTGAATATCCATTAAGTCTAAGTATTAATCAATTTGATCGACAAGTTTTTTCAAGACAATCTTCTTTAGAAATTTCTTATGTTTTAAAAGGAAGTTATGAAGTTATTACAGAAAAAATGTCGACAGTTATTTATGAACATGAATTAGCTATTATTGCTCCTAATGATATTCATATGTTAAAGATGAATGAAAAAGAAAGTATTATTTTAACATTACATATTGATTTTTCTTATTTACCTCATTATATGGTAGGAGATATAGATCATAGTTTTCAATCTCTTATTTGTAGAGAAAATCAAAATAAATCTCTATTATTTCAAATAAAACAACAATTAGGCATCTTACTTTTACATTTTATTGAAAACAAAGATAACATCTATTTATTAAATTTAGTAATATCAAAATTAATTTACATGATTAGTCAGAATCAAGAATTCTCTTTAGAAAATTTACCACTTTCTTCTAAAAATCATGAAAATTATATGAAAGCTATTTTATTCATTGATCAACATTACCAAGAAGATATTCATTTAGAAGATGTTGCTCAAAATCTTTCTTTTAGTATCTCCTATGCTTCACGTTTATTTAAAAAATATACAGGTGTTAGTTTTGTAAAATATTTATCAATGGTAAGAATACGACATTCATTAGAAAAACTGTTAGCAGGAAAGGATTCAATTGATGAGATTGCATTTTCTTGTGGAATGTCTGCAAAGGCTTATAGTCAAGCATTTAAAGATTTATATGGGATTACACCAAGTGTTTATCGTAAACAATTTCAAAAAAACTTGAAATATAATAAGGAAAATAAAGAACAAAGAATGCATTTGGATCAAAAACAAATTGCCTTGATTCAACATTTAATAAATGATCATCATCTATATCAAGATGAATATCTTGATATAGATAAAGAAAATCAACAAAGCATATATTTATTTAAAAATATAGATCAACTCTCTTTATTACAAGAAAATAACATTTTAACTATTAAACCAAAGAAATAACAATAAAAACAATCATTTATTGTTATTTTTTTTACTTTTTTTAAAAACAAAAAGAAAAAGATCAAAAAATTGTCTATATAATAATAGGAGGAAAAACTAAATGGAAAAAGTATTAGAAATCACATCAAATGATCATATCATCATGATTGATAAACTCTGTAAAAGAATATTAGGACATCCTGAAATCTTAGGAAGAATCATTAAAGGATTTATTAAAGAAGCTAAGGATGTATTTTTAGAAGAAATCATTGAACTTATTAAAGGAAAGAAGGATCAGGAAGGAAATTCTTATTTCCAACAGCTAAATAATGTCATCGATATTGCTCATCATGCAAGAGTGGAATTTGATTATTTCTGCTGTATCAATCTGCCACAAGATGATGGAACAATGAAAAGAATTTATCTAGATGTAGAGATACAAAATGTAGAGAATCCCGGATATGCCCTGCTAACAAGAGGAAATGATTATCTTTCAAGAATGATTACCAGTCAAAATGGAAAGGAATATGATTATAGAAACTATGATGGGATGAAAAAGACCTATGTCATATGGATACTTCCACAAGCTGCTAAAAAGCGAGATGGTCATGTCAATTGTTATAAAACAAATGAACACAATATCAGTGGAAGTACTATTGAAAGGTTAGAAAGTAATGATAAAAGCGAACAGATTATGATATACTTAAATAAAGATCATAATATCAAAGATAAGTATGAAGATAGTGATTGGATAAAGACACCGTTAGTCATCTTTTTAAATAATACATACGATCTTTTAGTAAAAAAAGAGGTTATGAAAGAATATGGATTTGAAGAAATAGAGAAGGAAGTTAAAAAGATATGTAATTTAGGAGAAATGATAGCCAGAGAAAATATAGAAAAAGGACATTCTATGGGGCTTGAACAAGGACAAAAATTGGAAAGAAGAAAGAAAAATATTGAATTAATAACAAATTTGATGAATAGCTTAAGTATTTCATTTTCAAAAGCGGTTGAATTGTTAAAAGTTTCTGAAGATGAAGTTTTAGAAATAAAAAAATATTTTGAAGCTTAATGGTATTTGCTGGCAAGGACGATATTTTGTCCTTGCTTTTATTTTTGATGACAAAAAATAGATGTAAATAGCTAGAAATGATAACGTTTTTGGAAAATGCTTGTGATAAAATAAACATGAGGAAAAAGGAGACTTATTATGAATACTTATGAACATTTATTTACACCTATTAAAATTGGAAATACAACAGTAAAAAATCGTATTTTTATGCCACCTTTATCAACTAATCTTGCAGATAAAGGTTATGTAACAGATGCATTAGTAAAGCACTATGCAGCTAGAGCAAAAGGTGGAGTAGGACTTATTGTAACTGAAGTTACAACTGTAGAACCTACATATACATATTTACCAGGAGATATGTCAATCTATGATGATTCTTATATTCCTGGATGGAAAAAACTTGTAGATGCAGTACATCAATATGATACTAAAATCTTATCACAACTCTTTCATCCAGCTTATATGGCTTTTCCAATTCCTGGGACACCACAATTGATTGCTCCTTCAAATGTAGGACCATATTATGCTAAAAGTGCCCCTCGAGAAGTAACAAAAGAAGAATTAAAAGTAATTGTTAAACAATTTGGTGAAGCTGCTTTACGTTTTAAAAAAGCAGGGGGAGATGGAGTTGAAATCCAAGCAGCCCATGCACATGGTTTATTAGGAGGATTTTTAACGCCTTTATATAATAAAAGAACAGATGAATATGGTGGAGATATTCATGGAAGATTACGTTTAACTTTAGAAGTTATTGAAGAAGTAAGAAAACAATGTGGTAGAGATTTTATCATTGATGTGCGTATTTCAGGAGATGAATACAGTGATGGTGGTTTAACACTTAATGATATGATCTATGTCTCTAAACAATTAGAAAAAGCAACCGTTGACTTTATTCATGTTTCTGGAGGAAATACCATTAAAAAAGGAAGTTCAATGCCAGCAAGTGGAACAGCTCCGGCACCACATAAACATGCAAGTGAAGAAATTAAAAAACATGTATCTATTCCAGTGGCAACAGTTTCGCGTATCAACGAACCTTGGGTAGCAGATGAGTTAATCGCTAATGGTGTTTGTGATGCGTGTATGATTGGTCGTCCTAATTTATGTGATAGTGAATTTGCGAACAAAGCAAAAGCAGGAAAAACAGATGAAATTAGACCATGTATTGGTTGTGGAAGATGTTTAACAGGAATTATGTTTGGTAAACCAATTAGTTGTACAGTCAATCCAGCTGTTGAAAAAGAAGAAATTGATGAAGCTCCTGTTAAGAAAAAAGTACTTGTTGTTGGTGGTGGACCAGCAGGAATGGAAGCTGCTTATGTCGCTAAAAAACGTGGACATGAAGTTGTTTTATGCGAACAAAGTGATCGTTTAGGTGGTCAATTAAATATTGCTTGTGTGCCTATTGGTAAACAAGAAATTACTAAAGTAGTTAAATATATGAAGAGCCAATTAACAGGTGTTGATGTTCGTTTAAATACAACAGTGACTAAAGAAATGATTGAAAATGAATTTAAAGATTATGAAGTGATTACAACTGTAGGCGCAACACCTAAAGAAATCGAACCTTATAAAGTCTTTAAACAAACAATGACGGCTGATGATATTTTATCTGGTAAAAAATTTCCAGGTAGAAAGATCGTAATTATTGGTGGTGGTTCTGTTGGTTGTGAAACAGCAGATTATTTAGCACCATTGATTAATGATTTATTCCCTACAAATAGAGATATTACTTTAATTGAAATGACTAAAGGATTAATGACAGGGGAATCTGGAGCAACGAAATCATTGCTTACAAGACGTATGATGGAAAAAGGTGTGAAGATTGAATTAAATTCAAAGATTACATATGTTGATGAAACAACAATTAAATATACAAAGAATAATCAAGAATATGTATTAGATGATGTGGATACTTTAGTATTTGCAGTAGGTTATAATCCAATTTCTTCACCAATTGAAAATGCTCATTTAATTGGTGATTGTCAAAAAATTGGAACATTAAAAGATGCTATAACAAATGCATATCAAATAACAAAGGAGATATAATAATATGAAACTATTAGAACCAATCCAAGTAGGGAAAATGACATTAAAAAACAGAATTATGTTTCCACCTCTTACAACAGGATATGAAGAAAGAGATGGATCTATTGGACAAAGAAGTTTAAGTTTTTATGAAAGATTAGCTAAAGGTGGAGTTTCTTATGTTGTTATTGGAGATGTTGCACCAGTGCGTACAGCATCACCTACACCTAAACTTTATAGTGATGAACAAATACCTGCCTTTAAAAAATTAGCTGATACATTACATCAATATGATTGTAAAGTAGCTTTACAACTTTTCCATCCTGAATATGATGTTCCTGGTGTTGGAAAAATGATTATGGAAGCAGGAATAGCTCGTCAAAATGCGGCTAAAGCAAAAGCTGAAGGAAATGAAGAAGAAGCTGTAAAACAAACTGAATTAGCACAAAAGCTTACGAAAGATGCTTATGCTAAATTACATCATGATATGCAACATTTTGTAAATGAAGCAACAGTTGAACAATTAAATCAAATTAAAGAAAGTATTGCGAGTTGTGCGCATAAAGCAATGATTGCTGGTATTGATGCGATTGAAGTTCATGGCGATCGTTTGTTAGGTTCTTTATGTTCTGAAGTATTAAATCATCGAAGTGATGTATATGGTGGTTCTTTTGAAAATAGAATTCGTTATGCTTTAGAAGTTGTTAAAGCAATTAAAGAAGCTGCACCTGATTTGACAATTGAATATAAACTTCCAATTATTACTTTAAATAAAGATGGAAGTTTGAGAGGTAAAGGTGGTTTAAAAGAAGCTGAAGGAATTGCTTTTGCGAAAAAACTAGAAGAAGCAGGCGTTGACATGATTCAAGTAGCTCAAGCCAACCATACAGGAAATATGGGAGATACGATTCCACCAATGGGAGATGTGCCATATAATTGGACATTACCAGTTGCTAGAAAAGTTAAAGAAATTGTTTCTATTCCAGTAGCAACAGTAGGTAGAGTAGTAAGTGTAGAAGCTGGTGAAAAGATCTTAAATGATGGAGACGCTGATATGATTGGTTATGGACGTTCTTTATTAACTGATCCTGATATTGCTTTAAAAGTGAAAAAAGGTGAATGTATTCGAGAATGTTTAAACTGTAATAAAGGATGCGTTGATGCAATTCAAAATAGACAATACATTTCATGTGTTTTAAATGCTGAAAATGGAAATGAAGCTACTGTTTCAATTAAACCAACAAATAATCCTCAAAAAGTAGTTGTTATTGGTGGAGGAATTGCTGGTTTAGAAGCAGCAAGAGTTGCTGCTGTTAAAGGACATACAGTGACTTTATTTGAAAAAGCAGATCATTTAGGAGGACAAATCAATATTGCCTCTGTTCCACCAAGAAAAAATGAAATCTTAAGAAGTGTTGAATATTATCAAAAAGTCTTACCTACATTAAATGTAGATATTCATTTAAATGAAGAAGCAAAAGATATCAATAGTTATGATTATGCTATTATTGCTGTAGGAGCACATAATATGGAAATGCCAATTCCTCATGATAACAGCAATATTGTTTCTAGCTGGGATGTTTTAAACGGACAAGAAGTTACTGGTGATTGTGTGGTTATTGGTGGAGGTTTAGTAGGTGCTGAAACTGCTGAATATCTAGCAAATAAAGGTCATCAAGTGACAATTGTAGAAATGATGGATAAAATTGCTGCTGGTGAATCTACAACTGTTTTACCATTAATGATGAAAGACTTTGCAGATCATAATGTTAAGCAATTAGTAAATACAAAAGTAGATCATATTGAAAACAATATTGTCTATACAGCAAATGATCAAATCAAAGCAGATACAATTATTAATGCTTTAGGATCAAAGAAAAATATCTTTGATGATTCATCTATTACAATTCCTCATGTATGTGTAGGTGATTGTTCTGGTGAAAGAACTGCTGATATTGCAAGTGCTATTAGAACAGCTTATCATGCTGCTAATGAAATAGGTTAATAGATAATAATGTAATAGAATGTATATTTTTGAAAGTTTTTGTATCACAGTACAAAAACTTTTTAATTTTAAATATTTATTGTATTACAATGTGATAAAGAGATGATGCATTTATGATTATCGAAAGAAAAGAGTATCTAAACAAGTTAATAACATGGAAAGGTAAACAATTGATTAAAATTGTAACAGGGGTAAGACGATGTGGAAAATCAGTACTTTTAAAAATGTATCAAGATTATTTAAAAAATAACGGAGTTAAAGAAAGTCAAATTGTAACTATTAACTTTGAAGATTTGGATTATGAAGAATTAACAAATTATAAAAATTATATAATTATTTAAAAGAAAAACTTATACCAAATAAAATGACGTATATCTTTTTGGACGAAATTCAAAATGTAGATCAATTTCCAAAAGTATTAGATAGTCTTTATATTAAAGATAATGTAGATATTTATGTGCTTATATGTTATCAAGTGAAATAGCGACAATGATTTCAGGAAGATATATTCAAATAGAAATGTTGCCGTTATCTTTTAAAGAATATATGGAAAGTACAGGAAATATGAATGATAGAGGAATAAAATATACAGAGTATTTACCAAATAGTTCATTTCCATATGCTCTTCAGTTAAAGAATCAACCTGATGAAATGCGTGATTATCTTGAAGGTATTTATAATACAATTGTTGTAAAAGACATTGTCCATAGAAAAAATATAACAGATACAATGACATCATTGGGAAGAAAAATAAATTCAAGGACCGTAAAAAAGTATTTAAAATCACTAGAAAAATATTATATTGTGGATATTGGGATGAGATATATGTTATTGGGATTTAAAATGATGGATACAGAACATATTTTAGAAAATGTTATGTATTTAGAATTATTGAAAAGAGGATATGATGTATATGTTGGTAAAATTGATAATTATGAAGTTGATTTTGTTGCGCAAAATCATAAAGGTACAATTTATTATCAGGTAGCTCTTACTGTAAGAGATGAAAAAACACTTCAAAGAGAATTAAGACCACTCCAAGCTATTCGTGATCATTATCCTAAAGTTATTTTAACAATGGATGAAGATTCAAAAATTCAATATGATGGTATTAGACGTATTAATGCAAGAGACTGGTTATTAGGTTTAACTGATTAAAAATATTTAATTTTAGAACTATAAAATAGTGACTTATACTTTTTAAGTACTTCAAAATATGAAAAAGACAAAATAAGTATGTAAGTTTTCCAACATATTTATTTTGTCTTTTTTCTGCATCATACAATTAGCTCATTTACCTATTATCGATATTCGATAATAAGTAAAAAAACAAAACTTTTTATTTATATCATTACTAACCAGCAGAATTTTTTACTCAACGACATTACTTTATTTTTTTATGTCAAAAAAATAAAAAATAATAATTTATAACTGTTGATTATTATATTGAGGAAGTTATGAAAGTAAGAAAAGCAATTATACCAGCAGCAGGATTAGGAACAAGATTCCTACCAG
>ERZ791879.262-NODE-262-length-52370-cov-9.344490_pt1 | contig 52370 bp, 41 predicted proteins | sample MGYA00510162_ERZ791879 | MGnify/ENA primary metagenome ERZ791879 (study PRJEB30046, sample SAMN00792113) | human gut metagenome | study: EMG produced TPA metagenomics assembly of the A metagenome-wide association study of gut microbiota in type 2... | reverse complement strand
CATAATTTGAACATTTAGCCTTTAACTTAAGCTTGCCACTGGAAAATTTTAAAACTCCTGGGGGTCCTTGAGAGGGACGAAGTCACTCTCTTGCTGATAAATCCATTACTTATTAGCTAATTCATTTTTTATTTGAGTAGTTGAAATCCCTTCAGTTCTAGGTAAATATACTACTTCACAGAATTCTTCTAAAAAGTCAAATTCACCTCTCCAATCATCACCCATGACAAAAATATCAATATTATTCTCTATAACATCTCTAACTTTTTGATCCCATGAATTCTCTTCAATAACTTCATCTACATATTTAATTGCTTCAAGAATATACCTACGCTGTTCATAATTAAAATGAGATTGTTTATTCTTTAATTTATTAAATTCATCAGTAGATACTGCAACTATTAGATAGTTTCCTAATTGTTTTGCTCTTTTTAATATATTTATATGCCCATAATGTAATAAATCAAATGTACCATATGTAATTACTTTTTTCATTATTTCACCCTTTTTTTATTTACTTTATCTTTATAAAAATATTTATTAATTGTTCTATTTATTTATAGCTCAATACCTGCAAGCTTAATTAATCTTTCACAATTTTTATTATCATAATAGCTATTAGTTAATTTTAATATATTGTACCTATCAATTTCATATTTATCATAAGAATTTGAAATATCAAGAATAAAGTTTATAAAATCTTCATAGTTTAAAATATGATGTCCTGGCATCATGTTTATAGGATTATCTATACTAAACCCTCTATTTTCTAAGTAAGAATTATAATCATCCAAAGTAAATCCAATTGGTCTATTTAGAATAAGATAGTCGACAAAAATAGAGGAATAATCAGTAATTAACGCATCAAATTCTTTTACAAATTCATATAACTTAACTCCTTTAGGCAATATTTCTCTATTTGTTATACTTTTTATATTGCTAAAATCAATTTTATTAAAATCTGAATGTTCATGAATTTTTATTACTAAAAATATGTTTTCATCGCATAATAAATCATTTAATTTTATTAAATCATTAGTACTTTCTAGGATAGGTAGAAGTGTTTCTTTATTTTTTATTTCTGAATCAAAAAATCGTTTATCCTTTGATACTCTAAATGTTGGCATCCAAAGGATTAACTTTTTATATTTTTCTTTCTTTATATTTAAATAAGATAATACTTCTTTATCAGAAAATAAATAATCATTTCTTGCTTGTCCAATAGGTATAATTTTATCCTTATCGCAATCAAAAGCTTTTTGCATTACCTTTGAAAATAAAGGCGATGTCGATGTTAAATACGTAAAATTATCCAACCTTTCTTTTTGATAAATTTCTTGATTTGTAATTTTCCCAATTGCTTTTATTGGAGCACCATGCCACTGATTTATAACTATTTGCTTTTTAGACGGCTGTATTCTAAAATCACCAAAAGAATAAAATACATAAGTAGCTCGTAAATACGTTAATACTCCCCTTATAGTCCCAACAGTATTTATATCCTTCTTTTTACAATTAGGTATGCAACTGACAAGCTTGTACTTAGTAGATTTATTGTGAATATAATTATATATAGCCTCTGTATTATCTGTTAAACACTCATTCATACTATCATAAAATAAAATCAGTTTTTTATTCTTAGGAATTATTCTATTTATTAAGGAAAGAAATCTAGCTATTGCATACATAATATTTCTTTTATTTTTATTCACTGCTATTCACTCCATTAAAGTTATTAAATCCTTTTATTGTTTTTATTAGTTTTGTTAATATGTTTTATATATTGTTCATAGAATTTTTTACGTCTATTATTTAATTTATTTTTACTATATTTTTTAGCTTCTTCAAAATTTCTATTAGCTTGTTGGTGTAAGATATCTTTATTACTTATAGCCAATAGAATTTCACAAATTTCTTCAATATTACTTTTTGTATTGCTAAAAATATATTCATCTTCAAGCAACTCTGGTATTCCTGCCGTTTTCGCCCCAAATGATGGAACTCCCCTACTCATTGCTTCAATTAAAGCTCTTGGTAATCCTTCTTGTCTACTTGGTTGTACATATATATCTATAGTGTCAAGCCAACGATATACCTCATTATGTGGTAATGATCCTATTATCTTAACCTCTTCCTCAACTCCATATTTTTTTGCACATTCAATTAAAAAAGTACTATCGCCTCTTCCAACTAAATGATATTCAAAATTTAATTTACCATTACGCTTTAATTTTCCGAGAGCTTCTATAACATACTGTTGTCCTTTAAATTTAACATCTAAGTCAGCAGTAGTCCCAATTATTAATTTTCCATTAATATTTTCTTCAATTTTTATATGTCTTTTATTTAATACTAAATCATCATTTTCCTCTAGAGTTACATTTGAACAATTTATACTCTCCCCATTTGTTGGATATCTATTTTGTAAAAATTTCTCAGTTACATATAGTGTATATGCTGCATCTCTTATAGTATTTTTGGTTTGAAAATAAATTAAAGGTGCTACAATTTTACCAATAAAGCTATGATTCCAATATCCATCCCATGGACATCCTCCAAGTTCAGCTAGATATGGCTTATTATACTTTTTACAATAATATGCTGCTATGTTGCAAAACCAGCCTGGACATTTTATTACTATACACTCAGCCGACCTTACTTCTTGTTCGATAATTCTCATTGCCTTCCTTAAATTAGTTATTATATTTTTGGGTGTCATAATTGAAGGGCAATTTATTACTTCAAAATTATCTAAATCTATCAAATTCATCTTTTTTAATTTATCATTACTTATTTTTTCTGTTCTCATAAGTAACCTTATATTTGATGCAAATTGAAAATATCTAGAATAATGTTCCTTATTAATAGATACTTTATAATAATTGCCATACTCATCAATAAACATTCTACTTTCTTGAATGACTAGAACATGCATTTTATTACTCTCCTTTACAATTTAACAATAAATTTTGGCTTTAGTTTAATTTTATAATTTGTTTATTTTTTTAGCTGGAGTACCTACATAAATTCCCCCATCTTTGTCTGTATTTTTTATTAACACTGAATTTGCTCCTAAAATAGTATTTGAACTTACTGTAATGTTCCCAATAACTTTACTACCAGCATAAAATATACAATTATCCTTAATCTCTGGTTGGCAAGTTCTCTCAATATTACCACGTTTAGAACTACCAAATGTTACCTGTTGATAAACTGTACAATTTTCTCCTAAAATAGTATGTTCTCCAAAAATAATTCCTTGTGGATGAGGTAGTTTTAGTCCTATTCCTATTACAGTTTTTTTAGATATAAAAATACCATATTTATCAACTAACCTCTTTCGATAAAATATTGATAAAATTTTATTTCTAGAAAACTGAAATTTCCTTATTAAATATACAGCATTTGTAGGAGCTGCTATATATTTATAATAAAATTTTTTTTTATAGCTACATCCGTTGTATACTTCTTGCTCAATATAATGTTTTAATTTACTTTTCATTTTTTATTATCCTCCTAGTAAAACTATTAATATCCTCTTTAGATATAATAAGCGGAGTAAACCATCTAATTTTATAGTCATTTATAAATTTAATATAAAAAATTAATCCACAAATATTATATGAGATAACTGAAGATAATGCGGCCCCCTCTTTCCCCATCAATGGAATTAAAAGCATATTACCAATTATATTACTTATAGCGCTAATTAAAAGAGCAATAAAATAAAACTTTTGTCTTCCATTAGCCATATATAGCGGAGCTGTTAGCTTAAATAATATCATACTAGGAATTCCTAAGAATAATATGCAAGTAACCCAATATGAAGCAATATAATCATTCCCATACAAAATAAATATTATTATCTTTCCAAATGCAACTATACCTAATATGTAAAAAAACGCCAAAACAATATTTATTCTAATAGATTGTTTAATTGTATCGATAGCATCATCTTTTGCTGTTTTTGCAAAAATTACATCCTTAAAAGCATCTGGAATTAACCATGCATATTCTGCTAATGCTATTCCAACAGAATATAATCCAGTTTCTGTACTATTCACCATTTGTCTTAAAAAAACTACATCTATTTTGTAATTAATACTTAATAATAGTGCTGAAAACATAGCATAAACACCATATTTAATAGCATATTTCCAAAATTCATAATCTTTCTTAAAAGGTTTTAGCCTAATTTTGTATTTATATAAATATATACAAATACTCAATAAGTCTTTTATCACTAAAATTCCATATGCATATTCTATTTTTCTTACACAGAAACTATAGAGAAATAATGTAAGTATCATATTTAAATTTGCAATAAATATGTTAGTTTTTTGTCTAAATCTAATATAGTCAATTAATGTTACTGTTGTCATTTGATTTGCTAAAGTTTGTATAGGTATTAATAATATTATATAAAAACTACTACTATTTCCTATAAAAAAGTAAACTATAAAACAAAATAAACTGTAAAATATAAATTGTAAAACAAATGTATTAATGTACCTTTCAGATTGCCTCTGCATATTTTTTCGCTTTGAATATCCATAAGAGTTACTAATTCCTAAATTTAATACAATAATTAATATATTGATAATATTAATGAAATAAGCATATTCCCCTTTTAATGTTGGTCCTAAGTATCTATTAAGTAATGATGTTGTAACAACACCTGTAATAATTGTAATTAACTTTGTAATTAGAGAAACAATAAAATCATTCTCTAATAGTCTATTTATTCTTCTCACTTCTACTACCTCATAATTTATTCTTATTTATTAATAAAATATAGATATTAACTAATTTTTATTTATTCAAATTTTACATTAAACTTTTTAAAAAATTTGCTTAGAAAAGATAAGCAGACTAATACTAATACCATAAATGATATTTTAAATTGTGATTCTGGTTGAAATATTTCTATTAATTTTACAATTATTAATGAATACAGAAGATAGGAAAATATTGAATTTTTCTTTTTTACCCACTCAAAAACTCTTCTAACAATAACTCCATTTAAAACACCAAAAATCACCACTCCATAATAACCAAAGCAAAAATATGCCCAACCATATGGTCCAACTGGATGACCTGCAACATTTGCTCCATAAACCATTTGTCCAACAATTGCAGCCGATTCTACTAAGGGTTTATTTTTCCAAATTCCCCTAGGAATAAATGTTAGTATTCCATTAAATATATAATTAAACCCTTGAAATACGATATTTCCTGAATTTAAAGCTGCTATCATATCAGGAATATTTTCACCATATTGAATTTGTCTAGTTATTTCCACTAGGTTACTTAATAAACCATTAGATATTGTATCACTTGCTCCTGCTGCAATTCCCCTCATTGATGCTATATATAATATATAAATTCCAATTGGTATCGTCATGAACAATAAATATTTAATTTTTATTCTTTTGACTTTATAATTATAATAAATTAATATTGGTAACAATGAATTAATCAATGCTAATGATCTTCTTTTCGTTAATGACATGAAAAATAGTACAAATAAGGTCATAAATAGTGCCTTCTTCTTATTATTTGTTGCTAAATAAATAACAGGAAGTACTCCAATTATAGCCATAATCATAGATAAATAATTTTGTCCTTCAAAAATTTTATACCCTTCAGTAGAAAAAGCAGCAAATAAGCCTCCAACTGAACTTGCAGTACTAACTAATTTAAAAAAAACAAAACCCATTATCGCAAAAATAATAACAATAGTTCCTTTTATATTAAAATCAATTTTACCAATTATATTTATACTAGATATACTTTCTCTTTTTAATCTTACCTTACTAATAAAAAAATACCCAATTGAAAACGAAAAGAACCATAAAATTATAATTAATAATGTTTGTTGATATATAGCTTCACTTTGTGTAAATCTAGTAATTCTTAGATCAAAAAGAACAAAAACTATATCTAAAAAACCTAAGAACGAATATATAAAAAACATTATAAATGGATTTAAATAATCTTTACTAAATATCAAAATTGCAGCAAAAAAAGTGAATAGTATAGAAACCTCTATATCTATAATTAATCCATACTTACATTTACTTACCATAAAAATAAAAACACTAATAAATATTAATAATGTTAATGTTATCGAAATTATCATTTTCTTATCTAGTTTCACTATATTTACCTCTTATAAATGATATTTCATTCATTAATAAACTCCATATCATATACTTTTCTATATTCTTTAGTCATCACTTCTGTATTATAATAATTAATAATATCATTATAGGCATCTTCTATTAAAAGGTTATTTTTCTCGTTAATATTTTCTTCTATTGATTTAATATAATCGGTAATTTCTTCACATACATATCCATTTTTATTATTATTTATTACATCTTTATTTCCTATAACATTACTTACAACACATACTTTTTTCATATACATTGCCTCTAATAAAGAAATAGGCAAGCCTTCCCATAATGAAGTTAATAAAAATATCTTTGCTGGCAAGCAACGTTTTATTGCCTCTTCTCTGCTTATCCATCCTGTAATCTCAATATTAGGACTAGATAATTTATTTCTAAGTTCACCATCACCAATCCATAAAAACTTTATATCTGGCATTCTTTCTGCAATTAAATTAAATAACTCTGGGTTTTTCTGTTCACATATTCTACCAAGTGTAAATACTGAAATATCACTTTTTGAATTAATTTGATTACTAGATCTAATTATATTTTCTAACTCATAAATATTAACACCGTTATTTATGTATACACAATTTTTTGTAAATCTTACAGCTTCTCTATATTCACCAGGACTACATGCAATAGTAATACAATATTTTTTACCTAAAATACTTTCAATCAATTTATAAATTTTTCTTTTAACTTGTCCGCAATTATCTATAAGAAAGCTATATCCATGCGGGGTGTAGAATATTTTTCTTTTTTTACAATTAAAAGCCATTCTACCTATTGCTCCAGCCTTCGATGAATGTAGATGTATTATATCTGGATTTATAGTATTAGCAATTTTTCTAATTTCTAGGAAAGCTTTAATATCTTTTATTAAATTAACTTCCCTATTAAAATTATTTACTTTAATTAATTTTATATTTTCATTAAAATATTCTTTATAATTATGAGGTGTTTGTGTTCTTGTTGCATAAGCTATATAAATATCATAATCCTTCGAAAGCAAATTCGCTAAATCTACCAGATATGTAAATACGCCTCCCCCCATTGCTTCTACGATATATAGTATTTTTTTTTTATTTATTGATACTTCATTTGTATTTTCCATAGTAACACTCCTATTTAATAAAAAGCTTATTAATAAATCTGAATAGCTTCTTATTTACGATATCCTACTTTTCCAGCTAATAAACTTTTTAATTCCCTCTTTAAAAGTAGTTTGTGGATTATATCCTATAGTTTCCCTAGAATGAGTTATATCAGCACAAGTTCTATTAACATCCCCAGGCTGCATTGGTAACCTATTTAACTTAGCTTTCTTTTCTAATACTTCTTCTATAGTTTCAACCATTTCCATTAAAGAAACAGTTTTATCTCCACCAATATTAAATATTTCAAATACTTTTTTATCAGTGTTTACATAATTAATACTTCCAACTATTCCAGTAACAATATCTTCAACGAAAGTATAATCCCTAGAAGTAGTTCCATCCCCATAGAAAGGTATTTCTTTATCTTCTAATATTAAAGATGTAAACTTATTAATTGCTAAATCTGGACGTTGTCTTGGTCCGTATACTGTAAAGAATCTTAAGCAAGCAAAATTCATATCAAATAAATGATGATATGTATGACATAAAAGTTCCCCTGATTTTTTTGTTGCTGCATATGGTGATATAGGATTGTCCACTCTATCAATTTCAGCAAATGGTACTTTTTCATTGTTTCCATACACTGATGAACTTGATGCAAAAACAAACTGCTTAATTCCAGCTTCCCTACATCTTTCTAAAAGATTAACAGTTCCTGTTATATTGACATCATAATATAATGATGGATCTTCTATTGAAGGCCTAACACCAGCCATTGCTGCCAAATGCATAATTGAATCTATTTTATTAGAAAATACTTCTTTTAAAAACTCATTATCTCTAATATCACCTTCAAACACTTTATAATTATCTAAAGGTATATTATTTTCCACACAAGTTTTTTTAACTTCTTCTATATTATTTCTCTTTATTGCTGGATCATAATAATTATTAAAGTTATCTATAACTAATACTTTATTTCCTTCTTTTAATAATCTTTCTGATAAATGAGATCCTATGAATCCTGCTCCACCTGTAACTAATATTGTTCTCATATTATTAACTCCTTACTAATCCCTATTAAATAAATCTCTAGTATAAACTTTTTCTTCTACATCAAATAATTCTTTTGATAATCTATTTGATACTATAATATCTGACATAGCTTTAAATTCTTCTAAATCTCTAATTACTTTTGAATGAAAGAATTCATCATCCTTAAGCACAGGTTCATAAACAATCACTTCAATTCCCTTAGCCTTAATTCTCTTCATTATCCCTTGAATAGAAGAAGCTCTAAAATTATCAGAATCAGTTTTCATAGTTAATCTATAAATACCAACTACCTTTGGATTTCTCTTAATAATTTGCTCAGAAATAAAATCCTTTCTAGTTCTATTAGCTTCAACTATTGCTCCAATAATTTCATTAGGAACATCAGCATAGTTTGCTCTTAATTGTTTAGTATCCTTAGGTAAGCAGTATCCACCATATCCAAATGAAGGATTATTATAATGTGTACCTATTCTTGGATCTAATCCTACACCTTCAATAATTTGCTTAGTATTTAATCCATGCATTTCAGCATAAGTATCTAATTCATTAAAATAAGCTACTCTTAATGCTAAATATGTATTAGAAAAAAGCTTAACTGCTTCTGCTTCAGTACTATCTGTAAATAATACTGGAATATCTTCCTTTATAGCCCCTTCTTTTAAAAGATTAGCGAACTTTTCTGCCCTTTCACTTTGTTCACCAACAATAATTCTTGAAGGATGAAGATTGTCATATAAAGCCTTTCCTTCCCTTAAAAACTCTGGAGAGAAAATTATGTTGTCAGTTTCAAACATTTCTTTTACCCTCTTTGTATATCCAACTGGAACTGTTGACTTAATTACCATAGTTGCTTCTGGATTAATAGATAATACATTTGCAATTACAGCTTCAACACTTCTTGTATTAAAGTAGTTCATTTCCGGATCATAATTAGTTGGTGTTGAAATAATTACAAATTCAGCATCCTTATACGCTTTATAAACATCTGTAGTTGCCACCAAGTTTAACTCTTTATTTGCTAAGTAATCTTCTATTTCTTTATCAACAATAGGTGACACCCTATCATTAATCATATCTACCTTTTCTTGAATAATATCTACTGCAACAACTTCATTATGTTGAGCTAATAAAACTGCATTAGATAATCCAACATATCCTGTACCCGCTACTGCTATTTTCATTTTTCATTCCCCTTCACAAAATTTATATACAAATTTAAATTACTATTTTTCAGCTAAAGTAATGTACTTAAATGTACTAGTGAGCATTCTTATCTCCAAATAATACCCCTACGGTCTTAAATATTAGCTTAATATCAATCCAAGTACTTCTCTCATCAACATACTTAATATCAAGCTTCATCCAATCTTCAAAGTCAATATTATTTCTGCCACTAACTTGCCAGTAACAAGTAAGACCTGGCTTAACTTCTAATCTCCTATACATCCAATCCTCAAATTGAGCAACTTCCTTAGGTAAACTAGGTCTAGGTCCCACTAAACTCATATCACCTTTGAGAACATTAAAAAGTTGAGGTAGTTCATCAATTGAAGTTTTTCTAATAAACTTTCCAACCTTAGTAACTCTAGGATCATCTTTCATCTTAAACATAGGTCCAGACATTTCATTTTGAGCTACTAGCTTTTCCTTAAGCTCTTCAGCATTAACTACCATAGATCTGAACTTATACATTTTAAATTCTTTTCCATCTCTTCCAACTCTCTTTTGTGAGAAAAATACAGGTCCTTTTGAAGTAAACTTAATAATAATTGCAATAACAACGAATAAAGGACTAAGTACTAATACACCAACAAAAGAACAAACAACATCAATTACTCTTTTAATAACCTCATAAAAACTGAATCCCCTAGTAGATTCATTTTCAATTCCTAAATGTGTCCCCTCCACACATACTTCCCCCTTTTTTCAATCTGTAAAATTAGTTATATATTTTTAAGCCTACAAAAAAGGCAAATTATTTATCCTATTCGGTAATTTGCCATAAAAAAATATTTACCCATTAAAACTTCTAATGTTTACTAAGTCTTCTTGCAGTTCTACTATCTTCATCTCCGTAATAATAGTAGTACTTATCTTTCTTATACTCAGCTGCATTAAGAACTGTTCCAATAATATTTCCATTAACCTTTTTAATAATAGAAACAGCATTGTTAACTGCATCTTTCTTAGTTACCCCAGCTCTTACAACAATTATGCTTCCATCAACTTTAGTAGATAAAATCTGTGCATCTGATACTGCTTGAAGTGGTGGGGTATCTAAAACTATATAATCAAAATGTTTTTTCATTTCTTCTAAAAATGCTGTCATTGCTTTAGATGCAAGCATTTCTGCTGGATTTGGTGGAATCTTTCCTCCTGGCAAAATAGTTAAATTATCATTGTACTTATATGATGCCTCTTCAAATTTTTGTTTTCCAACTAATAAGTCTGAAATACCATATGTATTACTAATTCTAAACCTCTTATGAAGAGAAGACCTTCTCATATCACAATCAATTAAAAGAACTTTACTTTCCCCTTGAGCTAATACTAAAGCTAAATTCCCAGCAACAGTAGTTTTTCCTTCACCAGGATTAGCACTAGTAACAACTAAAGTTTGATACTTCTTATCAAAAGATGAGTACTGTATATTAGTTCTTAAACTTCTATAAGCTTCAGCAGCTATAGATTTAGGTTTTTTTTCAACTATAAACATTAATTTTCCTCCTACTCTTCATCAACTACAGGAATCACTCCAAGTGCTGGAATATCTAATTCCCTTTCAAGATTTTCTTTATTTTTAAAAGTATTATCAAGATATTCAAGAAGGAATACTAATCCTACACTTACCATTAGTCCTAATAAAAATGCAATTGCAATATTCATTTTCTTATTAGGAGCTACTGGATCTTCTGGTAATTGAACTGCTTCAATTACTCTGACATTACCATTTGGTACAAGTTCCTTTGCTAAAACAACAAATTCATTAGTTATATTTTCTAATATTTCTTTTGCTAATTCTGGATCATTGTTTTGATATTTAATTTGAAGTATTTGAGTATCACTTACAGGTGTTACTGTTAATGCTCCCTTTACTGCAGATACTGTTAAATCTGCCCCTGTATTATTAATTGCAGCTTGTACTACCTCATTAGTTTTTATTGTTTCTGCATAAGTTTGTAAAAGCTTTTGATACATTTGAATGTCATTACTGTTATATCCCTCTAAATTGCTTTCTTCCTTACCTATGAAAACTTTAGTGCTTGTCTCATAAGTTGGCTTAATTACAAAGAAACTTAATATTCCTGAAATTAATGTAGCAACTAAAGTAATAGAAACAATTAATATCCAACGTTTCTTTAATGCTTCAAAAATTTCCGATATGCTTATTACTTGTTCTTCCATTTCGTTCATTAATAAACTCTCCTTTTCTTCCTTAATAAATAGAATTTTATCTATTTAAATTTTATCTTTTATGGTTTTTAATTTTATATTTTCAATAATTTTACTGTTAAAGCGTTAATTTCTTAATTTATTTACTTTGAAATTTTAAGGATATTATATTTTTATTATTAATTATTTACTAGATTTGTATGATATTATTTCTTGTTTTTATAAATTTTTCATCCTATTTTTCGACCTCGATTATTATATCATAAAAAAAAACTACTTAAAAGTTTGAAAAAATACGGCAATCTACATCCAGTAAACGTTTTTAGAAATTTGCATGTTTTATTTTGTAAATTAATTTAGTTTAATTTTTATCTCTTTCCTTTATTTTGAAATTTTTTTTATTTTTTTTTAATTTTCTTTTTTAATTGCTTTAATTTTAAATTTTCCTTTATCGAAAGTTGTTGTAATTTTTTTTAAAAATTTTTAAACTTTTTTTTAATTTTCTTAAAAACCTAATTTTTTTATTTTTATATTTCCATTTTTTTGAATATATAGTATAATAAACATATGTTCGTGAATATATGTTCGATTTTGTATGATAAATATTTTTTTAATTTTATATAAATTTAAATAAAACTTAGGAGGGGTTACTTTGAAATCTTTATGCTTAAAAATTCAAGAAAATAATAATTCTAATATTAGTAATGAGAATGTAAATTCCAAATCTAATTTCGATTTTTTATTTACTACTTTATGTGATGCTAAGAATGGTAATGAGAAATCTATTCTCTTCTTTATTGAGAAATATGAACTTTTAATAAAAAAATATGCTTTTAAGTATAAATTAAAAAATTATGATAGTGATGATTTAATACAAATTGGAAATATAGCTGTTATTACTGCTATTAATAAATATGATCTTATTAAAGGTGGAGAATATATTGATGCTTATATTGTTCATTCTATTAAAAATAACTTTAAGAATTTAGCTCGTAATCAGATTAAATACAAAGATGAGTCTAGTCTTAATATTGATGTTGATGAAGATACAGAAATTGAAGATTTAATTGCTGATTCCTTCGATTTAGAGGACTGTATAATGAAGTCTATGATGAATGATTATTTAAAAACTATTCTTTACACTCTTTCTCCTGATGAATTGGAATTAATTCGTATTGCTTACTTTACTGAAGATTCTACTTTATATAGACATTGTATTGAACATAACTTAAATTATCCAAAGAAAAGGCGTGAATTACTTGCTACATTATCTAAAATTCGTAAACTTATTGAAAACTAATAATAGGCTATGTTTTAAATCTATGCTGATATTAACTTAATTAATATAAGTTTTTAATATCAACTTACTTTTAAAACATAGCCTAATTATAAAAATAGTTTCTTAATTTATATTGTAAATTTTAAAAGATACCTAAAAATTTCTTTTCTTTAACTGTAGTTCCTTTAAAGTCTACATCTTTATTTTCAAGAATTGCTCTTCCATTATTAATAAATTCTTCTTTTTTATCTTCTTCTAAAATATTTAATGCTTCTCCCATATCAGTATCTCTCCCCCTATCTCTATGAGCATCAGATCCAATAACACTATATATATTATATTCTAAGTATTTAGTTGCAGTTTTTTTAACATCTTTTCCAAAATCACCAGCAATACTTCCTGCATTTAATTGAAATAACATTCCTTCTTTTATAAGAGCATTAATCATAGAAGGCTTTTTAATAAATGGTTTATATCTTTCTGGATGAGCTATTATTGGTGTGATTCCTCTTATTTGTAGCTCATATATTGTATTTATTACTTCTTCAATATTAAACTCTAGCATTGGAAGTTCTATTAACATATATTTTGAGTTGTTAATTGTTCCTATGATTTTATCATTGTAATATTCTAATAGTTTTCTACTGTAATAAACTTCTTGACCTGCATATATGTTAATATCTATATTATTTTCTCTTGATATTCCTTTTAATTCTTCCACTTTTTTAAGTACTTCATTATACTCAACCTCAAATCTTCCTCTCATAAAATGAGGTGTTGCAATAATATCTGTTGTTCCTGACTGTTCTGCTTTTCTTAACATATTTATTGTCATTTCAATGCTTTTTGAACCATCATCTATACCATTTATTATGTGCGAATGCATATCTATCATAAATTTATATCCCCCTATTTATATATATTACATATTATATAGTACAAACTTCTTTAGTGAAAAGGGGAATATAATGAAATTTCTCAAAATTTTAACTTTCCAACTAGCACAGTTCTTGCTCCATCATATTCATAACTACATGTTACTAATGTTATTATTTTATCTTCTTTACTTATTGTAATATCTTTATTATACATTGACTTTGAACCTTCATTAGATACATATTTTACAAAGGCTTCATCATCTATAAATTCAGTATCTAAGGTAACTTTACTTTCATCTTCTACATATACTGAAAATATTTCGTATTGATATAATGTATTATTTCTTATTATGTTAATTGTATCATTACTATTAAAAAAGCTATCTTCTTTGAATTTGGTTATATTATTAAACATACTACCATTTCTCATGTTATGACCATACAATATAATGTTTTTGTCTTCATCTATATTATTTCTATAATCTACAAATATTGTTCCTGACATATTACTTTCATTTTTAAAGTTATGTTTAAGATAGTATTCATTATCTTCTGTTTGAACTACTGGGTAATTAATTTTTGTATTTGGAATTTCAATCCACATTTCATAATTACTATTTATAGCTTTTAGTTCTTCTTCATTATTACTTATTATTTTATTATTATCATCTTCTTTAACTAAGTTCTCATTATTTTCTTTTGTTTCACTATTTGAGGATTGGCTGATATCATCTGATAAATATACATCACTAATTGTTGGAGCATAACTTTGAATTTCATCATTTAATTTTTCATCAACAAAATAATTATAATATTTATAACAAATTACAGATAAGCAGCATATTATAATTACAAATAATATTGTATTAGTTACCCTCTTCATTAATTTCCTCCTTTTTTATATAAATATATAAAACACAGAACTTCTGCTATTAATTGCTTTTGTTCTGTGTTTTATGCTTTAGTTCAAATTATTTATCTTTTTTCTTTCTATTATTTATTAATAATCCACCACCTGCTAATAGTAATACAGCTACAACTCCTGCTAATCCAATTTCACCTGTCTTTGGTGTTGATGGTTTTTTATTTGTTGTTGTATTATTAGGCTTCTTATTTGTGTTAGTTGTTGTATCTTTATCCTTATCTTGATTTTGATCTTGTTCTTGGCTTTCTTTTTTATTTTCTTGAGAAGCTTTTATTATTTCACCATTCTCCCTGATTTCAAAAGAATATTCAGTATTATCTATTTCATATCCATCTGGAGCTGTAACTTCTTGATAAGTATATTTTCCGTAAATAAGATCTATAAACTTAACTACTCCCTCTTCATCAGTTTTAGATTTTGAAACTATTTCTCCAGCTTCATTTTTTATAACAAATTCAGCATTGGCCAATGGATTTTCATTTTCATCAACCTTAGTTATTTCTATACTTCCTTTTATTTTAGTATTTTTTGCAGTTACTTCAGTTGCTATTTGTTGATTTGACTCTATTGTAAAATAAATTTCATTTAAATCTTGAACATATCCTTCTTGTGGTTTTGTTTCTCTGAAGAAATATGTGCCTGGAACTAAACCATCTACTGTTATTTTTCCATCTTCTCCTGTTATGAAATCATCTATTTTATTTAATGCCTCATCATAGAGTTCATATCCAACTCCTGATAATGTTTTAGTTTCATCATCTGCATCTACCTTAGTTAATATTATTGTGCCAAGGTCCTTTTTATTTGTAAATAATAAGCTTACACTTTCTGTTTGTCCTTCTTCTATAGTAAATTCTTGTTGACCATTAACAATTAAATAGCCTTCTGGTGCTTTTGTTTCTTCTATTGTGTAGTTTCCTGGTAATAGTTTAGATGAAGCAATACCATTTTGGTCTGTTGTAATTACAGCTGCTACTTCACCTTTATCATTTTTTATTGTAAATTCAGCACCTTTAATAACTATATCTTGGTTATCTGAATCAACTTTTTTTACTGTTACTTCTCCAAATGTAAGTTTGAATTCAAAAGTTTTTGATACATTTGTATTTCCTGATTGAATTCCTATTAAGCTTTGTGATTGATCTCTTCCCCCTTGAGAATCATAGAAAAATACATCTGTACCTACATCTTGTATACCTTGTACTATAAACTTAATATTTTGTTCTGATTTAACATTAGTAACTTTAATATTAGTATATCCTTCATCATCAACACCTAAATTTGTATCAATTGACCCTTCTGATTTTCCTTGTATTGTATAATCTAGGTTAATGTCAGTACTATCAGCATTTTTTCCATCAGCCTTAAATATAAATTTAACATCACAGTTTTCTCCATTTGAATGAACTATAGGATCTTTAGATATTATATTAGCTACTGAAATTTGACCTTCTACACCTTCTAAACCTATTAAATAGTTATATATAGCTCCAATATTTCCAGTTAAATCATCTGGTATATTTGCAGAGTTTGCATATTTCCAAATTGCTATTTGTGTTGCTGTTATTGCTTCTTCCTTTGTTAAATTTTTTAAGTTTAATGTACTTGATATTTCTTCAAGTGATACAAATGGATATGCATTTCTAACTATTGCTCTAATATGTTTAGCGCTTTCATCGCTATAATAACTTGAATCTTCAACATTAACTCTTGAGTAATTATGTCCATTTTTTATTAGTGTATCTAAATCCACACAGTATGCGTATGATATGCTACCATCAGGATTTTCAACTTTAAATAATGCTGTTGACACATCTTCTCCATTTACAGTAATATTCTTACCCCATGTCTCTATCCCTTTATAGGTATAATCATAGCTTTCGTTTTCTTCAGCTCTTACTATTGATGCACTTAAACCTAATATCATAAATAGGGCTATTAAAAGTGAAATCAATTTTTTCATATTATTTCTTCTAATTGATTTTCTAGTGTTATTGATTTTTTTCTTATTACTTACTCCCAAAATACCATCTCCTTCATTTTAAGTATAATCTTTATACTTAAAATTATTGCCACTTTTACCATATATTTTCTTTTATTATTATTTTTATGATATTTTGGGTAAAATAAGTAGATGGTTTATTTATTAATCATATATATCTGATAATTCTAATTCTGTACTAGCTTTATTGAATTCATAAATTATCATTGGTGAATTTTCTATTAATATGTTTGGTAACTTAACCTTAAAAGTACTACCTTCATTTAATACGCTATCTACTGATATGCTTCCATTATGTGTTTCTACCATAGCCTTAACTATATTTAAACCGATTCCACTTCCTTCATTTGCTCGCTTTAATGAGCTGTCTACCCTTGAAAATCTATGAAATATTTTATCTTTTAATTCATAAGGAATTCCTATACCTGTATCTTTGAATACTATTTCTAATATATTATCTTTTAGTATTAGATTTACTTTAATACTTCCTTTATTTTTAGTATATTTAATTGAATTTGATACTAAATTTAATACTATTTTTTCAATCATAGTAGGATCACATTTTATAAAATGTTCCTCAATATTAGTATCGAACTCTATACTTATATTCTTAGATTGAGCAAATGGTACTGTTGACATTATTATATCTTCAATAATTGAAACCACTTCATAATTTCCGAATTCTGCTTTAAATACTCCTGTATCTATTCTTGTTGAATCTACTATATTGTTTATAAGTCTTAGCATTCTCTTAATATTTAATTTTAATGAATCACTATATTTATCATAGGTTTCTTTAAATTCTTTTATTCCAATAGCCTTATTTTTATCTAATAACTGTATTATTGAATAAAAAATATTTAAAGGTGTTTTTAATTCATGAGAAAGCGTTGATATAAATTCTGACTTTTTAACATCATTAATCTTATGAGCTTCTATTTCTGACTGTAATTTAATAGTTTCAGACATATCAATATAACTAACTAACATTTGACTTTCTTCTTCATTTGGCTTTATTAATTGAATAGAACAATCGACAATTGAGTCTTTCTTTAATGTATTTACTATTCCTCTCCAACTTGATTTAGTATAAAGCTCCTTCTTAATTATTTCTTCTTTTTCTTTTGATAATTTGATATTTAATAATTCTTTTTTAAATTCCTCATTACTTATCTTATAATTATAATCTTCTTTTATCTTTTTATTTATGAATGATACATTATAATCTTTATCACAAATAAATATATATGAATGTTTATTATTGTTTGCTAAATTATAAAATTTACTTAATTCTTTATTTAAATAGTCAGTTTCTCTATATAATAAATATAGCTCTATTATAGAACCAATGATAACTACTAGAAATGCTATGTATGTTAGGAAAGCCGATGTTAACTTCATATTCCATGAGTTATATCTTGCTCCATATATAATATATAATAACTTAATTGCAACTAAAAATAGACTTACACTAAAAGTACCTAATATAATCTTTATTTCTTTTATGCAAATTGATAATAATTTTAATGCCATTATTACGTATACACTAAATATAATGAAGTTATATGAAAAGAATATTACTTTATTAGAAAAAAATTCTCCTATAAATTGTTTTTTTTCTATTTCCCAACCAACAATCGAATAAATAACTACAAATATAAATGATTGTAATTTATATCTATTTATTAATTTATGTAATTTTGAATTTGGTTTAATAGCAATAAAAAGTATAATGATTGTTAAAAAAGATGTTGATATACTTATATAATTACTAACTCTAAATTTATAACTTAAAAATGTATAATAATCAAATTGTCCTGTAAGCGATGCTATTGAAAGAGCGACATACACTAATAGTAATGTGAATACTATAGAATCTTTTGTTTTTTGGTATAATACCAAACAACTAATTATTGAAATCATAGCTATTAACCCATTTACTTCTTTAACAAATATTATAGAAGAATACATATAGTTTTTATCATCCTGAATCATAAATATCCTTATTATAAAAATACTTATTAATATTGTTCCAATTGTAAAAATACAACTTAATATTTTTTTAGATTGTTCTTTTTTCATATCTTCTTTAAAAATTTGATTATACATTTTACCCTCCAATTTATTTCCAATATACCCTAATTTATTCAAACCAGTTAATATTATATCACATTTTGCTTGTTTATGTATTATATTGTATTATTCTACAATATCATTGTATTTTAATTAATTTTATAAACGGAAATATAAAAAAAGCATATAGTACAAAGGTAAATTAACCTCAGTTTACTACATGCTTTTTATTTAAATATTAATATATCTTATATATTTAACTTTTACTTATTTTATTAAATTAACATTATCACAGTTAATTATTCGTCATCTTTACCTACACCTGAAAGAACTAATCCTTTATTGTGGTCAAGAGCCCAGTTAATTCCCCAGTCATTTTGGAATATTATTAGGTCTCTATCCTTAAAGTCTTTAACTTTCTTAGCATCAGATGTTAAGTTTAATCTTTCAATATCTCCATCATAGCTTTCAATCCATCTTACATATCTAAATGCAAGTCTATCCATCTTAATGTCAACATTGTATTCATTCTTAAGTCTGTATTCAAGAACTTCGAATTGAAGCACCCCTACAACACCTACAATTATTTCTTCCATACCAACATGATTTTCTTTGAATACTTGGATAGCACCTTCTTGAGCTATTTGAGTAACACCTTTAACGAATTGTTTTCTCTTCATAGTGTCAACTGGTCTAACTCTTGCAAAATGTTCAGGAGCGAATGTTGGGATTCCTTCGAATTTAAACTTTTTAGATGGTGAACATAAAGTATCTCCTATTGAGAATATACCTGGATCGAATACCCCTATTATATCTCCTGCATATGCTTCTTCAACAATTTCTCTGTTTTCAGCCATGAATTGTTGTGGTTGAGCTAGCTTAAGCTTCTTTCCACCTTGCATGTGGAATACTTCTTCACCTTTAGTAAACTTACCTGAACAAATTCTCATGAAAGCAATTCTATCTCTATGAGCTTTATTCATGTTTGCTTGAATCTTAAATACAAATGCAGAGAATTTATCATCAAATGGATCTATTTCTCCAATGTTTGAGTTTCTAGCAAGTGGTGATGTAGTCATTTGTAAGAAATGTTCTAGGAATGGCTCAACACCAAAGTTTGTTAAAGCTGATCCGAAGAATACTGGTGTTAATTCTCCTGATCTAACCTTTTCCATATCAAGTTCATCACCAGCAATATCAAGAAGTTCAATATCTTCCATTAACTTCTCATGTAGTGCTTCACCTAATATTTCTCTGAACTTTTCATCTTCAACAGAACCTTCAATAGCTTCAACTTCTGTAGAACCGTGATTTCCACCGTTAAATGCTATGATTCTTTGATTTTGTCTATCGTAAACACCTTTGAAGTCTTTACCAGAACCTATTGGCCAATTCATTGGATATGTTTTGATTCCAAGTTCTGCTTCAATATCTTCTAATAATCCAAATGGATCTTGAGCTTCTCTATCCATCTTATTGATGAATGTGAAGATTGGCATTTCTCTTAATGAACAAACGTGGAATAACTTTCTTGTTTGATCTTCCACCCCTTTAGCAGCGTCAACTACCATTACAGCAGAGTCAGCAGCCATAAGTGTTCTATATGTATCTTCTGAGAAGTCTTGGTGTCCTGGAGTATCTAGGATGTTTATGCAGTGTCCTGCATAGTTAAATTGCATAACAGATGAAGTAACAGAAATACCTCTTTGCTTTTCTATTTCCATCCAGTCTGAAACAGCATGTGTTGATGCTTTTCTTGCTTTTACTGAACCTGCAAGTCTTATTGCTCCTCCGTATAATAGGAACTTTTCTGTTAATGTTGTTTTACCAGCATCAGGGTGAGAAATAATTGCAAAGGTTCTTCTCTTTTTAATCTCATTTATGTAATCAGCCAATGTTATGTCCTCCTAAAACTATTTATATATGAATTAAATTTATTTCTTTTATTATTGAAATTCCACTGCTTTTAGTCGTTGAGTAACTACTCTAACTAAATTAAAATTTGGAGTCTCACTTAACTTAATTATTATATACTTTTTTCTTTAATAATACAAGAATTGCCCTAAGTAAGGATACTCATTACATTTACTTAAACATAGTTTAATAACCTGGATAATAAAAATCTGCCTCTCCATGATCAAAATCTAACTTTTCTGAAACTATAACTTTACCTGTAAACATATCTATTATAAGAAAAGTTCCTGATTCTCCCTTCCATATTTGCTTATAAGCCCAGTACACTACTCCATTCTTTTCAAATACAATAGGTTGGTCATAATTTTCAAAAGTAATTTCAGAATAATTTATACGCCCATCAAGTATTTCCTTAACCCTTTCTTTTGAAATCATTTGTTGTAAATTATTATTTGTTTCATTTTGGCTTTCTAATTCAGCTTTTTGTTGTTCTTGTAACCTTTTTTGCTCTTCAGCTTTTCTCTCTTCTTCCAACCTTTTTTCTTCTGCTATTCTTTGCTCTTCTTCATAATCAAGTTTAGATTTACTAATACTACTCTTCAAATTGTTTAGATTGCTTAAATAATCCTCTTTTAAATCTTCATTCAAATATTTATCAACTACTTTAATAGCTTCATCATATTTCTTTTCTTCTAGTAATGGATTTATTTGACTTTCAATATTATCTATTTCAGCCATTATCCTTATCTTTTCTTTAACTTTATCTGATATAGAATTTATTTTTTCTTCCAATAATTCTACCTGTTTATTTTCATTAAGTTTAGTAATTAATTCTGAAGCTAAATAATACTCCTTACTTTCATATAAATCATTTAACTCTATATATTTTTCCATTAATGTTAACAGCTCTTTTGCCTCTTCATTTTCTTTATCTATAGATAAAATCTTTGAAAATTCTACTTTTGCATCTTCATAATTTTCTTCTGTTAAGTTTTTAATACCAAGCTTTATGGAATTACTTATTTTCTTTGCATTAACTACATTAAATGTATATATTCCAATCATAGTAATTAAAGCTAAAATTATAATTATTGTTACCCCTATTATTGTTTTTTTCTTATTCATTTTCCCCTCCATAGTATTATTTTCTTCTATTTTCTTCTATTTTTTACATTAATATTTTACTATGATTTACTTGATTTTAAAATAATAATGATCCATATATTTAGTTGCAACCCCTCTAAATTTTTTCAACCACCTTTTTATATTAATAGAGTAACTTGCATCAATTGGAGTTATATCAACTCTTCTAATTCTAATTTTATTTTTTTCATTATGCTTATCAGAAAAAGCTTGAAGTCTTCCATCTAAAAATGCTACAGCGATAGCTTTCTTATCAATCCTTGGATCTATATTTTCCCTTAGTTCTCTAAAGCCTAAATGATTTCTAGCAGCTATTATATATATAATATCAATAGATTTATTCATTGCATTCACTATTGAAATTTTATCTTTCTCCTTGTTTTTACTATATCTATCACCCTTAAAATTTTCTAGCAAAACTACTCTTGTTAATTCAGCATAATCATATAACTTCTCTACATAATTTACTTCCTTTAAATTATATAAAAATCTATGTCTCCAGAAAAATGACGTTACTATACTTATATTAAGAATCTCTGCACACTGTCTAATTGTTAATCCCTTTTCATATAATTCCTTATACTTTTGATAATTTTGTTTAAACTTTTTTGAATATCTAAATGGACTTGCAGTTTGCTTTGTAAATGTTCTTTCACATGAATCACTCATCACTCTATTTAATTTATTAAAAATAATTATTAGCAATATACTTAAACAAATTACTAATGAAAAGAATATTATATTATAACAACAGCTTTTATAAGCTAAAATAACTCAAATTTTTTTATGTAAAGTAGGAGAATAAAATGAATAACAAAAGCACTGAAAAGTATAAAGAATCTATAAAAACTAAAGACTTTATAATACAAAAACTATCAAATCCAACTAAAGGTGAAAAAGAAGCAGATGGTTTTAACTCTGCTGTTGACAGACGTAATGGATACGCTTGGGCTATGGCAGAATCTAAAAATTATATTTATATAGGAAGTAATAGAAATATAATTTTTTCCCTTATTAAAAGTATTTTTATATTAGGTAACTTTGCTGAAACTATTACTGACCTTATCTTTGAAGATGATGTCTCCACTGAAACTGTAGATAATTCTGCTGAAATATTTAGATATAATAAATTAACCAAAAAAATTGAACAAGTTTATAAGTCTGAGCTTACACTAGAGGGAGGCTTTTATGAGTCTGGATATATAAGTGCAGTATCATTTAAGCCGTATAATGAAGATAATGAAAGTATCTATATTGGAGCTTTTGGAAATAATTATACTAGAATATTGAAATTCAAAGAAAATTATGTCATTGATGTTGACAAACCTGAAGTTGTGTTTATTGATAATACAGGTAAATCAAGTGTGGGAGCTATGGGAGTTCACGAAGCAAAATTATACTTTGGATTGATGATTACTGATACTGATTTAAGAATTATGGAAAGTGCTGCTCCCAGTAAAAATACCTGGAATATTGTTGCCGATCTAAATGATTTTAATAATATTCCTAATGTAGATATTGGTTCTGGTAGGTCCGGTGGTATATTTGATTTAATTAGCTATAATGGTTATTTATATGCAATAATCGGTTCTGGAAATAAACCAATTAATGAATCTGGATTTTTAATATTTAAAGGAAAATATATAGGTTTAATGGCTAAAGGCTCAAATCGTTATGGTTGGAAATGGGATATGATTGTTGGACCTAATGGTAAATATGAGGCTGGTATGGGTATTAACTCTTATGCTATAGCTACACCATTTAAATATAAAGCTTCTGATGGTAAAGAATATGTCTATGTTGGAACTTTTTCAAATGTAATTCAATCAACACAAAAATTAATATCTTTTGATTTTAGCTATTTGTATGAGAATTTTGTTAAACCCACTCAACTTTATAGATTTGATGAAAATGATAACTGGGAAATGATTATAGGTACTCCAAGTGAGAATGAACCATTACAAATTAGAATAGGTAATTATAAGGCTGGATTTGTTCCTGATAATTCTGGAATAAATTATTCTTCTAATCATTATATTTGGAGAATGGCTGAATATAATGGAAAGCTTTTTCTAGGAACTTTTGATTCATCATCATTATATGATTATTTAATTCCTAAAAATATTCCTGATTATATAGATAGCTTTGAAGGTATATTAATAATATTATTAAACTTCTTATCACTTATTAATGTTATTAAATCTGAAGATATTAAAACTATATTACAGCTATTTAATGACTATGAATACTTTGATGATAAATATATTAATAATTATGATGCTCTTTCCTTATCATATGCTTCTTTACACTTCAATGAAATAAAACCAAGTGATTATATAGAGAAAGTGATGAAAAATATAGATCTAAATTATAATTTAAATATATTAAACTCTTTAAATACTCTTGCAAAAAAAATACCAACTTCTATATCATCAGATAATGATAAGTATCTTGAAGCTATATATCTTTATTTATCTTCTCAATTAGGAAAATCAACTATAGAAAATATAAAAAATACTATCTATAAACTAAGCAATAATAAAAAACAGTTAAAGTTACTGCTGTTTAAAATTAAGGATTTAGTCACTTCTCAAGAATTCTTAACTCAACTTTATTATATGAAATCAATACGAAAAATGATTGATACATCTATAAAAGGGGCTGATCTATATGTCTCTGAAGATGGTATTCATTTCAAAAAGATTACTATTAATGGCTTTAATGATAAATATAATTATGGTCTTAGAACTTTTGTATCAAGTACCGATGGACTTTATATAGGCACAGCTAATCCATTCTACGGTGGACAACTCTGGAAGTTAAACGAAATATAAATTAACAAAATATGGGGCTACCTCCGGGGTCCATCCATATAATGGATGTTCCCCGGAGGTAGCCCGAATTTTGTCGAATCTATTGTACTAACCAATCCTCTTGCTTTACTTCACCTGTTGTTGCATTTACTGTATATCCAACTTGCCCAATTATATTGCTATCCTCTATACTTGTAGCATTTGGATCCTCAAGTTTAAGAAATACAAATGCCCAACGCCATTCACCATCTGTAACAAGGCCCCTCTCAAAATAATGAGGTCCATATCCTGGATGATCTCTTCTAACTACTGCTAACGCCATTTCTGCAGCTTCCAGCTGATATATACTTCCATTTACTGAATTATATCCTAAGTCACTACTTCCACTATTTGTTGTACTTTCTTCTTTCTTATTTTCTTCCTGCTGCTTAGCAAGCTCTTCTTCTCTTTTTCTTTCTTCTTCAGCCTTTCTTTCTTCCTCTAATCTCATTTCTTCAGCTATTTTCTGTTTCTCTTCATCATAAGAACTTTTAGAATCATTAACCTTATCCATTAATATATTTAATTTATTTGAATACTCTTCTTCTAAATCTTGTTCCAAATATTCATTAATTAAACTAATAGCTTCTTCATATTTATTTTCATTTATTAATTCATCAATCTGACCATCTATATTATTTATTTCATTTATTATTTTTACCTTTTCTTCTATGTACGCTGAAAGTTCATTAACTCTTCCTTCTATATACTCTAAATATTTATTTTCTTTAATTTTATTTACTAGCTCTAAAGCTAAAACATATTTTTTACTTTCATATAGATTTTCTAATTCTACGTAGTCATCTGTCAATTCTATTAGCTCGATTCCCTCTTCATGAGTATTATCTATTGATGTTACCTTTAAGAACTCTTCTTTTGCTTTATCATATTTTCCTTCTGTTAAATATTTAATTCCCAACTCTAAGGAGCTACTTATTTTATTTGCATTTACTACCTTAACTCCACCTATTCCCAATGTAGCAATTATAGTTATTGCAATAACTATAGTTAATCCAATTATTACTCTTTTTTTACTAACTCGCACTCTTAACATTATATTTCTCCCACCAAACCATATTTCTTGTATTTATTATATAATTCTACCATTTTTTACTTTATTTTTGTAGTTTATTATTTTAAAATACCTTAGTAGAAAAATATTTATATCTTTCTACTAAGGTATTTTATCTTTCTACCAATCAATTGTTCCTGATGCTGTATGATATCCCATTTCTGCTCCACAATAACTACAAGGTATACTTTGATCTAAGTAATAACTTGCAGATACTGTAGTATTTCCATTGCATGAGTTACAATACCAATACTTTTCCTCTTCTTGAGTATTTTCTTCATCTATTGATGTTGCTTTAGCTAAAGCAATAATTGCTTGCTCATAATTTTCTTCACCTAAGTATTTAACTCCTAAATCCATTGTCTTTTTAATTCTAGCTTCATTACTGACTTTTATTACTATAATACAAATTGCAACTACTACCATAATAGAAGCTATTAAGATACTAACACTTCTTTTTTTCACTGCTATTTATATCCCCCATTGCTTGCATTATACTAATATTTTTACAGCATCTATTCCTCCCCAATATTCAATTCTCACTACCAATTTATGAATTATGCGTAAAGCGAGTACTACTATTACCACAAGATTCTAACTAGCTTGTATGTAGTATAAATTATGAACTATTTATTTTATAAGGAATTTTCTCTCTAAATATTTTATTATCTAAGTGCTCAACTTCTAAGTAATAATTTAAAACTCTAATTCATTCTTTATTTTTATAATACTATATATAAAAGTTCTGATAGTTTAATCTATCAGAACTTTTATTCATTCTAATTAAATAATTATAACTTTTTCTTACCTGCACCAACTAATAATGCACCTATTGCTAATAAAATTGATGAAGATACTCCTCCTGTTTTAGGTAATTGATTTTTATTGTTTGTTGGTTTATTTCCTGAATTAGTATTTTGATTTTTATCGTTATTAGTAGTTGAATTGTTTAGCTCTTCAGGTTCATTCGGTTGTACTGGTTCACTTGGTTCTACTGGTTCTTCAGGATTTTCTACATCTTTAGCATTAACTTTTACTGTAGCTGTAAAATAAGAAACTTGCCCTTCTGAATCCTCTGCTGAAAGTATAATTTCATATTCTCCTTCTTTTGTTGTATCAATATTTGATTCAACAACCTCAATACTCTCACTTATATCTCCATCTTCATAATCACTTGCAGATATATTTAAATCTTTTATTGGATCAAATTCATCTCCAACTTCTATTTCAATATAATCACTGCCTGCTATAACCGGTAGTTCATTAAATACACTATAAAATACTGTAACTACTGAATTTTTCTTTCCAAATTTATATTCATAGTTATCTAATAAATCGGTGTTATTAATATTTTCAACTCTATAACCTTGTATAACCTTAGGATTAACAATATAGCTAGTACCATAATCCCCTTCTATAACATCTTTATCTGCAATTTCATTTCCATATTTATCTACATAATTTATAGTTAAATTAGTTATATTAGGTACTACTTCAAATTCATCTTCCCATAAAACTGATTCATCATCGTACTTAATTTCTATTTTAGCTACTCCATCTTTTATAGCTATTCCATTTTCATCAAATAGTTCTGAATTTTTTATATTTATTTTATAAGGAACATTCTCCCTAAATATTTTATTGCTTACATATGAAACATCTAAATTAGAGTTTAAAACTCTAATCCCTTCTTTATATAAGCTATATATTTGATCGATATTAGTTCCCTTCTTAACAGTAATATTTTCATTTACATTGCTTATTTTGTATATACGCTTATTACTATCACCTTTCACAAAGTTACTATTAAAAAAATTGCCCCTAAAGGATCTGTATCCATAACTTTTATCATTCTCTCTTTCATTATATTGTTCAAATTTTACTACATCTTCATCTGAAAAATATATTAAATTTGAATTACAATAAATTGTGATGCCCTTATCATAGTTAAGTAAGTGTTTACCGTTACCATAAAAAGAATTAATGTCCATATATAAAGTTTTACTAACTTTAATATTATCACATACATCCTTTATATCTCCTAAAATCATATTGCTAGATATATCTAATATTTGTAGATTTTCTAAAGAACCTAAACTTTTTACATCATTAATATCAATAAAAGTATGACTTAAATCTAAATATGTTAAGTTTGTTAAATTACTTATTTCACTTGCTATTCCATCAATTCTTTTTAAAGCTGTGCTACTTAAGTCTAATCTAGTTATATTTTTAATGCTAAATAACTCCTTAGGCAAATATGTTAAATTATTAAAAGAAAATTTTACTTCTTTTAAATTTATACATTTCCCAATTTCTTTAGATACACTCACTAAATTCCCATTCGCTTTAAATGTGTTTAATGGATCAGTTAAACTCAATTGCGAACTATTTCCATAAACTTCAATAGTATTTAAAGATTCAAATCTTCCAATTATTTTAGGAATAACTGAATTTTCAGGAATACCTATAGAACTTTTTGATATTTCTTTTATCTCTTTTAAATCTTTAATTGTTACTTCATTAATGTCTTTGTATATGCTAGATGCAACTACTTCTAATAACCAAGTTTGTCCTTCTAACTCATCTACCAATTGTTGATTTTCTAATATTTTTGTCTCATCTGTGATTTCATCATTGCTTTTTACTACTGTATCTATTTCATTAGAAATCTCTATTTGACTTTCTTCTAATATACCTGTATTGTTAGGTTCAATTATTTCATTTTCTATATTGCTTGAATTATTATAAATTATGTCTTCTTCATTTAAAGTTATATCTTCTTCTATAATAATATCTTCATTTTCTGCATTATTAACATTCTCTTCTGTTAAGTTTGATTTATCTTCTTCTATGGCTTCTGCTGCCTCTTGATTTACCTCAACCTCTATAGTAGTCGTATCCATATCTCTTATATCTGCATTGACATTTATAACTGGCATATTACTTGTTGCCATTGTTACTAAAATAGTCATAGCTATCATTCTTCTCTTCATTCTAATCCCCCATTTATCCCTTTAATTTATTAAATTTATATTATTTATTAATTTTTTATACAAATACTTTTCCTTTTATTGTTAATTATATATTATTTTTAAATAGCTTTCTTTATTTTTTTATTTTTTTGTTATTTTTTACAAAATTTTAAATATAAAGCTTATATCCTTTTATAAAAATAGAGCTAAGCTATATGTTTATACATAAAGCTTAGCTCTATTAAATTTCACTTCAGTACACTACTTAATTCTAGCATTTTATAAATATGATAAAATTATTGTTGCTACTTAAGTAATCTATTATTCTTCTGAACTATCCTTTTGAATTTCTTCTTTTTTATTCTTTTTTACTACTGTTATTACTACTATCACTGCTATTATTGCTAAAGCAATCACAAGTGGATAGAATACAGTTTTATTAGCATAGATTGTAGTGAAAATATTCTTCTTAGCAATTTTAAAGTTAATTACTTCTTCTGTTTCATTTCCAGCTTCATCTACTGCTTTAAGAACTACTTCATAATCATTAATATCAGTAAAGTTTAATTTAACTACTTGTTGTCCATTTTCTTCTTTAACATCACCTTGTGCTAATTCTCCATTAACAGTTATTCCTGTAATTTTATCTAATGGATTTTCTAATGTTATTTCTGCACTTACTGGCTCAACATAAATTCCTTTATCCTTTATTCCATTAACTATGAATTTTGGTGGAGTTTTATCTAATATGAACTCAACACTTATGCTTTCAACATTTTCAGCCTTATCTTTAACTTCTATATATAAAACGTGCTTACCTTCTTCTGTAATTGGATCACCTATTTCGTAATCAACACCATCTAAAGTCATTGCAATTATAGTATAGTCTGTTAAGTCTTCTATAATAAAGTTTGGAATAAAGTCTTCTGTGAAGTATTTTCCTGACATTTCTTCTAAGAACTTAATAACTGGCTTATCTTTATCTATAGCAAATACTATATTTCTAACTGTTGTATTAGTTGCTAGGTCAGTTCCTAATAACTTTAAGTTATAGTAATCTTGATCTTTAATCTTTGTTCCTGATTTAAATTCTTTATCATTTAATGTTACTGAAGTATTAGCATTATCTAAATTAGTATCAGTTATTTCATATTCTGGCTTCATATCTTTACTGAAGTATCCATCTATGATTCCTGTTACTTTTACTTCTGGATTAGTAACGTCTACTGTAAATGTAATATCAAGTGGAGTTGTATTACCAGCTTTATCACTAGCTTGTCCTGTATAGTGATATACCATTTCTGTTGATGACATTGGTACTGCCCCTGTAACATTTTGTCCTTCATTTAATGTTATAAAATCGAACTTGTCTTCTGCTTCATCTAATTTAAATTCTGGAGTGAATATCTTATTGATATATTCTCCTGGCTTAATTACTCTATTTTCACCTTTAAATACTGGCGTTATAACTGGAGCTGTTTTATCTATTGTAAACTTCTTAGATGTTGTATTATCATTACCTGCTTTATCTTTAGAGTATAAAGTTATTACATATTCTCCTTCTTGTGAGAATGTATGATTTATAACCGCATCTCTTCCGTTTACAGTAAATTCTCCAACTGAATAATTTTGGCCATCCTTAGTTACTGTTACTGTGTTGATATTATGGTTAACATCATGACTTAATATTTTTACTGTTTTATCCGTATTATAGTGTTCTCCCTCTTCTACACCAGTAATTGAAACTTCTGGTTTAGTTGCATCTTTTGTAAATGATATTGTCTTTGTAACTGCTTCATTAGTAGCAGCATCTTTACCACTTACTGTAAATGCATAAATTGCATCTGAATCTGCAAACAATGAATTTCCATTATAATCTACTGTGTATGTTTCAGTATTTGTTCTTTGTCTAAATTCTACCGGATCTGATGTTACTCCATCTGGAGTTGTTTTAACATAAGAAACTACCATATTAGTATCATTATGAGCAATATTTGTTTCATCAATATTTACAATTACTTTATCAAAACTTTGTCTAAATGATCCATTTAAAGCATTGAAATCATTAAATGATATTACTGGAGATGTTTTATCAAGTGTAAAACTATACTCCGCTGCAGATCCTTTTCCAGTAATATCTGTAGAAATAATTTTAACTGTATAATTACCATCGTTATTTCCATCTGGTATAAAGTTATAATTATAATTTTTTATTACTTGTCCATATTCTTCTACTTTAGGTTCAAACTCTTCTACTATATCTTCACTTCCATCAGGTCTTGTTATAGTAATTGTATTGTTTTTAAGAGTATCGTCTATAACTTCTATATCTATACTCATTGAAGAATTGTAATAACTATTATCAATCCTATTTCCAACTGTTAATTTAACTTGAGGAGCATCTTTATCAACTACAAACACTAAATTAATATCAGATATTACTTCGTCACCAACCATTAATATTACTGGATTTCCTGCTTTATCTTTTCCAGCAACATTGTAAGTATATTTTCCTGATCCATTAGTTTTATAGCTGTTTCCATCTACAGCATTTATTTTTGCTGAATCTGTTTTGATACCTTGACTTCTACCTTCAGAATCGAATTTTTCTCTTTTTATTTTAATAATATTTTCATCATTCTCATCAGTTATAGGATTTATTTCAGTAACATTTATTATTACCTCTTTATCATCACCTAAGAATTTTCCATTATCATCATAATTAGATATTGTAACTACAGGATTTGTTCTATCTATTGTAAATTCAAATGAAGACGTCCTTTCATTTCCTGCTTTATCAGTAATCTTAATTTCAACAGTATATTTTCCTTCTGCAGTTAATTCTTTGCCAATTTCTATTTTGTTGTTTTCTTTCTTTAAATCGTCCTTTGAAATAATCACTATACCATTATGTTTAATTGATATTATATTTTTTCTATCTGTATCTGAAGTATCTTGTACTACATCTTCGTCAAAATTAGGTAAATTATCATCTTCTACACTAATTTCTAGCTTAACTTTATCCGTATTTATATAAGTTTCTGATACTAAATTAGTATCCTTTGAAGGATAATTCTTATCACTAGCTGTTGCACTAATATTAATTTCTGGTTTTATATTATCAACTATAAAACTAACCTCTTCATAACTATCATTACCTGCAGCATCAATAGAATGAACTGAAATAACATAATTACCATCTTCAGTAAAATTATGATTCATTACTGCAATACCATTTTCATTAGTTTCAAAGCTTAATTTTTTGCCGTCGACTATATAGTCTACACCATCTTTTTTAACGTCTAAATAATTTTTATCTATAAGATTTATATCTTCTATAGTTATTTGGATATTTTTATCATCATCTTCTTTAAGATATTCATTAATTCCCTCTTTACCATTATTAGTAATTTTAATTGTTGGAGATTTACTATCTATAATAAAACTTATATCTTTTGATGTTTTATGACCTGCCTTATCCGTAATTATAGCGTTAAAAGTATATATACCATCTTCTTTAAAATATTCTGTAGCTAAATATACTTTTTGAGTGCTTCTTTCTCTATCAATACTATCAATAAAATCTAATTTTACATTTTCTTCTGAATTATCTTTATTGAAATATATTTCAGTTATATAGTCATTATAATTTTCTTCAATTACATCAACTATTACATTTACTCCATTTTTATAGAATCCATTTTCATTTTCTGGATCTATACTTTTTTCTCTTTTTTCAATATTAATATTAACTTCAGGAGCGGTTCTATCTATTACAAACTCAATTGTTTTACTATTCGGATTCCCTGCTTTATCTGTACTGCTAACTTTTATAGCATATTTACCTTCTTCAGTTAATTCTATTTGCTTAAATCTATCATTACCCTCAGCTGTTAGATCATCATCATTATAAATTATATTTTCTACTAATTCTCCAGCTTCATTCTTTAATATAAATTCACCATTAAATATACCTTCAATAACAATCTCATTTACATCTTGATTATCATCATTAGTTAAAATATTTAATAATATTTTATCAACATCTAAATGTACATTTCCCTCAAATTTATTATTATTATTAACATCCGTAATTTCAATTGTTGGTGCTTTTTTATCTATAGTAAAGCTTACCTCTGTTTCTTCTGATTTATTATTAGCGGCATCTGTAGAATTAACTATTATATTATAATTTCCTGGCTCACTAAAATTACTATCGTATACTACTCCACCTTCGATTTGTGTTCTGTTCCATGAATTTTCTAACTTACTTCCATTAAATAATACTTCAATTATGTCATTACCTAAGTTATCATCTTTTATAGTAATTTCTACTCCCTTATCAGTATTATAAAAATCATTATTGTTTACATTAATATCAATTGTAGCTGGTGATCTATCTACAATAATTTTCTTATCTTTAAATATAACTCCACCGGCTTCTTTATTATCATAAGCCTCAACAGTTAATAAATATACACCTTCATATGATAAATCAATTTTCTTAGTTGCAGTCTTTCCATTATTATCTATACTATCAAACTTTTCAAATGGAGCATCTTGTGGATTTTGACCTGGTTTAACAAGTTTGAATTTCGAGTTATCAATATCAATTCCATTATTATCGTTTGCTTCTAACTGAAGTATTAATTCCGAATCTTTATTATAAAAAGTCTTTATCTCTTCTCCATTTATAGTAACATTAGGCTTATTCTTATTAATAGTAAACAGTACTTCATAACTATTACTATTTCCTCCCTTGTCACTTACACCTATTTTTAACTTATAGTCCCCATCTTTAAATTCACTTTTATCCATTTCATATATGAATTTATCACTAAATTGATTTTTTAATTCATATATCTTCTCTTCTGTCTCTTCACATTTATAGAACTCAAAACCAAAATCTACCTCTTCACTGAAATACATTTCGATTTTTTTATCTACCTTAATTATTTCATTATCTGTTAAATTAGTACTTATTGTAGGTATAGTGTTATCCTTTACTATTACAAAGCTCTTTGCTGGATTCTCAGCATTTGTTGCTGGTATCCCAAAGTCATTTTCTTTTACTACTAACTCTATATTTATATTATAATCAGTATCAAGTAAAAATTCCTCATCAATATCAGCTTTCTTATTTAATGGAATAGTTACTTCATATTTACCTTTAAATATTCCTTCTTCTAAATATTGAGTAACTTCTGTATTTCCAAACTCAATAGTTTTATTTTCTGTACCTATTTTTATATCCATCACCTCTGTTAGTTCTGGATACTTAATTTCAACTTTATCTGTTGTTTCATTGTTTTCTGGAGTATTGACATTTCCATTATTTTCATCTGGTTGTGTATTTTCACCTTCAGAAACAACCTCAACATTGTCAGGTATTTCATTTCCTTCTTCTGATCCATTCACTGGTGGATTTTCTGAATCTTCAGTACCTGGATTTTCTGGTTGTTCTGGTTCTACTGGAGGTGTGGTATTTTCTCCTCCATCTCCTTCTGAACTTGTAGATTCAATCTTATAGCCTGATAAATCAACAATGAATTTTACTTCATTTTCATTAGCATTCATGAACCAGTCTTTACCAAAAACTTGATCTTTGCCAGTATCCCAAGTATCGTCTTTAAAGCTTATTTTTACACTAGCATTATTTTGAGAATAAACAACACCAGCTATCCCCGCTACAAATACAACTGCAACTAAGCACACAATTATATTACGCAGGAATTTGTTTTTTCCTTTTAACGTCATTCAAATTGTCCCCCTATTTTTTTATTTTTCTACATTACACATTGTTAAATATGTATATAGATTTTTATATATCTATAATTGAAGTGTAATTTACAACTACAACATCAATTTCTTTAACATATTCACCATCTTTAAGAACTTCTTCTAAAAGATCAGTTTCCTCCTCAAAAAGCCCTGTTTCTTCATCTAAGATGTTTGTTTCCTCTTCTAGAAGCCCAGTCTCTTCATCTAAAATATTTGTTTCCTCTTCTAAAAGTCCTTTCTCTTCTTCTAAGATATTTGTTTCTTCTTCTAATAAATCAGTTTCTCCATCTAATAGTTCAGTTTCTTTAGTCTCTAATATCTCAGTTTCTATAGATTTATATCTATCATTACTCTTAGTTTCTTTTATAATACCTTTATTTTTTATTTTTTCTTCTTCATTACCTGACTTTACCTTCGAAGTACTTGTACTTCTTGATATAGAAGTTTTTATCTTAGTTAAACTAGTATCTGTAACCCCTGATAATGTTACTTCTTTTTTCTTAACTATCTTTATTCCAGTAAGGTCTTTAACTATTTCTATAACATTGCATTTAAAGAATAAAATTGTAGTACTTATAAAGGTAATAACACTACCAATTATCCCAACAATAAGCATAATCTTATACATAACTATTTCCCCCTGCCTTTTATATCAATCCAAGATTAGAAAGTCTTCTCTTAATTTTGCTAAATTCTAAATCTTCACTACTTCCTGAAATATTAGTAGCAGAGTTGTATTTTGATACTGCTGCTGAGTAATTTCTTTCACCTTCAGCTTTTCCAGATTCTATATCTAAAAGTATATTAATTATTTTTATATAAGCTTTTAAACTATTTGGATATTCTGCAATTGTTCTATTTAATTGTTCTATTGCTCTAGTAGGATTACCTAAATCATTATATATTTCCCCTATTTTAATTAATGTACTTTCTCTTTCTACACCATCCATGTCAAGTAGAACTTCATAATTTTCAATTGCAATTTCAAAATATTCTTGTGCAACTGATTTATCATTTTCATTTATACCTTTGCTATGGTATGCTTGAGCAATTTTATTTATAAATTCAGTTTCATATGTTAAAGTTAATGTGTCATTATTTAAATTAGTTAATAATTCTGTAGCCTTATTAACTAGCTCTATAATCTTATCATTGGCATTTCCTAAACTTCCCTTATATGACATATATATATTAGCTAAGGAATTGTAATTTGCTAATTTTTTCTCATTATTTGATAATGTTTCATTATAATTTTCAAATTCAATTAATTCATTTTGGAATTCTGCATAATCTATATTCATACTACTTAATGTTGTAGCTAAGGTTTTATAATATTTTGCATCTTCTATTTTCTTTTCATTAACCATTCTGAAATACTTTAATGCCATTGGATAATTTTTTGTATCTAAGTATGTCATTGCCAGTTTAAATAATACTTCGTTGTTTTTATTTACCCCTGCATACTTATCATTAATATATCCTTCCACTTTCTCTATACCATCTGATATATTTCCCATATTTGAATATATATTAAGTATCTTTATATATGCTTCTTCCTTACTACCATCAACATCCATTATTAATTCATCTAATACTTCTATGGCTTTGTTATATTCTCCATCAACTAAGTATCTATCAGCTTTATTAATCATATTTTTATAATTAGCTAAATTATTACTTCTTACTCCGCTATTTCCTATTAAAGTAATAACTAAAAATATTACTAGTAATGAAGCACTTATAATAAATTTTCTTAACTCTTTGAATAATCCAGCCCTATATTCTTTAGTAAGTTTTTTTATATTTTCTAAATCTTCTTTAAGATCTTTGCAGTTTTGATATCTATTTTCTGGTCTTTCTTGAGTACACTTTGATATTATGTATTCAAGTCCTTCTGGTAATGAAGCATCTATTTGCCTAATTGGAACCATATTTTTAGGTAACGATACCGTTATTAATGCATATAAAGTAGCACCTAAACTATATATATCTGATCTACAATCTAAAGACAGATGTTGTCTTTGTTCTGGAGATGCATAAGATGCTGTCATTCCCCCTTTACTATGATCTTCACTATCTTCTATTGATGCAATTCCGAAGTCTATTAATTTTACCCTACCTTCAGAAGTTATCATTACATTTGATGGTTTTAAATCCCTATGTAGTATTGGATTAGGTCTAGTGTGAATGTAGTATAAAACATCACTTAATTGTTTTGCCCATTCTATAACATTATGAGCATTTCCCTTACGATTTTTAGTTACTACCTTTTCAAGAGTTTGTCCATCTATATAGTCCATAACAATGTAGATACTATTTATCTTACCTGTACTATCTTTTTCTTCTAATATATCGTATATTCTAGGCAAGCAAGGATGTTCTAAATCTTTAAGAATATCAGATTCTTTTTTTAGACTTTTCATTAGTCTATCATCTGCTGATGTGTTTTTTCTTTTTATTTCTTTTACAACTACATCTTTATCTAAATTTATATGTTTAGCTCTGTAAACTACACTTTGTGCTCCAGCACCAATATTATCTAGTATTTCGTATCTGCCATTTAATATTTCCCCTATTTGAACCAAGTATATTAACCTCCTATTACTTTGTTCTAACTATTAAAACAGTAATGTTATCTGTTTCTTTTCTATCCATAACTAACTTAACTGTACTTTTTGCAGTTTCTTCTAACTTTTGTACCGTTGTATTTACTTTTGGATCAAATATTTGCATAAACTCATTATCTGATATTTGATGATATAAGCCATCACTGCAAATTATATAAGTTGTATCTTTTTCTAAATCTCCACTTGTAATTACTGTTTCTACTTTTTCCTTTGCCCCTATACATTGAAGCAATATGTTTCTTTTAGGATGAGTCTTAGCTTGCTCTTCAGTTATATTTCCCCTTTCAACTTCTCTAGCAACATAAGTTTGATCCTTAGTTAAAATCTCCATAGTATTATTTACTTTATAAACTCTACTATCCCCAACTTGAATTATGTAGTATTTATCATATATACAAAATAATGTAGTTAAAGTTGTTCCTATTCTTATATTATTTTCTTTTGAGTAGTCTACTATTGCTTTATTAACTTTATATATGTGCTCATTTAGTGAGTTTACTATTTCTGAATCTTCATTAGTTATTAATGAAGGTAATTCTTCATCAAACCACTTTGATAAATGAGTTATAACTGTTGAGCTTGCTAATTCTCCCTTGTCTAATCCACCCATTCCATCGCAAACAGTAAATAAACCAATCCTTCCTTTATTAGTTCGAATTGATTTCATCAGTAGTCCATCTTGATTTGTACGTTTTTTTATACCTTTATCTGTATAATATGAAACTAGAAATTCCAAATTTACTCTCCTTTTACTGTACATGATATTTAGCTATTTTATTGATTATTTTTTTACATATTTTACGCATTATATACATAAGTATACTTTCTATCTATAGGTCGGAAAAGCTTTTCGACATTCTTTTTATTGAAATTTTTAGAGGTTATTTTTTTTTAATATAATTTAAAAACTATCTATATTTTTTAAGTAATTTTTGAAATTCATATCAAAACACTACAATTCAATTACTTATTTTAGATACTATACTTTATTAATAAAAAAGAGCCATACTCTATGCTTATGCATAGAGTATGACTCTTTTTACATTAATATCTTTTAATCTAAAATTGCTTCATCAAATGATTTGTTATTCCTATACCACTATCATGAGTTGCTTCACTAAATGCATCCATTATATGAATAGTATCATAATATACATTAGTATCATTAACACCAACTATTAAAACCTAAATATTATCTATTTAATTCATTTTGAACTTAGTAAAATAACGAATTTCTTCTCCATTAACTACTTCTTCTTTAATTTCAGCAAATCCACTTCCACTAACTATTAGATATTCTTCTCTATTTATAAAATCTCTATCTAAATTTTCAGTAAAGAACCAATTTACCTTGTCAGGTCTATCTGCTTCATATTCAGTAAACTCAATATAATAAGTTCCATCATTCTTTTTAATAATACTATTTGCTATTCTAACTTGGTGAAACTTATCAAAAGATGCAGCTTCTCTTTTGTAATATTTATCATTAACAAATCCAACTTTATATAAATCTTCTTTTAATTCTGATAAATCATCAGTAAGTATTGTGCTATCTATCTTTAAATTAAACAGGCTCTTCATTGTAGTATCTACAACGTCTTTACTCTTTATACCGAAGATATATCCATCTAAATCCGTATAGGTATAATTACTATCATTTGCTCTTTTAAAAGTCTTGTAAATAATTTTATCCATATCTGGATTTTCTCTATCGTATCCATCAAATAATGTTTCAGTCATTAATTGATTTAATTGTGCAAATTCACTATCTGATATTTCAAGTATTATATCCTCTTCTTCTGCCTCATTATCCTCTGATTCACTATTTAATGATTTTACATTTCTAATTTGAATATCTTTATCTAAGACAAATTCACTATATCCATTATAATAAGCAAGATATCCTTTTACTTCATATAAATTATCATAGTAACTATCTGTTTCAGCCTTTTGTCTTCTTATACTTACATCTTTAACTTTAGATACCTTATTACTATCCAATGATAATTTTTTTATTTTATCATTTCCAACTTCATCAATTGATAGAACTCCTACAGACTCATCTAAATCTATATAATATATATAAGAATCTCCCGCTATACTTCCCTCTAGATACTCTAAATTAGTATAAGTTTTATAATTATTATCATCATAATATTTAAAATAAATAGTTTCTCCCCTAGAATTGTATCCACTATCACTAGTAAAGTATATTCCTTCATTGTTAGCACCTAATATCGATGTAATTTTTTCACTTTCACCAACAGTTTCTAACTCTTGATTTCCACTTTCAATATCCTTAACTACTTTCAAGCTAGCTTCTTCAGAATAAGTGTTAATATACATATCTATAGTATTATCAGGATTCTTTAATAATATTGACGGCATACCTTCAGTTATTTCTAACACTTTAGTTTTTTCCTGTGTATCTAAATCTATGCTCATTAAATACCTTTCAATAAAATCACCTACATAAGCTGTATAATATAACTTGTTATCTATTATTTGTATATTGGCAATATAAATATTATCTTGGACATCTGCAATTACTTCTCTATTAGTTCCATCTTTTTTTATTCTAATAATTTGAAACTCTGGATCAATTCCATCATAAGCAGTTGTATAATATAAATAATCATCATATACATTCATATATCTAGATGAATCTTTAGAAATTACTTCACTTTCTCCACTTTCTATATTTTTCTTATATATCCCACTTGGATTACTAATATTTCCTTCTGTATAATAAACATATTCTTTATCATATGCTACTCGTCCACCTGAAATTATATTTTGAATACTATTTCCTAAACCATTTAAATTTAATTCTAATTCTTCTTCAATTTCATTAACATAATCTTTAATTATGTCAAACTTAGGCATGTCCTTAATTTCTTCTAGTTTTTCTTGTGCTTTATCTATTTCACCTTCTGCAATTAATTCAACAACGTCTTCATATACATATAGAACATCTAAAGTTTCTTTTACCTCTGTATTTTTACTATCAATTTTTATTGCTTTTTCAAATGCTATGATAGCTTCTTCATAATTACCTTCTGCTAAGTATTTATTTCCTAGATCTATTGATTTTTTTACAGTAGTTGATCTTACTGCTACTGTTGAAAATACAGCAACTAGTATTATTGATAATATTGCTGTACCTATTATTAATCCTATTCTTTTTCCTTTATTCATTATTGTCCCCCATTAAATTTATAAATTATAATACAATTCTTCTAAGAAATTAACTCATGCTTAGCTGTTGAAATATTCATTTTATAAACAGCTCTAGTACTTGAATCTACAAAGAAAAATCCACCTGCTGAAACACTTGATATAGCACCATTTCCTTGTTGTCCTCTTACTTCTACCCAGTATCCAGTTAATTTAATTGCTCCGTCTTCTAAATATATATCATAATTCTCTCTATAATTAGCACTATAATTTAAATCTGAGCTCAACCCACTAACTTCTCTTACTCTATTAATTGCAGCTTCTTCGCTTGATATTCCCCTTGCAGCTTCTTCTTGGCGCTTTCTTTCTTCTTCAGCTTTTCTCTCTTCTTCTAATCTTCTTTCTTCAGCTATTCTAGCCTGCTCTTCTTCATAAGCAGTTTTAGATTCATTAACTCCATTCATTAATTCATTTAGTTTGTCTAAATATTCTTGTTTTAAATCTTCACTTAAATATTTATTAATTAAATCAATTGCTTCTTGGAATTTGTTTTCATTAATTAATTGTTGAATTTGTGAATCTAAATTATTTATTTCATTTATTATAACTATCTTTGCTTCAGTGTTAGTGGAAATTTCATTAACACTTGATTCAATATATTCTAAATATTTATTTTCTTTAATCTTTAAAATTAAGTCTGATGCTAAAAGATATTCTTTATTTGCATATAATTCATTTAATTCTATATAATCCTCTGTTAATGCTAATAAATCTGTTGCTTTTTCATGCTTATCATATATTGATATTGCCTTTGAAAATTCTAATCTCGCCTCTTCATAATTTCCTTCTGTTAGGTATTTAATACCTAACTCTAATGAACTGTTTATTTTATTTGCATTAACTACTTTTACTCCACCTATACCAAGTGCCATTACAATAATAAAGGCTATTACTGTAGTTACTCCGATAATCGTTTTTCTTTTTTTCATTTTGTCCCCCTAAAAATTACATATTATTGTTTTAATGTAAAGGTAACCCTTCCACTATAGGTTTTACCATCCATCTCCACAAAAAAGTCTTGAAATCCTACTCCTGTAGTAACACAACATATTGCAAATCCCTTACCTTCCCAATAAGTATTACTACAATCATTTCCATTGCTATCTATAGCAACTAACTGTATATCCTCTTTAGTAGGATACTGATCTTCTCTATCAACTGTTACATTGCTTAAATAAGTAAATACAGGTTCTCTTTTATTTAATGTAAAAGTAGTTTTTCCTTGATAAGTTTGTCCATCTATTATTACTATAAATTGAATTGAACCTTCGCCTGAGTTAACATCTGATACTGAAAATCCCTTAGTTATTCCAAATGTATTGCTACAATCATTTCCATTACTATCTATTGCAACTAGACCTATATCGCTAGCATTAGGTAAATAGTCTGATTTATCCACTTTTATATTATTCTTATAAGTAAATACAATTTCTCTTTTTGTTGTTGATTGAGTTTTCTCTGCTTCATTTGATATAGGTTGAGATGTATTATTAGTATTAGATGTATCTACTTTATTTTCCGTCTCTTTGATTTCTTCTACTTTTTCATCATTTTGAATAATTGTTTCTTCTATAATATTTACAATATAATTTACTTCCTTATTTATCTTACTTATAGTTCCTTTTATTTTTACTATTCCAGTTTTAGATGTATCGACTTTATCCTTTTCCCACTCTACATCTAATTTAAATTTTTTCTTTTTAACTGATATTTCTATGCTACTTGGTAACTTTATCTTTTCATCTTTTTTACATTCAACATTAATATCAGTTATTTCTATACTATCAACTAGCTTATTAAATAGTTCTATAATTGTTTTTTTATCATTTTGTTTAACATTTGATTCAGCTTTTAAATATATATCTATAGCTTTTTCATAATTTTCATCAGCTATATATGCATCTGCCAACGCAATATATGCATTAATATTTTTATTATCAATATTAATTACTTTTTCAAATGTTATAATAGCTTCTTCATAGTTACCTTCTGTTAAATATTTTATACCTATTTCTAATGAATTGTTTATCTTATTTGCATTAACTACTTTTACTCCACCAACTCCAATTATCATTAATAAAACTATACTTATAATTATTGTTAAAATTATTGTTATCTTTCTTTTACTCATTTTTACCTTAGTCCTATATTTAGTAGATATGTAATTTTAAAATTTATAACTTCTTTGGTATTTACAAAAGTAATATACTACTTCATTACCAACTTTCCCCTCTTCAACTTCTACTATTCCAGTTCCTATAATCATACATTTATCAAGCATATTTTGTTCTATAATTAAATCTCTTGCTTCAAAATATTCATAATCATCTATTGTATATTGTGTAAAATCAATAGAATACATATTTTTATCAATTTTTATTATTTTATCTGCTATACTGATATCAACAAGCATTTCATTAAACCATGAACTAATTTATTAGTATCATAGTCATCTCTATCATAGTTTTCTATCATTCCATCTCCCAATTGAGTTAATACCTTATATTTATTCATAGATTAATTTATATCCAGTACCACTAATATCAAGTTCATAAACATTTCCATTAGCTTTAACTAAATAGTGTCCATGATTTACAGAAAACATTCCATCTCTTGAATCAATTCTAATATTAAATTCATAACTTTCTTGGTTCACTAAATTTTCTTGTGATCCAGCAATATTAATCCTACTCTCCTCAATTCCACTTAACATTTCACTAATTTTAGGAACTTGTTTTAATCTAGCTAATGCCTGTTCTGTATTTTTAATTTTTGAATTACTAGCTTCTTGCTGACGTCTTCTCTCCTCTTCTGCTAACCTCTCTTCTTCTAATCTTCTTTCTTCAGCTATTCTAGCCTGTTCTTCTTCATAAGCAGTTTTAGATTCATTAACTCCATTCATTAACTCATTTACCTTGTCTAAATATTCTTGTTTTAAATCCTCACCTAAATATTTATTAATTAAATCAATTGCTTCTTGGAATTTGTTTTCACTAATTAATTGTTGAATTTGTGAATCTAAATTATTTATTTCATTTATTATAACTATCTTTGCTTCAGTGTTAGTGGAAATTTCATTAACACTTGATTCAATATATTCTAAATATTTATTTTCTTTAATCTTTAAAATTAAGTCTGATGCTAAAAGATATTCTTTATTTGCATATAATTCATTTAATTCTATATAATCCTCTGTTAATGCTAATAAATCTGTTGCTTTTTCATGCTTATCATATATTGATATTGCCTTTGAAAATTCTAATCTCGCCTCTTCATAATTTCCTTCTGTTAGGTATTTAATACCTAACTCTAATGAACTGTTTATTTTATTTGCATTAACTACTTTTATTCCACCTATACCAAGTGCCATTATAATAATAAAAGCTATTAGTATAGTTACTCCAATGATTGTTTTTCTTCTCTTCATTTTGTCCCCCTAAAAATACTCCGATAATATCTTATTATCTGAGTGCCTTACTAATCACTATTCCATATAATTATTAATTAATGTATAACATCTAGACTTAGTACTTTCACTTAATGATTTTAATCCCTCAATACTATCTAATGATCCACCTTTATTTTTTGCTATAGATTCCTTTTCAGTAATCCAAGATATTTGAACTTGTGTTAATGCTTCAAATTCTGAGCTTTCCATATTTTCCGTTAAAGTTGTCCAAACTTCATTTAAAAATTCATCCCACTTTGAATACTTCTTATTTGCTAATTCTTTTTTCTCAGTTTCAGTCGAACTATTAGAATAACTTCTTTCTAATGCAGATAGTTCTTCAGCAAGCTTATTGTATTTTTCTAAATAAGTTTCTTTCAAACTCTTCGTTGTATATGAATTAGTATCACTATTGTTATTATTACTTGTTATTGAAGTACTTGAATATGAGTTAGTACTACTTCCTGATAAACTGCTTGCTGTTACTGTATTTTTTTCTCTCTTGCTATAGCAGTTATAAATATCCCATTTTTCTCCATTAAACTTAACATCGGCTTCTACTATTATTTTCTCTTTAGGATTTTTAGAAGTATCATAAAATTCAGCTTCTATTTCTACAGTTCCTTCTCCATCATCTTCTTTGTTAGTTAAAGTAATAGTCTTTGAAATACTATCTGTTATTTCTATACCTGCCATAGTTTCACCAACAAAGGCCTTTTTAATTACATCATCAGTTGCCTCTGTCTTAATAAGTAATTCAAAATTATCATCATTTTTATCTAAATCTACGCTCCATAATTCCCATTTTTTATTTCTTCCTATATAAACATAGCTTGATTCAAATGGAATGTTTGCTTCATAATTTTCATCTTTAATTTTTACTATTCCGTTATAAGTACACATTCTAGTACCTAAATCTGTTTCATTCTCTTTATCCAATATTTCTACTTCATCTAAATTCTCACTTGTAATTTCTATTTTAATATTTCCAACTGAAATCCCTGTTCCAATTATATCTGCTTTTACAACCTTCTTAGATACATTTTTGCTATTATAACTCTTAACTCCTATAATTCCAACAAATAGTCCTACTATAACTACAAGCATTATTGATGATATTATTATTGCCCTTTTTATACTTTGTCTATCTGACCCTTTCGTTGTATTATTCATTATTATCCCCCTTGTAAAGTAACATTTTTTATATTTTAATATTTACATTTTTTGTATGCTCCCCGGAGGCACACCCAAAAAATGTTAATCCATATAAACTGTTGAATCTCCTTTTATATAAGTTGTTGATTCTTCATTCATATATACTGTAGAATCCCCATCAATGTATACAGTAGAATCTCCCCTTAATACTTCTGTTTCATTATTAGGTATATATTTATTAATTTTATTCTCTAATCTATCTTCTAAATCATGACTACTTATATCTCCATTAATGAATGCCTTTATTTTATTATTCGTACTTATATAAACTATAAAAAACACTATAATTGTAGTAATTATCCCCATAGATCCAACAATGGTCATAATCATCCCTTTACTTAGCACTATTAGTCCCCCTTACTATACCCATCCTTGATGTTTTATTCTTCACTATCCCTATTATTGATCTTCCTATCGTCACAATTTCTATCATTACTCTATCCAACCTTTTGATTTTAACTCTCCAATTAGCCCCATCAATTGTTGTAATGAACTATCATACTCTCCATTACTGTACTTTAAAGCTTTCTCATAATATTCATTTGCTTTTTCATAATTTCTATTACTTTCAGCTTTATTATTTTCCATCTCTATATTTAGTAGTGAAAGCTGTGTATAACATCCTACATCTTGTGGATATATCTCATTCATTTTTAGTAATATTTCCTCTGCTGATTCATAATCATTTAATTGTTGTTGATATATTATTGCTATATTTCTATATACATAAGGCCTCTTGTATCCTAATGATAATAATTTATTAAATGAATCTATTGACTTTTTATAAAACTCTTTACTATCCTCTTTCACAGCTTTATCATAATAAGCTTTTGCCAACATTTCAGTAGTAACCAAATTATTTTTTTGCTCTAATACTTTTTCAGCTTTTTCTAATACTTCTACTTGTTTATTAATCGAGTCATTGCCTAAATAATCTGCATAATCTCTATATGTCTCTGCAATTGATATAATTGCCTTACTCTTTATTTCATCATTACTTGCAACTTCTAAACTTAAATTAAAACTATTTATTGCTTCCTCTATATTATTTTCCTTTAATAATATTTCTCCCTTTACATAATTAGTTACATCCTCTTGAGCTTTTTCGTTGCTAAGTTTTTCTAAAGTTTCTTTTGCCTTTTCTATATTTTCATTTTTTGCATAACTTACAGCTAAATCTCTCAGATAATTTACTGATGTTGGATTTAATGCAACTGCCTTTTCAAATCTAGTTATTGCAGAAGAATACTCTTCTTTTTTATAATAAGAACTTCCTAATATATATAAGCAATCTGCTTCTTTATAAAGGCTTGGCTCTTTTAAAAGTGCTTCTCCTTCAAGGTAATTAATGCACTCATCATATTCACCTATTTGAAAATACATTTTAGCTATATTAATATATCCTTCTGATTTTTTAGGCATAATTTTAATAGCCTCTTTAAATGAAGATACTGCCATTTCATAATCTCCATTAAAAATCAATGTTTGCCCTTCTTGTATTTTAGAATCATATTTTTCAACCTTTTCGACGCCTAATTGTTTTATACCGTCACTAGTTAGCACAGTAAAACTTGCTAATAATATTATCGTTGATGCTATTGTTATATATTTTCTTCTAACTAATGATTTATATCTAGAATCATATTTATATATGTTATTTAAATCTCTTAATAATTCTTTTGTATTTTGATATCTATTTTCCGGTTTCTGCTCTAAACACTTTTCAATTATTGTTGTTAATCCAATAGATAAATTAGGATTTAATTCCCTCATAGATTGGAGAAATAACTTTTTAACTTTTTTCTTTGCTCTCTTATTAAATATTTCAGCAATTTTTATTTTCTTCCCTAAAGCTAAAATGTATAAAACTACACCTAAACTATAAATATCTGTTGTAAAGTTAAATTCTCCTCTACTTTCTTGTTCAGGAGCTGCATAAAGATATGTTAATGCGTTAGCTGATTCTTTTATCCCTCCCCCCTCATGTTGCTTTGCTATTCCAAAATCTATTATTTTTATTTTTCCATTTGAATCTAGCATTATGTTATCTAACTTTAAATCTCTATATATTATTGGATATGGCTTTCTAGTATGAAGGTAATCTAAAGCTCCTACTATTTGTTTTGCCCATTCAATAATAATTTCTTCATCTACTGCATTAGGTCCAACAGTTTTCCCATTCTTATCTTTAGTGTGAATTACCTCTAATAAAGTACGTCCATCAACATATTCTTCAATTAAATATATATAATTTGAATCCTCTGCAACATCTATTATTTTTATTATTGATGGGTGATTTAACTCCGTTAGTATTTTTTGCTCTGCTTTAACATCGATTTTTGAACCAGTTTTTTTTATCTTTTTTATAGCCCAAAAGCTATTTCCTAAATTAATATTTCTTGCTAAATAAACTGATCCCATTCCACCTTTACCTAGTTGCTTTATTATTTTATATTTTCCCTGAAAAATTGAATTTATCTGCATATCTTTCTCCTATATTTTCCCCTTATTCAATTTCCTTTTATATTTTCTTATGAAAAATTTTTATTTTACCCAATAAAATACCTAAAATTAAGTAGATATAACCTACTTATCTTAGGTATTTTATAAATTTTACTTTATTCTATTCTTCACCGTAATAATATCTACTTTCAGTTAATAATAGCATTGTAAATAGTATAAACATCATTTTAAAGAATGTAATAACTATAGATAAACTTGTAAATGTATTTATCAAATAAACTACTACTGCAAATGTTAACCAGTAGCTTGCAAAATCACCAACTGCTTGATTATAATCTAAATCGATCATCATAGCTAAAAATCTAAACATTAATGCAAAATATAGAATTTCAACTATTAAATTTGTAAATACTTTTCCTTGAATAAAAGGAATAATATTAATAATACTTCCTATTACATTAACTATAAATATTGGTAATAGAACATTTAAAAATAACTTCCATGAAAATTGGAAAAATCCAGTAAAAGCTAATTTAAAATATTCTCCTATTGATACAACTCTTTCTTCTTCTGCTAATATTTTAAAACTTCTAAAATTAGCATTAGAAACTATGAATGTTGAAATTATAAATGAAATAAATGATATTATCCCTGATACAATCCAAATTATTAGAGCAATTACAATGGTTTCTCCACTGAAAATTGAATATCCACTTATTAGGCTTTCAATAATACCTTTAAAGGTAAATATGTTAGCAGTTCCTATAAGCAGTTTAGATATAAAATTAATTAATGCATTTATAGGCATAAAGATCATTACTAATAACATAGATATTATAAAAATTTTATATCCCCCTAAATTTTTAATAACATACCATGTTGGATTTATTTTATTTAAAGCATCTTGAACTATTTCATTATTTTTAAAATTATTAAAATGTTCCTTTATCGTCATTATTTAACCCCTTAATATTAAATTTTCTTCTTATTTTAAGTTTCTTATTAGCAATTAAGCTTATTGCTCTTCAAGTGCTAATCTGAAAGTAATCGCTAAATCTAGAATTTCAATTACATCATTATTATTTAACTTCTTTTGCTCTCCTGAAGCCATTCTAATATTGTTTATTCTTGTACCATTTTTAGATTTTAAATCTCTAACATAGAACTCATCATTTTCTTTTACTATTTCTACATGTCTTCTACTTACTCCACTATTTGTGATGTAATTTTGTAATTGAGCTTGTCTACCTATAACGTAATTTTCTTCATGAATTACTTCTATACTTTCAACAACTTCATTATTGTCAACTTCTAAAATATAGTCTGGTAAAATTATTGGTTCAACTTCTTCTTCTATTAAACTAGTTTCTTCAGATAATATATCAGTATCTTCGTTTAATAAATCAGTTTCTTCATCCAATACATTTGTTTCTTCATCAATAATTACATTTGTTGAATCATCTATAATCATACTATCTGGATCATCAATAATATTAATATAATCTACTATTTCATCAAAGTTATTTTCTATATCAAGACCATTATCAATGTTAGCTTCAGGATTTTCTATTGGCTGTACATAATTATTAATATTTGCAAATTGTTGCTGTGGGATTATTTCTTCACCTATAACTTCCTTTTTATTAGGATTTAATAATATCGCTAAAGCAAATATATCTATAGCAGCTATAAAAACGCCTAATCCAATAGCTTGAGTAGATGTTTTTGCAATTACTAAAACTGATAATAAGATTAATCCAATAATTATTGGTTGGATAATAATTGAAGATACTATTCTTGATGTTTTAAATTGAGTCTTTTGTTTAACATTTGTATTATTACTATAATGATTCATATTATTACTATAAATATTATTGTTTTTAGCTACGTTATTTCTAACCATATTGATATTTTCATTTACATTATTTACTTGCCCTAAATTTCTTGTGTTATTTTGAACACTTTTCCCAGCTAATGGTGCTTTAGGCCTAACATTTAAATTTCTTTCTCCAGATACATTATTTTTCTTTACAGCCCTAGGAGGCATATTTTTTGAAACTGGCGGTGTTGGTGATTTTTTCTTTGATTCTATCATTTCCTCATTTACTCCTATTCTATTATTTTCAATATTATTTAAATTATTATTTTTAACTAAAGATGAAGTTGTAATTTTTTTAATATTAGCTATCTTTGTTTCCTCCGCTATTATTTCACTTTTATACTTCTCTACTTCTTTTGGGAAATCTTTATTTAATAAAGTAGTAAAAGTTACTATATCTAATCCTTGCTTTCTAACATTATTTCTTATATTTATTAGTTCCTCAGCAGTTCCCTGTTTTATTCTGCTATTCACTAAAACATATTTTATTAAAGCATCTATCATTGTTATATAAGATTTATTTATATCCTTTATATACTTATCGTTTAAAGGTAAATTTATTAATTTCACATTTTGTGTATCTTTATGAATAAAAGCACTATTAAAATCTAAAACATTATTATTAGGACTTAATGAAAGATCATAGCAACATACAATTATCTTAGCAATACTGCATATTATATTTGAAATAATTTCTTTGCTTATTTCTTTTCTTTCTAAATATTCCATTAAATTTATATATCCATTTATATAATATTTTATATTAATATCTCCATCCTCTATATTTTTTTTAGCCTTAATAAAATCATCTTGATTATTATTAATTATATCTATCTGAAAATCTAATATTATTTCATTAGTTAAATTAAATACTAAATATTTTTTACCATTTTCGATTATTTGATTACTAATAATATTTCTATTCATTATTTTTGTTTACCTTATTCGTCCAATTTTCCGTTTATTTTCATCATTTTTAGATTATCTTCCTCAAATAGTATACTTGCTCCAATAGTTAAGTAAAAGTGTTTCGACATTCTTTTTATTTTTTTATTGTGACGAATTATTTTTTAAAATTTATTTAATATTATTTAATATTCACTTTTAATTTTCTTCATTTTTCTACTTTTAAATAAATAAAATTAAAAATATTATTTAAAACTCTTCCATTAAAATTAATATATGGTATAATTTGCATTGTGATTTTTTAGAATACAGAGGTGAATAATGCAAAGCTTAACTTTACAAAACAAGAAAAGAAATTATATTTTAGGTATTCCAGCTTTATTAATGTCTTTATACTTAATTATTAGTGGAGCAAAACCATTTATTGCTTTTGTTTCTGGTGATTCTGATGTAATATTGGAAGCATTCGATGAAGTTTCTGGCTTTGAATCCTATTTTATTGATTTTCTTGATAACGGATATCAAATGCCCTATGAATTTTCTATAATGGCATGTTTTTTTATACCTGCAATAATAATATTATTAATTGCAATTCTTTCATTTGTTATTCCAAATAGAAAGGCGAGAGTAATAACTTCAATAGTATTAACTATCATTACTATAATTGCTACTATAATTGCTACTATAATAATATTTATTTCAGCAAAAGAACTTACTTATTGGGGGGATTCTCTTTCTAACATGTATACCTTTACTTGCTTAGGAATGATTATTTTATCATTAGTAGGAATTAATATGTTTTCTACTAATTAGTTAATTATATAAAATAAATTGCTATGACAATATCAAATTTGTCATAGCAATTTATTTTATTAACTATACTTTGATTAATAGATTATACTTTAGTCGTAGTTATTTTTATTAATTTCTTAATTTAATCAGCTTTTATATTCACTTATTTATAATCACTCTCTACTATTGGCACAAAAATATCTACAACCTCAACGCCATAATTTTCTAAGTAGACATGATATATATCATCTCCAAGCTTCATTTTATTTTGCATAGCACAATCACTTAAAATCATATAATAATCTTCAATATTATCATCTAAATCTATTTGCTTAATTGCTAAACATTCTTTTAGTTTAAAGTCTCCAATAAATGAACATATATCATTTCCCTTAAATTGAATTGGCAAATTCATTGGAATATATAAAATATAATCTTTATTTTGCAAATATCTATCCTCTTTACTTATCTTAAAAAATACTGGACCTACTGGATAAATTCCACTCTTAGTTACTAATTCCTTAAAATCTTTTATATCTTCTCTCCATTCATCATCATTACTTTGTATTTTTGCACTAATAACATTTTTAAATATTAAAGATGACTTTCTTATTTTCATTGATTTCTCCCCATACCTAATTGAAATATTCACTCTTTTCCAACCTTTGTGACACCCCAACTTTTATGAACATATATTGTAATTCATTATCTCCTGCCATCACATTAAATATTGGAGTAATTTGAGTTAAGTTATTTTCTTCAATATATTTTAATAATACATAGTATGCCTTTTCTGTATTACTTTCAAAATCTCCATAAATACATGTTGAAATCATATTTTCTATAGAGAAATATGTTTGAAATTCTAAACCATTTAAGTCTTCAGCTAACTCATTTTTAACAGATATAAAAAATTCCCCTTCTATAATTTCATCTAACGGAATATTATTTATCGTATAAAAACATAATCCTTGTGGAATTAAATTATTATTATCTATTTCGTTTAAAAAACTGCTTAATGTTTTTTCCATATCTTTAATATTAAATTTATATTTCTTAGATACTACATTACTTAACTTTATATTATCTTTAGGATTAATATACATTTACTGCTCCCCCTAACCTATTGGGTTAGTGTAAAGTTTTTTACACTACTTTTCTTTTAAATTCTTTATATATCAAGG
>ERZ791879.261-NODE-261-length-52460-cov-13.023643_pt1 | contig 52460 bp, 45 predicted proteins | sample MGYA00510162_ERZ791879 | MGnify/ENA primary metagenome ERZ791879 (study PRJEB30046, sample SAMN00792113) | human gut metagenome | study: EMG produced TPA metagenomics assembly of the A metagenome-wide association study of gut microbiota in type 2... | reverse complement strand
TTTAGGTATAGGTAGTTACGTGAAAAAAGAAAAAATGAAATATTAATTTGGAAGGGCAATTGAAATTAAGCCGTAGAATTTAATAATTGATGGAGTAAAGTTGCGTAAAGAAGTTTTTACTGTTTGAGCGAATAGCGAGTTTAAAAACTTTAGCAAACTTTACGGAATCAATTATATAAATTCTAGGTGAAAATTTCACGGTTACTGGAAAATAAATATTTCATTTTCTCGCTTCCACGTAACGAACAATTTAGTTAAGTTCTGATTTATGTTTGTAATAGAAATAAATACATTGTGTTATGAATATTAAGCTTAATAGACCAAAAAGGGGATATAATGTTGAAATTAAATTTGAAAATCCGATTTGTGATATTGGTAAGGCTACTGCTAAAACTATAAAAATTCCCTTTTTAAATTTAATATTAAAGCTTTGTTCTAATGTTTTACTAATTGAGTAAACATCTGAAACCTCAGTAGAGAACATTTCAAGCCAAATTATTACTAGTAGTAGGGCTTGTATAACACTACCGAATCTCTGAGCAACTAAAAGCAATGGTATTTCAAGTTCAAATATATATGGTTGATTAGCTAATAATAGTAAGTTAATAGAACCAGATAATAAAGTTAAACCTAAGGCTCCTAATGCAATGCCGTAAACCATTGTTTTGGAGCTTTTAGTTTCGTTACTTAATGGAACTAATACACCTGAACAACAAAGTATGTTGTATCCAGCATAAAGTATAGTAGAAACAAAAACCCCTTTTTTAGGAGGTTCAAAGCTAGAGATATATTGTAATGAAATTGAATCTTTACAAAATAAAAAATATAGAACTAGAATAAGTGTAATTGTACATAGTAAAGCAGGAACAATAAATGAGTTTACTTCAATAAGACCTTCAGTATCCCTTAATAAAAAAACGCAAGCAATACAAAGCATAATTAGTGAACCAACAATTTTAGGTGCTCCAAAAAATTGATGAATTAAAGCACCACTTCCTGCAAGGATAATTGATGCACTTGAAATTAAATAAAAGGTTGTTATTACTCCTGTTATTTTACCAAGTAAATTAGGACTTATTATTTTTAGAACATCACTATAAGAGTTAAGACTATATTTAATACCTATTTTAGCTATTATTGATCCCATCAATATATAAAATACTCCACAAAAAAGTATTCCTAAAAAACTAGTCAGACCAAAAGAAGTAAAAAATTGAGTAATTTCTTTACCAGAAGCAAGTCCAGCACCAACAACTGTTCCAATAAATACAGCAGCAACTTGAAAAATCTTAGTGAAATCTTTCTTCACGCATATCCCCCCAATATATTTCTAATATCTAATATATAAAGGTTACAGTACAATTATTCTTTTTTTGTGAATAAGCTATATTTTATTAGGTAAAATAAATTTAAGAGATTGTTTTTATAGGGGCAATAAAATATGTAAGGAGATTAATATGGTTAGTGTTAAAAGAGTTTTAAGTTGTATATTGGTTTTAACAATTAGTATATTAATTGGATGTAGCAAAGTAAAGGTTGATAATGAAACAAGTTTAGATTTATTTGATGTATTTAAAGGAAAGGAGTTAGCAACAGATTACTTAATAAATATTAGAAATGGCAATATAGAAAAGGCTAACGAGGTATGTGTAAAAGAATTAGTTGATAATAATGTTAATCTATCTGAAGGAGTTTCTGATATAGCAGGATTTCAATTAGATAAAACTATTGCAAGTAGTGAGTTTGCATATTACATTTTTAATGTTATTAGAGATTCTAGTACAGAGCCTAAAAGTGATTTAGAAAGTTATACTATAAAGGTAAATAGAAATGGAGACAGCTATAACGTAAGTGAAATTAAGGCAAAGACCCAAAGAGAATTATATATAAAAAATAATTCTTTAAGGATAATAGGAGAAAAAGGTGGAAAAAGTAGTCTAGTAATAAGCTTAAATAACATTCCTAAGGATACGTATTTAAGAGAAAATGAGATTATGCTATATAAAGAAAAGGTACCTAATAATAATTTTGGAAAGGTAGTTTTAGGATTTACAGGACAAAAGATAGCTATTTCTACTGTAGACGATAAAAATGCTTTTATTTGTATTGCTTATATTGATAATACATTAATGGAAAATGGCACAGATGAGATATCTGTTAGTACAAATTCACAAGGAAGTTCAATTAGTGAGTTACAAGAAGTTTTAGAAAAACCTATTACAAGTAAGGTAGTACCTGTAGATTTATTGAATAATGTAAAAATAGAAAATTTTATATTTTCTAAGGAAGACGATAATATAGCTGTTAACTACAAGAATCAAACAGGTATAGATAGACTAAATATATATAAAGCAGATGATGGAACTATGGTAGATGCTAAATTAGATGAGCTTTTTAATAAGGATATATATAATGTTAAGGCTGAATATTTTGATGATGATAAATTAATATTTGATGTTTATAAATCTGATGGTATCACTGACGATATTACAGGTAAATATACCTTTAATATTAAAAGTGAGGAAATGATTAAATTGTAATTAATTGATAAGTAATTTATAATATAGTAAAAAAATAAAAGAGGTTAATGTATTATACATTACCTCTATTTTAGTTATGTAAGCTAATTTTAAAGTAAATAGAGTATTAATATAATTAGTGATTAAATATACAGATTAATATAAGGAGAAAAAAATGATAAAGGAATGGAATGGAAAAAGATATCATAGTTTAAATTATTTCCTAAGAAATAAATTTGGAGAAAAGATATATAAAATATCACTAGATGGAGGATTCACTTGTCCTAATAGAGATGGAAAGGTATCAAAAGGTGGATGTACTTTTTGTAGTGCAAGAGGATCAGGAGATTTTGCTGGAAGTAGAATATTATCTATTACTGAACAATTTGAAGACAGAAAAGAAATGATGGAAAAGAAATGGAAAGATGGTAAGTACATTGCTTATTTCCAAGCATATACTAATACTTATGCACCTGTTGAAGAGTTAAGAAAAAAATATGAAGAAGCATTAGCTCAAAAAAATGTTATTGCTTTATCTATAGCAACAAGACCTGATTGTTTAGAGGATGATGTTTTAGATTATCTTGAAGAGTTAAATAAAAAGACTTATCTTTGGGTTGAATTAGGGTTACAAACTATAAATGATAAAACAGCTCATAATTTTAATAGAGGGTATGATTTCGAAACCTTTGATAGTAGTTTAAAGAAATTACAAGAAAGAGGAATTGAAGTTGTTGTACATACTATATTTGGTCTACCAGGAGAAACTGAAGAAGATATGTTAAAGACTGTAGATTATGTTGCACATTCTGGTGCTCAAGGAGTTAAGTTTCATTTATTACATTTAATGAAAGGAACTAAAATGGTAGAGCAATATGAAAGCGGAGAATTACAACTTTTAAGCAAAGAAGATTATATTAATTTAATATGTAAGGCTATAGCTATGATACCAGAAGAGATGGTAGTTCATAGATTGACGGGTGATGCTCCAAGACAAAGTTTAATTGGACCAATGTGGAGTTTAAAAAAGTGGGAAGTATTAAATGACATTGATAAAGCACTTGTAGATAATAATATTTGGCAAGGAAAAGATTTTAAATAGACATATTTGAGCGACTGTGTAATAATTTTTGCAACAGTCGCTTTTCTATTTATAATTAGATAAGAAGCACCTACTAATTAAACCAAAGGTTTGAAATTTTACTTATGGAACAAATGGGGTTAATGTTAAGTCTAATAGATGAAGGGAGCGAAGAATTTGGAGGCTTCAGTAGATAATCTTAGTAAAGATGAATTGATAATGGAAGTAAAAAGAGCAAAACGTGGAGATAAAGAAGCTTTTTGTAATTTAGTTAGAGTAAATAAAGTTGCAATATATAGAGTTGCAAAATCTATATTAAATAAGGAAGAGGATATAGAAGATGCAGTTAGTGAAGCAATATTAAAAGCTTATAAAAATATACAAAAGTTGAAAAATGAAGAGTTTTTTAAAACGTGGTTAATAAGAATAGTAATAAATGAAAGTAATAATTTATATAAAAAAAGAGCTAAAGAAGTAGCTGTAGATAAAGATCATTTTAAAAATATAAAAATTAATGATAATTATAAGGATTTATCTTTATATGATGCAATTAATTCCTTAGAAGAGGATTTAAGAATTACTACAATATTATTTTATTTTGAAGATATGAAATATAAAGATATAGCAAAAACTCTTAATGTTAAGGAAGGGACTGTAAAGTCAAGATTATCTAGGGCAAAAGAAAAGCTATATAGTATTTTAAAGGAGGAGCTTCATGGATAAATTTGATGAATACTTAAAAAATAAAAGTAAAAGCGAAAATGAAGATTTTGTTTTACCAAAGTCTTTTGAATATAAACTTGAAGAGACTCTAAAAAATTTAGATAAAGAAAATAAAAATGAAACTAATGTATGGTATATGAATAAGAGGCTATGGACTACAGCCGCATGTTTTGCATTTGTATTTTTAGCAGCAACATCAATAAGATATGGAGTTGATTCAAATAGGTCAAATTCTATAGAGAAAAGTTTAGAAAATCAAGTTACAGGATATAGTGATGCTATTCCAGAGGTTGCTAGCCACAATGAGGCTTCAACTAGAGGTATTGGGAATGATGAAGCAACTAAACAAGAAGTAGAAGAGTTTAGTTTAGAAGATAGATTTGGTGATGGAATTATAGACTCTAATAATATTAACAAGATAATAGTTAAAAATATAGTGGATGGAAATACTTATAAGTCTGTAGATAATAAAGTAGATATAGAAAAAATCATTAGCTTTATAAATGATATTCCAAAGGAAGAAATTCAAAAACAAACTTTAGGGCAGTGGGATTTTCTAATACAGACTAATGGAGTAGAAAGTAATCACACAATAATTATTAAAAATGATATTCTGAATATAGATAATAAGTGGTATAAAATAGATTCTGAAGAGGTAAGCAACTTTAAATCTATGTATAATGATTTAAATTATGATGAGAATAATATACCATATTGCAACTATTAATTTATACGTATATTGAGTTTATGGTATGAATAAATATTTTAAATTTAGTAATAAAAATATTAAATTTGGAAAGATATTAATATTAGTTTTATTAGGACTATCTATTATATTTTTCTTTATGAAAAAGTTTGGAGAAATAACAGGAAGTATTTGCTTAATAAGAGGTTTAACAGGAATTCCATGTCCATCATGCGGAATGAGTAGAGCTATTATAGCAATTATTAATGGTGATATTATAAATGCATTTAAATTTCATCCATTATTTTGGTTACCATTTATATCATTAGTACTTATAGTTTTTAAAAGAAGGTTTTTTAAGCAGATATTAATAGGTTCAATTATTTTAATAATGATTGTCTATATTTTGAGAATGATAATGTTTTTTCCAGATATAGAGCCTATGAAATATAATGAAAAATCAATACTTAATCAAATCATTGAGAATAAGAAATAATAAATAAGTAAGATATAAAAGATAATAGTTAACTAATTTACTTTTAATTAATGTATATATTAAAAAGTCGGCATAGGCCGACTTTTTATGTTTTAGTTATTTGCAAAAGCTTTTATACCACTTGGAATATAAAGAATTTTAAGTAATATGATTCATCTGAATTCCAAAGAATTGGATGATCTGAACTTTGAGTTCTAACTTCAATTTGTCTTAAGGTTCTTCTAGCATCATGAGCAGCTTCAAGAACAGTTTTCTTTAGCTGTTCTTCACTCATATAATGAGAGCATGAGCATGTAGCAAAGTAACCACCAGGTTTAACCATTTTTAAACCTCTAAGGTTAATTTCTTTATAGCCTCTAATTGCAGCATTAACAGTATTTCTAGATTTAGTGAATGCTGGTGGGTCTAGAATAACAACATCATATTGTTTACCTTCTCTTGACCAATCTCCAAGAACATCAAATGCGTTATGACATTCAAACTTAACAACATCTTGTAAATTATTTAATTTAGCATTTCTTGTAGCACAATCCACAGCATGTTGAGATACGTCAATTCCAAGAACTGATTTTGCGCCAGCTATACCTGCATTTAAGGCAAATGAACCAGTATGAGTAAAGCAATCTAAAACATCTTTACCTTTACAAATTCTATGCATAGCAGCTCTATTTTCTTTTTGATCTAAGAAGAATCCAGTTTTTTGTCCGTTTTCTAAATCAACTATGTATTTAACACCATTTTCAATGATTTCAATATCAGTATCAAATGGTTCAGTTAAGAAGCCCTTAGTTTGTTCTAAGCCTTCAATTTCTCTAGTTTTTATGTCACTTCTCTCATAAACTCCTTTAGCACCATATTCTTCAACTAGTATTTTAACTATTAAATCTCTATATTTATCCATTCCTAATGTAGAAATTTGAATTACATAGTAATCTTCAAATTTATCAACTGTTAATCCTGGTAGGAAATCCGCTTCTCCAAATATAAATCTGCATGATGATGTATCAATAACAGTCTTTCTATAATCCCATGCTGCGGCAAATCTTTTCTTAAAGAATGTTTCATCTATTTCTTCGTTAATATCTCTTGTCATTATTCTAATTGTTATTTTACTTCTATCGTTAATATAACCTTTACCAATGAAGTGGTTTTTGTGGTTATATACTTCAACTATATCTCCATTTTCATATTCGCCATCATATTCATTTATTTCATCTATGTATATCCAAGGACGCCCTTGCTCAGCTCTTTTGTTTTTTCCCTTATGTAAGAAAAATTTACTACTCATCATTTACATCTCCTTATCTTAAGTCTTATACGATTATAACATAACTATTAAATAACAGTGAAAAATTTAATATATAAAATATATTTGACATTTTTATAAAAATAAAAACTAATTATATAACAAAAATTTTAAACTATATAAATTTTGTAATGAGAAACTAAATAGAAGGATTAAAAATTAAAGTTTAAGTATGTTATTAAAAGAAAATGTTTAAAAAATAAAAAAATAGTAAATAAAATGTTAAAAAAGATGAATAGTATTAATTGACTTAATAAAAAAGCTATGATATATTTAGCAATATATAATATGTAATAATATGTAACAAAATAAATTATATTACAAAAAAGGAATAAAATCTTGGGGAATAATTTATATAAAATTTTATAGATTATTATAAAAATTAAAAAAACATAAAAAGGGGGAAATTTATTATGAAAAGAAAGATACTTGCAGTATTACTATCAGCTACAATGCTATTAACTGTAGCAGGTTGTGGTAATAGTAATAATAGTACTGGTAGTACTAATAATGTAAGTACTAGTACAAGTAGTAACAATACATTAGTTATTGGTACTCAAAAGTTTAATGGAGTATTTAATCCATTTTTCTACACTTCAGCTTATGATGCTCAAGCGTTTGAAACAGTTTTTACATCTGTTTGTGAAACAGATGAAAATAATGAGTTGAAAGAAAAGGGTGGTAGCATTACAAGTGAAGAGGTTACCGCAGAGGACGGAAGTGTTCAAACCCTTTATACTATTAAGTTAAAAGATGGAATGACGTTTCATGATGGTGAACCAGTTACTATCGATGATTTAATATTTGCTTATTATGTATATGCTGATCCAACATATGATGGTATGGCGTCATTTGTTAGCTCAATAGACATAGTAGGTATGAAAGAATACTATTATGATGATGCCAATTATTCAACAAGAGTAGCAGAAATAGCTACAGAAGCAGAAGCAAAAGCTTCAACTGAAGATGGATTTATGCAATATTTAATTGAATCAAATTGTGAAGATTGGTATGCTGGGGATCCAAATGGAGACATCGGAGATGGCACAACTTTTGTTGATTATTTAAAAAATGAAGGATATGATGCTGATAGTGTTTCATCTAACAGTGATGAATTCTTAAAATTACTAGCTAAATGTGAGTATGAAAAATATGCAGACTCATATGATGCAGTTTCTTGGTGGACAAACCAATTATCAGCTAATTATATTAATGAAGGTCTTGCAGATGGTATAGATGTTGAAACAATTACAGGTATTACAAAAGTTGATGATTTAACTTGTACTGTATTAGTGAATGGTATAAATATAAGTGGAGATAGACAGTTAGCATTACAAGCTTTAACTCCTAAGCATTACTATGGAGAGGGATTTACTAAAGGTGATTTATCAATGGTAAAAGCTAAAAATGATACACCAATGGGTTCTGGTCCTTATAAATGGGTTGGATATGACAATAACGTTGTATCTGTAACAAGGTTTGATGATTACTTCTTAGGAACTCCTAAAATTGAAAATATTAAATATCAAGTAGTTGATGAAGAACAAAAAGTAAATGCTGTTATTTCAGGTGATATTGATATTACTGATCCAAGTGCTTCTTTAGAAATAATGGAAGAATTAGAAGCTAATGAAATTGAATATTCTCTAATTGGTAATCCAGGATATGGATATATTGCAATTTCTGCTAAGAGAATTCCAGACTTAAAAGTTCGTGAAGGTTTAATGCACTTAATGACTAGAGAACAAGCTATTTCTACTTACTATGGTGAATTAGCTGAGGTTATTGAAAGACCAATGACTCCAACATTAGCCGAATATCCACAAGATGCTGAAGAGTACTGGGGATATGACAAAGAAAAAGCTTTAGAATGTTTCAAAGAAGCTGGATATGAACAAGTTGATGGTAAATTAGTTAAAGATGGAAAGCAGTTGAGTGTTGAAGTTGGTATCGGAAGTGCTTCATCACATCCTTCTACACCAATTTTAACTCAAATGAAATCTGATATGGAAGAGTTAGGTGCTGAATTAATTATTAGTGACCTTGATTTCTCAATTTTAAATAATCGTCAACAAAATGATGATATAGATATGTGGGTTATGGCTTGGGGGAACGCTACTGATTGTGACTTAACTCAAATGTTTGGTAGTGAATTTGTAAAAGCTGGTGGTTCTAATAGGACTTGGGTACAAGATGAAAAAGTAGATAATTTATTAAAAGAAGTAATGCAAACTCTTGATTTAGATAAAAGAAAAGCGTTAGTAGCAGAAGAATTAGATCAAATTATGAGTTGGGCAACTTATATGCCGGTTTATCAACGTAAGAACTTATGGATATATAATCCTGATACTGTTAATGTTGATACAATACCAGAAAATACTTCAACTTATTATAACTATGTAAATGAAATTCATTTATTAGAATTAAAGTAGTTTTATAGTATTTAAGATATGAGGATGTTTTATCAAACATCCTCATATTTGAATATATATTGTATAAATAAATTAAATTTAAATTATCTAGTATTATGTAGCAATAGTGTAATTACATATAATATATATCAAAATTTCGAGCTCTAATGAAAAATTACTACGTTATATAGTTTAAACATGATTTATTTCTGATTGAAGAATTTTAATTAAAAATAAAAAGTTAATTTAGAATATTAAAATATTATTCTAAATTAACGAAAGAGGTGTATTATGAAACAATATATTATTCGTCGTGTACTAATCAGTATATTGGTGCTTTTTGGAGTATCTTTTTTAATTTATGGAATATTAAGATGTATGCCAGGAGATTTCGTTGAGCAGATGACCTCTGGTAATCCCAGTATAACAGCAGAACAAAAAGAATTGTTAAGGGAATCATATGGATTAAATGGTACTCCTGTTGAAGGATATATAATTTGGGTTAAAAAAGCTTTAACTGGTGATTTCGGCACATCATTTCTATATTCAAAACCAGTTACTGAAGTAATATCTAGTAGAATGTGGACATCATTCTCATTAGCAGCAATAGCTTTTGTTATTCAACTCTGTGTTGCCATTCCATTAGGAATAGTTTCGGCAACTAAACAATATACCAAAACAGACTATGCTATAGTTTTCTTAGCCTTAGCTGGCATATCATTACCAAGTTTCTTCTTCGCAGCAGTATTACAAAGGATTTTTTCAATGGGTCTAGGTTGGGTTCCATTATCAGGTATGGTTACTGCAAGAGAAAATTATACTGGTTTTAGATTAACCTTAGATATTGGATATCACTTTATTTTACCTATTACTGTATTTGTAATAACTGGAATAGGTAGTTGGTTAAGATATGTTAGAACAAATATGTTAGAAGTATTAAATGCAGATTACATAAGAACTGCGCGTGCTAAAGGATTAGCTGAACGTAAGGTAATAAAAAAGCACGGATTTAGAAATACTTTAATTCCAATAGTAACATTCATTGGAGGGGCTATACCAGGATTATTTGCAGGTGCAATTATAACTGAAGGAATATTCTCTATTCCTGGATTGGGACAAGCAGCATTAGATGCGGTTCAAAATAAAGATTTACCTTTTTTAATGGGCTATTTAATGTTTATGGCTGTTCTTACTTTACTTGGAACATTAATTTCTGACATATTATATGCAGTAGTTGATCCGAGAATTAGATATAATTAGGAGGGGATTTGATGGTAACTTCAGAAGTAACTAATAAAATTACTCAAGAAAATCAAAGCGAACAAGATAATTTCGAGCAAAATCAAATAATTCTAACTCCAGGTCAATTAGTAATGAAAAGATTTTTAAGAAATAAGTTAGCTGTTTTGGGGCTATGCATTATTTTAGCAATATCACTTTTTTGTTTTGTGGGACCGTTATTTTCACCATATGGAGAATATGAAATATTCTATATAAATCAAAGTACTGGTGAAGAGATTAGAATGATAAATACTGAAAAAATTAAGGAAAAAGATGTAGGAGTTTATGTTAAAGCACCGATGTCTTTATCTCATCCATTAGGAACTGATGCCGATGGTCGTGATGTATTAACAAGATTAATGTATGGTGGAAGAATATCTTTAATATTTAGTGTAGTAGTAACTGCAATTGAATTACTATTAGGAGTGACTTTAGGAGGAATAGCGGGATATTATGGTGGAAAAATAGATATGATAATTATGAGATTAGTAGATATATTTTATTGTATACCATTCTTTCCATTGATGTTAGTTACTGCATCCTTAATGTCAGCATTTGGAGTAAAACCTCAAATGAAGATTTATTTTTTAATGCTGATAATGGGAATATTTAACTGGTCGGGCGTTGCTAGAATGGTTAGAGGTCAAATTCTTTCTATTCGAGAAATGGATTATATGCAAGCTGCAGAAGCATGTGGACTTAGCGTATTTCGTAAAATATTTAAGCATTTAATTCCTAATGTTACACCTGTAATTATAGTAATGGCTACTATGGACTTAGGATCATTTATATTATCAGAATCTGCATTAAGTTATTTAGGTGTTGGACTTGCTTTCCCATATGCTTCATTAGGTAATATGGTTAATGCAGTTAATAGTTCAGTAATAATGAAAAACTACTTAAATATTTGGTTACCACCAGGAATATTAATACTATTTATAGTTATGGCATTTAATTTTATTGGAGATGGTCTTCGTGATGCATTTGATCCAAAGATGAAGAGGTAGGTGAGTATAAGTGGAATTAAGTAAAAGAGAATTAAAAAAACAACAAAGAGCTAAAATGAAGGCTATAAAGAAGTTTAATACACAAATGTATAAAAAATATAATAAGGAAAAGAAAATCAAGAATGTTCCAGAGTCTCACTATCTAAGAACAATGGATGATGATAATAATATATTAGAATTTGATAACCTTAAAACTTATTTTTTTACAGATACAGGAACAGTAAAGGCTGTTGATGGAGTATCATTTAGTATTCCTAAAGGGGCTACTGTAGGAATAGTTGGAGAATCAGGATGTGGTAAGTCAGTAACGAGCTTATCAACTATGAGATTATTACAAGGACCGCAAGGACAAATCGTTGGTGGAGAAATAAGATTTAATAATAAAAATACTAATAAAGCTGTAGATATTACTAAGCTTCCTTTAAAGGATATGCAAAAGATTCGTGGTAACGAAATTTCAATGATATTTCAAGAGCCGATGACTAGTTTAAATCCTGTGTTCACCATAGGGGATCAATTAGCAGAGCCAATAGAGTTACACAATCCTAAGATTAAAAAGCAAGACTTAGAAAAGAAAATAATAGAGTTATTAAAGTTAGTAGGAATAGCTGATCCAGAGGGAGTAATTAATAGATATCCACATGAATTAAGTGGGGGAATGAAGCAAAGAATAGTAATTGCAATGGCACTATGTTGTGATCCACAGCTTATTGTTGCAGATGAACCTACTACTGCACTTGACGTTACTATTCAGGCTCAAGTTTTAGATTTACTTCGTGATTTAAAACATAAGATTAATGCATCTATAATGCTTATTACACATGATCTTGGTGTTGTTGCAAGTATGTGTGATTATGTTGTAGTTATGTATGCTGGTAGAGTTATTGAAAAAGGAACAGTACATGAAATATTTAAAGATCCTAAGCATCCTTATACAATTGGCTTAATTAAGTCATTACCAAGTCTTAATGTTGGGAACGATAAGTTATACTCTATTCCAGGAAATGTTCCAAATCCAATTAATATGCCAAATCATTGCTACTTTAAAAATCGTTGTGATCAATGTTTTGACACATGTTTTGGGGATTATCCTTCTATTAAGAAAATAACAGAAACACATGAAGTAAGCTGTTATCTTTATGAGTAAGGCAGAAAGGGAGGTAAAACATGAGTAACGAAAATATTTTAGAAGTCAGAAATTTAAAGAAGCATTTTCCTATAAAAGCTGGAGTGTTTCAACATGTTGTTGGGCATGTTAAATCAGTAGATGGTGTATCTTTTGAGATAAAAAGGGGACAAACATTTGGATTAGTAGGTGAATCAGGATGTGGTAAGACTACAACAGGTAGAACTATATTAAGGTTAACGGAACCTACTGACGGTGAAGCTATGCTAAATGGAAAAGATATTTTTAAAATGTCTAAAAAAGAACTTCAAAAAATTAGACCAGAGATTCAAATTATTTTCCAAGATCCATATTCATCATTAGATCCACGTATGCCAGTTGGTGAAATTATTGGTGAAGCAGTAAGAGCCCATAATATAGTACCTAAAGAAAAGTATAGAGATTATATAATGCAAATAATGAAAGATTGTGGCTTAAGGCCATACCATATAGATCGTTATCCACATGAATTCTCAGGTGGGCAACGTCAACGTATTTGTATAGCTCGTGCATTAGCACTTAATCCAAGTTTAATAATTGCTGATGAACCAGTTAGTGCATTAGACGTATCTATTCAAGCTCAAATAATAAACTTAATGAAGGAGCTTCAAGCTAAGAGAGGAATATCTTATCTTTTCATATCACATGACTTATCGGTAGTGAAATATATTTCTGATGTTATAGGTGTAATGTATTTGGGGAATTTAGTTGAAATGGCGCCTAAGGATGAATTATTTGATAATCCATTACATCCATATACACAAGCATTATTAAGTGCTGTTCCAGTTCCAGATCCTGACTTTAAAATGGATAGGACTATATTAGAAGGAGATCTTCCATCTCCAGCTAATCCACCGGTTGGATGTAAGTTTAATACTCGTTGTCCTAAGTGTATGGATATATGTAAGAAAGAGCAACCAGAATTAAAATTAAAAAAGAATGGGCATAAAATAGCTTGTCATTTATATGATAATAAATAGCTGTAAGTATATTTTTATGAAAAGTCATAGAGAAAGCCTATGACTTTTTGTAATTATTTTAGGTGTGATATATAATATATATATTTAAAATTTATAGATAGGTAAGTTAAATATGAATTATGTATATATATTAAGATGTAATGATGATAGTTTATACACAGGATGGACAAACAATTTAGAAAAAAGGGTTAAAGCACATTCAAATGGAAAAGGTGCAAAATATACAAAAGCTAGATTGCCCGTAGAACTAGTTTATTTTGAAGAATATGAAAATAAAGTAGAGGCTATGAGAAGAGAATATGCAATTAAACAGTTAAAAAGAAAAGAGAAGTTAATGCTAATAAAGAAATAAATTATGTACTTTAACTTTAAGGGGGCAAACTATGGATATAAAAATAAGAGCAATAAGATTAGAAGATGCAGAGGGAATTAATGCATTAAGGGTCATGGATGGAGTAAGAGAAAATATACTAGGAATAACTAGTGAAAGAATATATAGAAGTAAAAGTTTTATAGAAAGTTTAGGGAATAATGCACATATGTATGTAGCAGAAGAAATAGAAAATGGTGAAAGTAAGATAGTTGGAGCTATATCATTACATGTTTCTGAAAATTCTAGACTTAGACATTCAGGTAGTATAGGAATTATGGTGCATAAGGAGTATCAAGGAAGAGGAATTGGTAAAAAACTTATGGCTACGATTATTGATTTAGCAGATAACTGGATTATGCTTAAAAGGTTAGAGTTAGGAGTATTTATAGATAACACCAGAGCTTTAAATTTATACAAATCTTTTGGATTTGAAATTGAAGGAACTAAAAAATGTGCAGCAATAAGAAATGGTAAATATGTAGATGAATATATAATGGGTAGAATTAAGAATTAAAATTTTAATAGTATAGTATAAAAAGATATAAACTACACATACTATTAGTGCGGTAAGGTGGATGAAGTTTGAAGCTTATACTGCTAAAGGTGAACTAGTAATTTAAAACTATTAGTTCACCTTAAATTTTGCAATAAAAAACCACTTACAAGGTAAGTGGTTTAAATCGTTAAACTTATAGGGGAGTTTTGGATTGGGTATTATTTTGAATAATCGTTAATTAAATCCTGAATCTTTGATTTACATCTAAATCCATGACAACTTCCAGTGCATGCACCGGTTACTTTAGAAACTTCTTCTATGGTATGGGCGCCATTTTTTATAGCTTCTTTAATTTTTGCCCTAGATATAGATTTACAAGTACAAACTTTTGTTATTTTATCAAGGATATCAGCATTTAAATTATTTTCCATAACAGATCCTCCAAAATACAAAGATATTAGGAAACACAAAAATTAATTATTAGGTTAATTAATTTTTGAGTAATACGTTTCAACAACTATATTAAATCATAGTATACTAAAATAGTCAACATTAAATATTAAATAACAATAATTATTATTTAATGGAAATTATTATAGTCATATTATTAATATATTGTAATAAGTAATGGTTTAAAATATTAAATTTAGCAATAAAAAATAATGACAAAATTTTGGATGTAATTGACAAAGCATAATTAGTTAATATATAATAAATTCATTAAAGACTATGATTAGGATAAGTACTTTAGTTTATTCTTTTAAGAGAGTGATTGGTTGGTGTGAAATCATAAGATAACTTAAGGAAAATCACCTAGGAGTTTGAGGCTGAAAGTTTTTACGATTAAGCTATCACGTTAGCCCGCGTTAAGGGATAGGATATGAAAGTATCTGAATTATGGCTCATAGTATAATTATGAGTTTATTAACCTTAGGTGGTATAGCGAATTCACTTCGTCCTTTTGGGATGAAGTTTTTTTTATTTAAGTGAACCTTCAAATTTAAATTTGATAAGGAAAAATTACTCTTTCGACTATAGGAGAAGGAGTTTCATTAAATAAGGATTAAAATATGTCTTTAAGAGAATAATTTTAATAATTAATAAATGTAGAGAAAGGAGAATTCTTATGTACAAAAAAGTAGAATTGCCAAATGGTTTTGTTGGTCTTGAAAAAGAAGTAGCAAACCTTTGGACTGCAAGAAATGTTATAAAAAAGAATTTTGATATGAATCAAGATGGTGAATACTTCACTTTCTATGATGGACCTCCAACAGCAAATGGTAGACCACACGTTGGGCACGTATTAACAAGAGTTATGAAGGACATTATCCCAAGATACAAAGTTATGAAGGGATATAAAGTTATAAGAAAAGCTGGATGGGATACTCATGGTCTTCCAGTAGAACTTGAAATAGAAAAGAAGCTTGGAATTTCAGGTAAAGAACAAATCGAAGAGTACGGTGTAGAAAAATTCGTTAAAGAATGTAAAGAAAGCGTATTTACTTACGTAAGTATGTGGGAAAAAATGACTAATCAAATTGGATATTGGGTTGATATGGAACATCCATATGTTACTTATCATAATCCATATATTGAATCAGTTTGGTGGGCATTAAAGCAAATGTGGGATAAAGGTCTTTTATATGAAGGGCATAAAGTAATGCCATATTGCCCAAGATGCGGTACTGCATTATCATCTCACGAAGTTGCACAAGGATATAAAGATGTTAAGGATTTAACTTGTGTTGCTAAGTTTAAAGTTGTAGGGGAAGAGAACAAGTACATATTAGCTTGGACAACAACTCCTTGGACATTGCCTTCAAACTTAGCTTTATGTATAAACAAAGCTTATACATATATAGAAGCAAAAGTTGGAGATGAAATATTAATATTAGCTAAAGACTTAGCTGATAAAGTTTTAGGAGAAGACTATGAAGTAGTTAGAGAATTCCCTGGAACTGAACTTTTAGGAACTAAATATGAGCAATTAATGCCTTTCGGTAAAGTAGAAGGAAAAGCTTTCGAAGTAATTCATGGTGATTATGTTACTTTATCAGATGGTACAGGTATAGTTCATATAGCACCTGCATACGGTGAAGACGATAGCTTAGTAGCTAAAGCTAATGGAATTACTTTCATTAACTTAGTTGATAGAGAAGGTAAATTCGTAGAAGAAGTTACTCCATGGGCTGGAAAGTTCGTTAAGAAATGTGATGAAAGCATCTGTAAGTGGTTAGAAGAAAATAATAAATTATTTAAATCTGAAAAGCACTTACACTCATATCCACATTGTTGGAGATGTGACACACCACTTCTTTATTATCCAAAGGAAAGCTGGTTTGTTGCAATGACAACATTAAGAGATAAGCTTTTAGAAAATAATAATAAGATTAATTGGTATCCTGATAACATTAGAACAGGTAGATTTGGTAAGTTCTTAGAAAATGTTATCGACTGGGGTATTTCAAGAGATAGATACTGGGGAACTCCACTTCCAATTTGGGGATGTGAATGCGGACATAAAGAATGTATAGGAAGCATTGCAGAACTTAAGGAAAAGGGAATTAATGTTCCAGAAGATATAGAATTACACAAACCATATATAGATAATGTTCACTTAAAGTGTGAAAAGTGTGGTAAGGAAATGACTAGAACTAACGAAGTTATTGACTGTTGGTTCGATTCAGGTTCAATGCCATTTGCACAATTACATTATCCATTTGAAAATAAAGAATTATTTGAACAAAACTATCCAGCTCAATTTATATCAGAAGCTGTTGACCAAACAAGAGGATGGTTCTATACTTTATTAGCGATATCAACTGCTATATTTGATAGAAATCCATTTGAAAACTGTATAGTTTTAGGTCACGTTCTTGACAAGAAGGGCTTAAAGATGTCAAAATCTAAAGGAAATGTTGTAGATCCATTTGATGTATTAGACGCACAAGGTGCTGATGCAACAAGATGGCACTTCTATACTGCAAGTGCTCCATGGTTACCAACAAGATTCTCTATAGATGATGTTGGAGAGGCTGGAAGAAAATTTATGGGAACATTATGGAATGTTTACTCATTCTACGTGTTATATGCTGAATTAGATCAATTTAATCCATTAAAGTATAATGATTTCGTATCAGAAAATGTAATGGATAAGTGGGTTATGTCTAAGCTTAATACATTAGTTAAAGATGTAGATTCTATGTTAGATTCATACCAAATAACTCAAGCAGCATTAGCTATTGAAGATTTTACTGATGAGTTATCAAACTGGTATGTAAGAAGAAATAGAGGAAGATATTGGTCTGAAGAGTTAACTGATGATAAGATAGGTGCATATGTAACTTTATATAGAGTATTAACAACTTTAATTAAAGTAGCAGCGCCATTTGTTCCATTTATAACAGAAAACATTTATCAAAACTTAGTAGTTGGCTTAGATGAAAATGCTCCAGAAAGCATTCACTTATGTAGCTGGCCAGAAGTTAATGAAAATGCTATAGATAAGAACTTAGAAAAGGAAATGGATTTAGCTTATACAATAGTTAAGCTTGGAAGAAGTGCAAGAAATGGTGCTAACATTAAGAATAGACAGCCACTTTCTAAGATGTTAGTTTCTACTGATTCACTTCCAGGATACTATGGAGAAATAATAACAGATGAGCTAAACATCAAAGCAGTTGAATTTGGTGCTGACCTTTCAACTCATGTTAACTTTGAAATTAAGCCAAATTTACCTGTGTTAGGAAGAGCTTATGGTAAGTTAATACCAGGAATAAGAAAAGAAATAGCTGCAAGAAACCAAATGGAATTAGCTCAAACTATTCAAAATGGTGGAGTAGTAGTTATTAATGTTGATGGAACAGAAATTGAATTAAATAAGGAAAACTTATTAGTTACTATGCAAGGGCTAGAGGGTTATGCATTTGCTGGTGAAGGTTCAATTGGTGTTGTTTTAGATACTCATATTTCTGAAGAACTTAGAGAAGAAGGTCACTTAAGAGAAATAATTTCTAAGATTCAAAATATGAGAAAAGATAAAGGGTTTGAAGTTGCAGACAAAATTAAATTATATGTAGCAGATAACGAAATGTTATTAGATGTAATTAAAAAGTTTGCTGAGGTTATTAAGAAAGAAACCTTAACCCAAGAAATAGTTTACAATGAGGAAGCTAATTATACTGAAACAGTTATAAATGGTGAAAAGCTAAATATGACTGTAGAAGTTATTAAATAATTATAGCTTTATTACAAAGGGTAGGGATTAAGTAATAATTCCTATCCTTTTTTCAAACACTAATATTATAGTTAAAATTATGAATTATTAAGTGTAAAAAATAAGTAAACTCATTGTATTAATTAGTAAAAAAAGGTATAATTAATAATTAAAATGAAAATGGAGTGATGTTGATATGGCTACTTCTATAAAAGATGTTGCGAGGGAAGCTGGCGTTTCAATAGCTACGGTATCTAGAGTATTAAATGATATAGATGTTGTTAATGAAGATACTAAAAAAAAGGTATTAGATGCTATTAAAAAGCTAGGATATAGACCAAACATTGTAGCGAGAAGTTTAAAAACCCAAAGAACAAAAACTGTTGGAATATTAGTTCCTGATATTTCAAGTGGATTCTATCCAGAAATAGTTAGAGGGGCAGAGGATGTTGCAAATATTTATGATTATAATGTAATATTATGTAACTCTGATTTTGACTATGATAAGGAAAAGGATTATTTAAGAGTACTTAAAGAAAAAATGGTTGATGGTGTTATCTATATGAGTTCTTGTTTAGAAGAAGAAACTTTAGATATAATAAATGAATTAGATTTAAAAACTGTTCTTGCAGAATCTAAAGACAAAGAAGGTAGATTACCAAGTGTAATTATTGATAACATACAAGCATCATATGATGCAACAAAGAGCTTAATTGATAAAGGATTAAAGAATATTGCTTTTGTTGGTGTTAATAAAGGTGCTGCTAATGCTTGGGGAGAAAGACATAAAGGTTATGAAAAAGCATTACAAGAAAGTGGTCTTGCTGTTGATGAAGATTTAGAATTCTTTAAAGATTTAAAAGTTAAGAGTGGATATAAAGCAGTTGAAAGCTTCTTAGCTACTGGTAAAAAATTTGATGGAGTAGTATGCTCATCTGATGAAATTGCAATGGGTGTAATTAATGCATTAAGAGAAAATGGAATGAAAGTTCCAGAAGATGTAAGCGTAATAGGATTTAATGATAATGCAGTTGCATCTTATTTCTATCCAAAAATAACTACAGTTAAGCAACCAAGTTATGATATGGGATCAGTTGCAATGAGAATGCTTATTAAAATATTAAATAACAAGCCTTTAGATCAAGATCAATATGTATTAGATTATAAATTAATACAAAGAGAAAGTTCTAAATAATTTTATAACCATCTCTAATTTTATTAAAAATTAGAGATGGTTATTTTTTTATATAAATATGTTGAATTAATAGGAAAAAAATGATATAATTGAAGTAATTTGATAACGTTTACTAATAGCAGTTATTTCTAAATTGGGTACACAATCAATTAGGTATAGGTAATATTATTGGGAATTTGAGAATTAGGGTATAAAGAAGGTTATCAAATCATAATATAAAATAATTGCTATTTTAGAAAGTAGAATAAAAGAGGATAGATTAACTATCCTCTTTTTTCTATTATTAAAGTATTCCTTCAGTCTTTAATAAGTTTTCTAATTTTTGAACTTTTTCTGTTAAAGTAATAAATTTTTCTTTTATTATATTATTTTTTTCGTTTCCTTCGTTAATACAGTTTTCCATTTCTTCTACAGCTTTTAATGCATCATCAATATCTTTTTGAGCTAATTTTAAATTTGATTCTTTCATAGACGTATCTCCTTTGTTAGGTAAATAAAAAATATAGAAAACACCTTCTTGTAAATACGAAGGTATATCATCGTTGTAACTAAACTTACTAAATTAAGATTTATAGATTCAGTTAAACTTATGTTGATATCTTTATCCTATCACTAATAAATAGGTGTTGCAAGGCATATATTGTAAAGAAAAAATAAATAGGGGGAAATAGAAAATGATTAACTATATATGGTTTGTAATGATTTTTCTAGGATTAGTAGTTGGGATATTTACTGGAAATGGTGAAGGTATTTCTAATGCAATAATTGGTTCTATTGATACTACAGTTACATTTATTATTGGACTTGTCGGGTTAATGTGTTTTTGGTGTGGTGTTATGAAGGTTGCACAAAATAGTGGATTTACAGAAAAATTGGCTAAGCTTATGAAACCTATATTAAAACTTATATTTAAAGATGCAGCTAAGGATGAAAAGGCCTTAGGAGCTATAGTTATGAACATAACAGCAAATATGATGGGTCTTGGAAATGCAGCAACGCCTTTCGGAATTAAGGCTATGGAAGAAATGGATAGATTAAATACTGAAAAAGGCGTAGCTAGTAATGATATGGCTTTATTTTTAGTATTGAATGCAGCTTGTATTCAGTTAGTTCCATCAACAGTATTATCTATAAGAGCAGCAGCAGGTTCTTCAAATCCAGGAGCAATAATACTTCCGGCAATAATATCAACTGGTATAGCAGCAATTGTTGGTGTTATTTGTTGTAAAATTTTGCAAAGATATTTTTAGGATTATGGGGGTATTGAGATGTTTAGCTATATAACTAAAAGTATTATTCCTATAATAGTTTTAATTATTATAACTTATGGAATGATAAAAGGTAGAAAGGTATATGACTGGTTTATTGAGGGGGCAAAGGAAGGATTAAATGTATGTTTAAATATTTTTCCATATCTTTTAGCTATGATAATAGCTGTGCAAATATTTAGAGAAGCTAATCTTTTAGATATGTTAAATAATGCAATTGCACCGCTTTGTAGACTAATAGATTTGCCTAAGGAGGTTGTTCCATTGGTTTTAATTAAGCCTCTTTCTGGTAGTGGTGCAATGGGAGTTTTTACTGATATTTTAAAAAATTATGGCGCTGATACGCCAATAGGTCTAGTAGCTTCAGTAATTATGGGAACTACAGAGACAATATTTTATACTGTAACTGTATACTTTGGAGCCGTTAAAATAAAGAAAACACGTCATACAGTATGGGCAGCAATCATGGCAGATATGACTGCGATTATTATGGCCATAATGATGGTAAAACTTTTAATATTGTAACATTTTAAAAATATAGCAAAGAAATATTTTAAATTAAGAGATTAATTTTTGAACAGCGCTTCGCTAGTTTAATTAAAGTAGAAAAGCTAAGTTTAAATCTTAATTTCTTAATTCTAAATTTCTTCGTAATTTAGAATTAAGGGGATAAATATGTAAAAATTTTAATGCACTGTAAAGAGTTTGGTTGTATAATATTACTAAAATAAATCGAATGGAGAATGATTATGGGGGAAGATAGATTTTACATTGTAAATGAAAGATCATTACCAGAGATATTTAAAAAGGTAATTGAGGTAAAAGAGAATATTGAACTTGGCAATGCAAAGGATATAAGTGAGGCCATAAAATTAGTTGGAATTAGTAGAAGTACATATTATAAATATAAAGATGATGTATTTCCAATGGCTCAAGATATGCAATCTAAGAAGGTAACTTTAATATTATTAATGACACATAAGTCAGGCACTTTATCTAAGGTGTTGGATTGTATTGCATTTTATAAAGGAAATATATTAACAATAAATCAAGATATTCCAATAAATTTATCGGCTAATGTCACGGTTACTATTGATATTTCTCATATGGAGAAAAGTGTTAGTCAATTAGCAGCAAGGTTAAACTCTTTACCGAATGTTAGAAGTGTCAAATTATTAGCAGCAGAATAATAAAAAGTAATCCTAAAATATTATAAAAGGAGATAGGGCTATGAATCAAAATATTTATAAATTGAATAGAGATAATCTTTTAAATAAGATTAAAGACAATTCAATTGTAATTTTATTTGCTGGAAAAGCAATTCAAAAGACTGGAGATCAAACTTATCCATTTACTCCAAATAGAAATTTTTATTACTTAACAGGAATAAAAGAAGAAGAACATATATTAGTTATGTCAAAAATTAATGGAATAAAGTCTTCTAAGCTTTATATAAAAGATATTGATTTAGAATTAGAAAAATGGATTGGAAAGAGCATTAGAAGAGAAGAAGCTAGTGAGCTTACAGCAGTAGATGAAGTTAAGTTTAAGAGTCAATTTGATGCTGATATTCATTCAGCAATTGTAATGAAGGAAGAAATAAATCTTTATTTAGATTTAGAAAAAATGAGTGCAAATAGAGAAGGAACAATTTCACATAGATTTGCTAATGAAATAGTAAGTAAGTATCCACAAGTTAGAATAAATAATGTTTATAGTAAAATTGGTGAGTTAAGATTAAAGAAATCACAAGAGGAAATAGAGAAAATTAAAAAAGCTATTGAGATAACAAAGAGTGGTATTGAAAGATTAATGACAGAAGCACGTGTTGGAATGAAGGAGTATGAATTAGAAGCATATTTTGATTTCAATTGTAAAGTTAAAGGTGCAACTGGTTTAGCTTTTACAACAATAGCTGCAGCAGGAAAAAATGCTACAACATTACATTATGTTGATAATAATTCAGAGCTTAAAGAAAATGATTTAATTCTTTTTGATTTAGGTGCAGAATATAATTGTTATAATGCCGATATATCAAGAACCTTCCCTGTTAATGGTAAGTTTACTGAAAGACAAAAGGAAGTTTATAATTCAGTTCTAAAAGTAAATGAAGAAATTATTAAATTAATTAAGCCAGGAATGAAATATAAAGATGTAAATGAAAAAGCAACTGATTTAATAGCAGAGGAATGTATAAAATTAGGACTTATTGATGATAAAAAGGATGTTAGAAAATATTATTATCATAGTATAGGTCATAGTTTAGGAATGGATACACATGATATTGAAACTCCACATAGAGATATAACTTTTGAACCAGGAGTTGTATTTACTGTTGAACCTGGAATATATATAGAAGAAGAAGGTATAGGAATTAGAATAGAAGATGATATATTAGTAACAGAAAATGGAGTTATTAATTTATCAAGTGATATAATAAAGAGCGTAGATGAAATTGAAGAATTTATGAAAAAAGCACAAAATAAATAAATTTTATAGAAGTTATAAAATTTTATTGCAAATGCAAGAAATTGATTATATAATCGAATTATTATAGAGTAAAAGTGAATAACTTAGGGTAGAGGCGCGAAAGTTAATAGTATTATTGATGAGGAAAGCACTGTGATTCAATAAGAAAGGAGCAATCGCCGAAGCATACAACTGATGCTTTAAGGTTGTATAGCTGGGAATACATAAAATATATGTATTACTGTCACAAAGTATTTTGTGGTGAGCTATCATTTGAGACTTGTATTTTTATACTATTTTTAGTATATACAAGACCTTGAGTGTTAACTCAAGGTCTTTTTTGTTAGTTTGGAATATCCTTATTATTCATTTTTAAATTAATTAAGGGGGAAATAAAAGTGAAAAAAAGAAGCTTTAAAATTTTACTGCTTACAATGTTAATGTTTATTTTTTCAACTACAATTGCATTTGCTGCAGAAGTTGAACCGGCAGCGATGAATGCAGATAGGTTTGGAGTATGGACATTAATTCCACCAATAGTTGCTATAGTATTAGCATTTATAACAAAAAACGTTGTTATTTCGCTATTTATAGGTATTTTGTCAGGAAGTTTTCTAGTTAGTCTTGCTGGGCATAATGTATTTAGTGCACTTATACAAGCGTTTCTAGATTTTGTAAATAGAGCTTTAAATTCTCTTGCAGATCCATGGAATGCAGGTATAGTTCTTCAAGTACTTGCTATTGGAGGAGTTATTAATTTAATTGCTAAAATGGGTGGAGCAAAGGCAATAGCAGAAGCATTAGCTAAAAAAGCTAAGACTGTAAAAAGTACTCAATTAACAACTTGGCTTTTAGGATTATGTGTATTCTTTGATGATTATGCCAATTCTTTAATAGTAGGTCCAATAATGAGACCAGTATCAGATAAAATGAAAATATCAAGAGAAAGATTAGCATTTATAATAGATGCTACAGCAGCTCCAGTAGCGGGGTTAGCTATTATTTCAACTTGGATTGGATTAGAAGTAAGTTTAATTGGGGATGGTTTTAATTCAATTGGAGTGGAAGCTAGTGGGTTTGGAGTATTTCTTCAAACAATACCGTATAGATTCTATAATATATTAATTTTAGCTTTTATAGTAATAACAGCTTTAACTTTAAAAGAGTTTGGACCAATGAGAAAAGCTGAGGTTGCAGCAAGAAATAGAGATAAGTCTATTAAAGATGAAATTGCAGTAGAAACATCAGCTGAAATGGATGAATTAGAACCAAAAGAAGGTGTTAAGCTTAGTATATGGAATGCTATTATTCCAATCGGAGCATTAATTATTTCAGCATTAGTAGCATTTTATTATAGTGGATATAGTTCAATAATGAGTGGAGAGCCATCAGCAGCTCAGGAAATTATGATTAATTCACCATTTTCATTTAAAGGTATAATGGAAGCATTTGCTGCTTCAGATGCTTCAGTAGCATTATTCCAATCAGCATTATTTGCTTCAATAGTTGCTATTTTAATGGGGGTTGTTAAAAAGATATTCACTTTAAGTGAAGCTATTGAAGTTTGGGTTGATGGAATGAAAGGATTAATAATAACAGGTGTTATATTAATATTAGCTTGGTCATTAGGATCAGTAATTAAAGAACTTGGAACAGCATATTACTTAGTTGAGGTATTAAAGGGGGCAATACCGGCATTCTTATTACCAAGTTTAATATTTGTTTTAGGGGCTGTAATTTCATTCTCTACAGGAACTGCATATGGAACAATGAGTATATTAATGCCATTAGCAATTCCATTAGCACATTCAATAAATCCAGAAATGTCATTTGTAGTAGTTTGTACAAGTGCTGTGTTAACAGGGGCTATATTTGGAGATCACTGTTCACCAATATCTGATACAACTATACTTTCTTCAATGGGAGCTGGATGTAATCATATTGAGCATGTTAAAACTCAAATGTGGTATTCATTATTTGTTGCAGCAGTAACTATACTATTTGGATATATTCCATCTGGATTCGGAGTTCCGATATATATAGTATTACCACTTTCATTAATTGCGTTATATATAGGGGTTCAAATATTCGGTAAGAAGGTTGAAGAAGCTTAAGCAATAAGAAAATAAAATAAAAAGGGCTATATTAAAAGGTTGTGCTATATCGCACAACCTTTTTCAGTTAAGAAATAAAGTTAGTCTAAGCTGACTTTAGAAAATATATATTCTTGAAATTACCATATGAGTTCTTTTTTTATTACTGACTATTTGTGCGGTGGTGGTGTTATCAGCTTGTTAACTAATATTGAAATTACTATTCCAAGTAATGTTTCTATTATTCTATTAGTGGCATAAAATAAGGGATCACTATAGGCATGAGCTGTAGTAACTCCTAGAAATGCTATACAAGTTATGTTTATTGCACCTGGTCTTTTAAGAATATTACATAAATAAATCATTGAAATAATTCCTGATGCAATTATGATATATATTACTAATTTTGATATGTATTGATTTGGTATATGAATTTCCAAGGACCTAAATAAGAAAAGAAATATTAAACCAAAGCTAGCTCCTAGTATTGTTCCTGCACCTCTATTTATTCCCATATGAATTGAATTATAAACAGTATCTTGTAAACAAATTACAGCTGTAAGACAAGCAAAAAAGGGTTCATTAGGCAAAAGCAATAAGCATAAGAAGACAGCTATACCTGATTTTATTGTTCTAAGTCCAATCTTAGGAAATTTAAAATTTTCCATAATTAAGCCTCCTATCCCTATGATATTATATCTAATAAACAGTTAAAATTCATTATTCTATATAATATTTTTTATGAAATTATCAGATTTATAATATATTATAGAACTGTAGAATATAAAAATATATATAGTTTTAAATATTATTGAAAGGGAAATAATAAAAGAAAGAGAGATAATTTTAATAGAAGAGTAAATTTAAGATTTAACTTGTTGACAGTTTTTACATTTTAGAATATTATAAAACTAATAAATGCATAGAAAAGAAGAGTAGTTTAGGAATGTATCTAAAGAGAGCTAGGGGTGGTGAAAACTAGTGATATTGAACTTTATGAAGATGGTCTTGGAGCAGATTATCTGAGCTTTTATAGTTAGGGTAATACGGTAGCAACCGTTATATTGCAAGGTGATGATAGTCACCTAGTGAGATATTTATTGTGAAATAAATATAAAATAGAGTGGTAACGCGTATATAACGCCTCTATATGGGTATATAAGCCTATATAGAGGCTTTTTTTAGTTAGTAGTTGAGTTAAAAGTCTATAAGTTAGTAACTATAAATTTTTAGCTTTAAGTTACAAAAATAGGAGGAAGAAAAATGACAAAAAAACCGTATTATATAACTACGCCAATTTATTATCCATCAACTAAGTTACACATTGGTAACACTTATACAACAGTGGCAGCAGATGCTTTAGCTAGATTTAAAAGATTAAATGGATATGATGTAATGTTCTTAACAGGAACTGATGAGCATGGTCAAAAAATTCAAAGAATAGCTGAAGAAAAAGGAATAACTCCAAAAGAGCATGTTGATGAAATAGTTGCTGGTATTAAAGAGCTATGGAGCATGATGGATATTAGCTATGATAAGTTTATAAGAACAACTGATGACTATCATAAGGCAACGGTTCAAAAAATATTTAAGCAATTATATGATCAAGGAGATATATATAAATCTTCATATGAAGGATTATACTGTACTCCATGTGAATCTTTCTGGACTGAAACTCAATTAGTAAATGGAAATTGTCCAGACTGTGGAAGACCAGTTGAAAAATCAAAGGAAGAAGCTTATTTCTTTAGAATGAGTAAATATGCTGATAGATTAATGGAGTATATTGAAGCTCATCCAGAATTTATTCAACCAGAATCAAGAAAGAATGAAATGGTTAATAACTTCTTAAAACCAGGATTACAAGATCTTTGTGTATCAAGAACTAGCTTTAACTGGGGAGTTCCTGTAACATTTGATGAAGGTCATGTAGTTTATGTTTGGATAGATGCATTATCAAACTACATATCTGCATTAGGATACGGAAGTGATAATGATGAATTATACAAGAAATATTGGCCTGCAGATGTTCATTTAATAGGTAAGGATATATTAAGATTCCATACTATTTACTGGCCAATTATGTTAATGGCATTAGGTCAAGAGTTACCAAAGCAAGTATTTGGTCATGGATGGTTACTTGTTGATGGTGGAAAGATGTCAAAATCAAAAGGAAATGTTGTTGATCCAGTAGTTTTAGTAGATAAATTTGGTGTTGACGCAGTTAGATACTATTTATTAAGAGAAATTCCTTTTGGAGCAGATGGATTATTTAATAATGAAATATTCATAAAGAAGATTAATTCAGATCTTTGTAATGACCTTGGTAACTTATTATCAAGAACAGTAGCAATGATTGAAAAGTACTTTGGTGGAGTAATACCAGCACCAACTGCTAAAGAAGATATTGATAATGAATTAATAGGTTTAGCTTTAGAAACTCCAGTTAAGGTAACAAAAGCAATAGATGATTTAAGAATTCCAGAAGCATTAGAAAATATATTTGAGCTTATAGGAAGAGCAAATAAATATATTGATGAAACAACTCCTTGGATACTTGCTAAGGATGAAGAAAAGAAAGAAAGATTAGGTACAGTTTTATATAACTTAGCTGAAAGCTTAAGATTTGCATCTGTATTATTATCAGCATTCTTACCAAGCACAAGTGAAAAAATTAATGCTCAATTAAATATAACTACAACATCTTGGGATTCATTAGCTGGATTTGATGGAACAACTCCGGGAACTGAAGTTAAAAAAGGTGAAGCTTTATTCCCAAGAATAGATGTAGCTAAGACTTTAGAAGAGTTAGAAGCTATGAGATTAGCTCAATTAGAAGCTAATAAGCCAAAAGAAGAGTATAAAATGCAACCAATTAAAGAAGAAATAACTATTGAGGATTTTGAAAAAATAGATTTAAGAGTAGTTAAAGTATTAGAATGTGAACCAGTTAAAAAGGCTAAAAAATTATTAAAATTAAAAGTTGATTTAAATGGAGAAGAAAGACAGGTTATTTCAGGAATAGCAATGCATTATAAACCTGAAGAATTAGTGGGTAAATATGTAGTTTTAGTTGCTAACTTAAAGCCTGTTACTCTAAGAGGAGAATTATCACAAGGAATGATTTTAGCTGCAGCTACAGATGATGATAGCGTATTAAAGCTAGTAAATCCAGGAGAGTTACCAACAGGAAGCGTTGTTAGGTAGTTGGCAAGTGACAAATGACAAGTGGAAAGTTAAGAAATAAAGTCGTCTTAGGGCGACTTTAGAAAATATAAAAAAGTCAGCTATGCTGACTTTTTTACTATAACTTAAAGCTTGTCACTAATTAAAGGGGGAATTTAATGAATATTATTATAGGTAATGCATGGCCTTATGCAAATGGGCCCTTACATTTAGGTAGAATTGCAGTTTTATTACCAGGAGATATTTTAGCAAGATATCATAGGATGATGGGAGATGATGTTGTTTTTCTTTCAGGAACTGACTGTCACGGTACTCCGGTTACTATGAAGGCACAAGAGGAGGGAATTACACCTTTAGAAGCTGTAGAAAAATATCATGCTGAGTTTCAAAGATGTTTTAAATTATTGGGTTTTTCCTTTGATATTTTTGATAAAACTCACTCTGATTATCATAAAGAGAAGGTAAAAGAATTTATCTTAGAGCTATATAAAAAAGGATATATATATGAAAAAGTAATAGAACAAACTTTTTGTGAAAATTGCAATGAATACTTATCTGATAGATATATTATAGGCATATGTCCTAAATGTGGAGAAGAAGCTACCGGTGATGGCTGTGAAAATTGTAATGGAGAATTTGACTCTAGTGAATTAATAGATATGAGATGCAAAAGTTGTAACTCTAAGCCTACATTAAAAGAAACAAAACATCTATTTTTCACATTATCTAAGTTTGAAAATGATGTTAAAAGATTATATATAAGACAGTATGGATGGAGAGAAAATGCACAAAAAATATTAAAAAGATATTTAGATGAAGGATTAAGGGACAGAGCTGTAACTAGAGATTTTAATTGGGGTGTAGATGTTCCATTAAATGGATATGAAGATAAAAAAATATTCGTTTGGATTGAAGCTGTTATGGGATATTTAACAGCTAGTATGAAATGTCTAGAAGAGCGTGGAGAAGATTATAAGGAGTACTGGGAAGGAGAAGATTCAAGAATTTATTTTATTCATGGAAAAGACAATATTCCCTTTCATACTGTAATATTTCCAGCTATACTTGCAGGACTTGGTATAAAAAATCCAAATTTACGTATAATATCGAGTGAACATTTAAAGTTAGAAGGAAAATCATTTTCCACTGTTAAAAATTGGGCTTTGTGGGCAGATTATGTTTGTAATAAATATAATGTTGATAGTTTTAGATATTACTTAACTTTAAATTCGCCTGAAGATAAAGATACTGATTTTATTTGGAGGGAATATATAAATATACACAATAATGATTTGGTTAATGAATTAGCAAGTTTTATAAATAAGGTATTAGTTTTTTCAAGAAAAAATTATTCTAATAGGATACCAAGTGGAAAAATGGACCAAAATTTAAAAAATGATATATTAAATTTATATTTTAATCTTGGGGATAAAATAGAAGAAGGACGCTTTCATGAGAGTTTAATTGATATAATGAATTTATGTAAAAAGGGAAATAAGTATTTTGAAAGTAATAAGGTTTGGAATTTATTAAGTAAAGATCCTTCAAAATGTAAAGAGGTTATATATAATTGTATTCAGATAATAGTTAATTTATCTAATTTATTATATCCATTTATGCCTAACACATGTGACAAGATAAAGATTTCTCTAAATTTAGGTGAGGGAATTTGGAGTTTTACAGAAAAAAAAGAAGGCATAATTAGAGAATGTAGTATTTTATTCAATAAAATTGATAAAAAAAGAGCTACTGAGGAAGTAATTAGATTAAAAGAAAAGAAAATTTAGAAAAAAAAACCTAGAGTCATTTCATTTGGGGGACGAATAACTCTAGGAAACCAATTTAAAAAGTAACTTCTTAACCACAACATAGGGTTGAAGCCCTGTTTAAAAGATGGTTTTAGGGGTAAATAATAATGCTTTAACTACTTTACAAGTATTATAATAAACCTTAATTGTGTCAGTTAGGTGTCAAAAATCTGAAGAAAATCTTAACAATATATTTCCAAATTATAATTTCATTTATAAAATTAAGATAAAAAGCTCAGCATAGTCTGAGTTTTTTTCTTTAATTTGTTATAATAAAAAAAAGAAAATTTATTTTATAAAAAGGAGAAAAGATAATGGAATTCAAATATGAAATTTTTGATACTCATTCACACTATGATGATGAAGCTTTTGACGAAGATAGAGAAGCTGTTTTTGAACAAATAAAAAGTGAAGGGGTAATTGGAATATTAAATTGTGCATGTTCTAAAAAAAGTTTGAAAACTACAAATGAATTAACTTTAAAGCATGATTTTATTTATGGAGCACTTGGAATTCATCCTAGTGATGCAAATGATTATGATGAAAGTGTTAAGAAGGAAATAATTAATTTATATAATAGTAATAAAAAAATTATAGCTATAGGTGAAATAGGATTAGATTACTATTGGGATGAAAATCCAGATAAAGAAGTTCAAAAAAGGGTATTCAGAGAGCAAATGAGTTTAGCAGAAGAATTAGGATTACCAGTAGTAATTCATGATAGAGATGCCCATAAGGATACATTAGAAATAATGAAGGAGTTTCCAAATGTTAGAGGAACAGTACATTGTTTTTCTGGAAGTGTAGAGTTCGCTAGAGAGTGTGTAAAATTAGGTTATTACATAGGAATTACTGGAGTAGTTACATTTAAGAATGCAAAGAAAATTTGTGATGTTGTAAGAGAAATTCCACTTGAAAGATTATTAGTAGAAACTGACTGTCCATATATGGCACCTTCACCAAATAGAGGAAAAAGGAATAAATCAGATTATATTAGATATATAATAGAAAAAATAGCTGAGATAAAAGAAATTAGCTCAAAAGAGGTAAATTTGGCTGTAAATAACAATTTCCATAACTTGATTCATAATGGGAAATAAAGTAAAATTAATATTATCAATTGTAAAAAAATAGAAAAACTTTCAGTCTATATCGACCAAACTTTAAACTGTAAAAAAACGCCATTATTTTTTTATTTCAATTAATATTTATATAATGCATAGAAATGCATTTTAGGCAGTTTCATTAAATCAAGAGTGGAAAATTTGACAAAAATAAGAATTGTTTATATAATTCAATGGTCACTCTTGCCAGGGGAGGTTAAATGTAGATGATTGAAAAATGGAAAGAAAATTTAAAAAACAATTTTTCGAATAGTCCTAAGGCAAAAATAATGGTAGGTGTTGTCGGAGTATTAATAATAGCATTAACGATAACATTTACATGCATAAGAAAAGACATAGTAATAAATATAGACGGAAAAGAAAAAGCAATTATAACATATAAAGGGACTGTTAAAGATGTACTTGAGGAAAATGGGATAGAAATAGCTCATAAGGATAAAGTACAACCAGCTTTAAATGAAAAGATATCATCAAAAGATGTTATTACAATTAAAAAGGCTGTAGAAGTAGAAATGGTAGTTGGTAACAAAACAATTGTTATAAAAACTGCTGAAGATACTGTGGAAGATATGATAGAAGCTGAAAAAGATGAACTAAGAGCTGAAGGAGTTGAATTTGTTGAAGGAGTTGATGAAATAACACCTTCACTAGATACTGAAATATCAGATAGTCTTACAATTCAATTAGTTAAAGTTGAAGTATTAAATGAGGTTGCTGTAGAAAGTATTGACTATGAAACAATAGTCGAGGAAGATGAAAACTTAGATATTAATACAGAAGATGTAAGACAAGCTGGTGAGGCAGGAGAAAAGGAAATAACTTATAAAGTTATTAAGAAAGATGGCGTTGAAGTATCTAGAGAAATAGTTCAATCTAAGGTTACAAAGGAACCTGTAAATGAAATTATAGCTCAAGGAACTAGAAGAGTATTTGCTAGTAGAGATGGTGAAATGGAATATAGAGATTTAATCTATTGTGAATCTACTGCTTATGCAGGAGATACAATTACTGCGACAGGAACAGTGCCAGTTTACAATCCTGGTGGAATAAGTACAATAGCAGTTGATCCAAGAGTGATACCATTAGGTTCGTTAGTTTACGTAGAGAATTACGGGAAAGCAATTGCGGCAGATACAGGTGGGCTTATAAAAGGAAATATTATAGATGTATTCCTTAATTCAGAATCAGATTGTATATCATGGGGAAGAAAATATAACGTACCAGTATATATTTTAGCTTATCCAGGAGAATGGTAAAGTAAAAAGGGCAATATCAAAACTTTGATGTTTTGATATTGCCTTTTAGTTTTAGGAAATACTAGTTAAAACTCTAGAGGAGGTTTATATATTATAAGGATTTAAAAGAGGTTTATATAAATCTAATATTGGGGTTAATATAAGATATTAATTTAAAACTAGTAACTTATAACTAATTAAAGGTTTGACATAATAGAAATATGGGGATAAATTAATAAGAGATAATAGAGGAAAGGAAGAGAAGGCTTTTGATTAAAGAGGTTATAGTTGTTGAAGGAAAAGATGATGTAGCTGCGGTTAAAAAAGCAGTTGATGCGGAAATGATAGCTGTTGGTGGATTTGGAATAAATGCAAAAGTTATTTCAAGAATAAAAGAAGCACAAAAAAGAAAAGGTGTTATAGTTTTAACTGATCCAGATTTTGCTGGTGAGAAAATAAGAAAAATAATAGCGAAGAGAGTGCCAGGAATAAAGCATGCATATATTGCTCAAGAAGATGGAATTAAAGATGATGATATAGGTGTAGAAAATGCTACACCAGAAGTTATAATAGAAGCTTTAAATAGAGCCAAGGTTACTGTTGAAGTAAAGGAAAAGACATTTGATGTGCAAGATATGTTTTTCTTTAGATTAAATGGAGATCCAAATGCAAAAGAAAGAAGAATAAAGCTTGGAAATAAACTAGGTATTGGTTATGGAAATGCAAATCAAATGTTATCTAGATTAAATAATTATGGTATTACAAAAGAGGAATTTATAGAAGCTATTAATTATGTTGATAAAGAATTAGAAGGGAAGAAATAGATGGATATAAAAGATGTAAAAACAGCTGAGTTAGTTAAGAAATATAATTTTAAATTTTCAAAAAGCTTGGGACAAAACTTTTTAGTTGATGATTCTGTTCCTAGAGACATAGTTTCAGGTGCAGATGTTAATAAGGAAGATTTAGCTATAGAGATAGGACCAGGTGTTGGAACATTAACTGCTCAATTATTAAAAACAGCTAAGAGAGTAGTTGCAATAGAGCTAGATAATGATTTAATTCCTATATTAGAACAAGAGTTAGGAGATAATCCTAATTTTACTCTTATACATAATGATGCTTTAAAAGTAGATTTTAATGAAATTATAGGTGATGAGAAGAGCGTAAAATTAGTTGCAAACTTACCTTATTATGTGACAACACCTATAATAGTTAAATTACTTAAAGAAGGATATAATTTTAAATCATTAACAATAATGATTCAAAAAGAGGTTGCAGAAAGAATGAATGCAGAGCCAGGTAATAAAGATTATGGAGCATTATCTTTATTAGTTCAATATTATTGTAATACTAGTATAGTAAGAAGAGTTCCACCTAATTGTTTTATTCCTAGGCCTAAAGTTGACTCAATTGTTATCAGACTTGATAAGTTAGATTCACCAAGAGTTAATGTTGATAATGAAAAATTATTCTTTGATATAATAAGAAATTCTTTTAATATGAGAAGAAAAACTTTATGGAATGGGGTTAAGAGCATAGGACCAGCTAAGGAAAAGCTTGAAGAAGCATTTGAAAAAGCAGGAGTTGATCCTAAGAGAAGAGGAGAAACTTTATCTATTGAAGAGTTCGCAACTCTATCTAATTGTATTAACGAAATTTTATAATTTGATTAATTAAAGAAAATTCCACCATTAAAATTAATAACATATTTCAATATATAGAACATATAATATATGGAATTAATATAAAGTGGGGGTTCTAGAGAATGGCAAGTAATAATAGGTTGTATAGAAACTTCGTAATATTACAGGAGGATGAACGCGGGTACTCAAATTCCAGTGATAAAACATTATCTGGATATTCTAAGATAGAAGCAAAAGGAGATAAATGTAAAATATCTTTTTATGCCCAAAATCTTAAAAAAGATAATGAAAATTATTATATGATGATTGTTTGCTGTAAGAAAGATATGAAGCAAATAGTTAACTTAGGACCAATAGAAGTAACTGATACAGGTAAAGCTGAAGCAACAAAAGAATATAATGTATCAAATATTGGTGGCTTAGATATACAATTTGATAAAATATCTGGTACGGCTATAGCAAAATTTAAAGATGGAATACCTATATTTGTAATGTGTGGTTTTTTAAATGGACAACAGCCAACTGAAAATTGGAAGAATTATACTATAGTTAAAGCTAAGGAAGTTAGATTAAGAGCAACTGAAAAAGTTGCAGAAAAAGAACATAAAAAAGAACCAAGAAAGCCAGAACTTAAGGTGGAAAAATCTAAAGATAAAGCTATAGAAAATCATGTAGTAGAAGCTAAAGTTAATGAAGATATAATTCTAGAAAAGACTGAAAGAATTGAGGAAGAAAAAGAAGAAGCTGTTAAAGAAGCTACTAAAGAAGCAATTAAAGAAGTTGTTGAAGAGGTAGTTGAAGTAAAAGAGGTTCAAGAAGTTGAGAATGTTGAAGAAGCTAGAAGGAGATATTTTCAAAGAGAAAATTTAAGAGGAAAATTTGAAGACTATGAAGATGAAATAGAGGCTAGTAAGGAGTTTGATCCTGTTAGCGGTAAGATAAGAGGTAGTATAGGAGAATATTTTGAATCAATAGTAGAAGGATTTGATAGAGATTACGATAGTATAGATGAATTAAAATATACGAAGTGGTATAAAATACCTGTGCATGATTTGCATGAGATGTGCAATATGTCAAATTATAATAAGTATACATTAGCTTATTATCCAATGTTGAATTACTATCCTTATATAAAGAAGTATGGATATTTTATGCTTGGATATAAGTGTGATTCTCAAGGAAATCTAAAACATATAATTTATGCAATTCCAGGGAAAAAGGATAAGGATGAACAACCTTATGATGGAAGAACTGGCTTTGTTACATGGGTTAGTTTAAATGGTAAAGATAGAGACGGATGTTGGTTAATGTTTTATGATTTTAAAAATTCTACTGTTGTTGTTCCAATGCAATAGTATGAGGTTAGACGAAAAAACATATATTGAACTAAGGGAAAATATAAGATAATAGGGAAAGTAAATTGCCAATATTGGAATAAAGTATTATAATTATCTTTATTAGGAGAAGCATAAGCTTCTCCTATTATTTTAGTATAAAAGTAAAAGGAGAAACGAATGTTAAGAGTATTAAAAAGGCATATCTTATTAGGATTTTTAATAATAGGTATATTGAATTTCTCTGGATGTACAGCAATAGAAAGTATAGAGAAAAAGTTAGGTTTAAAAAATGATTATTTTAATTATTTAAATTCAAATGATGTAGAGCAAATAAGTATACAGAGCACTAGGGATCCATCATTTAAGTTTATAGTAACTGATGAAAGTGCAATTAAGGAAATGTCTAATTTATTATCAAAGGCAAAAATAAGTGAAAATAAGTCAACTTTAGAACCAGATTATAAGTTTGAGTTTGATTTAGGCGATGAAGTAAAAGAGTTTTATTATGTTGTAGGAACTGATGAAGGAAATTTTTATAATGATGAAAATATATTTTCAGTTTCAAATAGGTTAGATGAAGGAATTATAAAAAATCTTTCATTTATAAGAAAGCCTAGAGACTTTGATTATATATATTATCAATCTATTTTAGATGTATTACAAAGGGTTGGTAAAAATGGTAATATTAATAATTATAAAGTTGGTATTAACATAAAGGGAGATGTGGATTGCTTAAAATATGTGTTTTCTACTGATTTAAATAAATTCACAGAAAAGGCGCAGCAAATTATATCAAATGTAGAATTGGTAAATAATAATGATAGTGATTTTGATGTTGTAGTTACTGTAAAAAATAGAGGATATGATAGTACTAATTTTAAAACATTAATTACAGTAACTAATAAGAAGGAAAATACAGAAAGCAAATATTATGTTGTTGCAGTTAATGAGTTTAAAGAATGGAATATAGATATTTTAGAAAGTAAACCTGATAATTGGTAAAATAAAAAATTTTTCAACTTACATAACATATTAGAATTTTGTAAATAATAATATTGAAGTTTGTTAAAGGGGTTGAAGTTATGAATGCATCTGTAGATAAAGATACTTGTATTGGATGTGGATTATGTCCATCAATATGTCCAGAAGTTTTTGAAATGGATGATGATGGTAAAGCAGTAGCGAAAACTAATCCTGTGCCAGGTGGAAATGAAGATGATGCAAGAGATGCAGAATCAAGTTGTCCAGTAAATGCAATAAGTCTAGATTAAAAAAATATACCATATAGCATTAAGCTATATGGTATATTTTTTTATGAAACAACTCTTCATAAATTATGAGTTGTAAGTTCAGTTATCTAAATCAAAGATTTATAACCCTACTTATGTTAATGATATATTTGATTTTAATGTTTTAATTAATTGTTCTATAGGTAAAAATGCTAATAATGCTAAGCATATTAATAGCTCACCACCTACTGCAAATCCATTTACTGCTAGGGAGTATATTATAGGAGACATTCCTGCTGGTGCATATGAACCAAAGAATATTACTCCAGAAATAAAGTGACATGCAAATCGTAGGAGCATTCCTAATGTAGCACCTAAATATTTATTTTTAAAGAATCCTGCAACTCCAACAGCCATAAAAGGTAAAGGATAATCAAATAAAACTTGAATTGGATTCAGTATATATGGATCAATAATTAACTTAAGTACTCCAAATAGAAATCCAGTAAATAAACCTATTGATGGCCCGTAAATAAATGAAATTAATAATATTGGAATCATACTTCCTAAAGAAATGCTTCCACCACCATTTGGTAATGTATAAACTTTTAACATATCCAAAATGAAGGCAAGTGCAATAGCTAGTCCTATTCTAGCTACTAATTTTGAATCAAACTTTAATGATTTAAACTTTATAAAAGCAATTAGTAAAATTGCACAACCTATTAAAGTTATTAGTGTAAGTGGGCTGCTAAAAAGTGTTTTGAAATTTTCTCCTAGTGTTGCTAGAAAATTTGACATAAAAAAATACCTCCTTATTTTGCGTAAGAGGGTACCTTAGCATGAGAATATAAAAACTCTATGATGGCTTTCCTACGCTGGAATTATCCAGATCAGGTTAGAAGGGTTGATGAAAATTCATCTCTCAGCCTTGGGGCACCCCTAGCAACTTAAATATAATTTAATTTTAGGCAAAGATTTACAAAAAGTCAACGCTTTTATTTACCATTTGGCAAGGTTTATAATTTGTATTTGAAGAGTTATTATATAAGTTAGACAAACTTATGTTACTACCTATTGGCATAAGTGTTTCAAAAGAAGTTAAAGGCATTGTTATAATAGAATCATCTTCTAATAAAATAAAAGCATCATTGCCAGTATAATCTAGTATCATTCCTTTCATATTTAACACCGTCCTAAATAAGTTTATATTAGTTTACACATAAATAATAAAAAAAATACATCCAAGAAAATTCTTGGATGTATTTTTTTTATAAATAAAGATCTTTATAAACGATTTGAAAGACTTTTAATGATTCTTCTATTTTATGTTTAAGTAATTTTTTTCTATTAGCAAATTCAACCTCGCCTAGTGGAGTTAAAGAATAAAATTTTTGAAATTTCTTCTTAGGATCATCCCATTGACCAATAACTAAGCCTTCTTTTTCTAGTTTTTTTAATAATGGATATATTCCACCAGTACTAGGTGTCCATAATCCATTAGTTCTTTCAGAAACCTTAGTAGAAATTTCATTACCATTTGTTGGGCCGGATTTTAATATATGAAGAACATAAATAGGCAATAATCCTTTTGTAAATACTTGCCCAACTGCTTCTTTTTCTTTTTGAACTTTTTTTAGTTCTGCAAGTTTAGCTTTATATTCATCATATAATCTTTTTTCTTCAGCCTTTAAATCTTCAATATTGTTAAAATCAAAATCACTCATAGATTATTTAACCATTTTTACAGAAAAGCCTATTAATCCAGGACCACCATGAATACCAAGAGCAGGACTTATTTCTGCTATTTTTATAGATACTACATTTGTTAAATCTTTAAGTGAATTCATATATTTAATAGCCTCATCCTCGCAACCAGCGTGTAAAACAGCAACTTCACATTTACCTTTAGCTAAGTATCCTTTTAATAATTCAGTCATTTTTGATAAAGATTGTTTTCTTCCTCTTACTTTTGCAACGTTATAATAAACACCATCTTCATCTGTAGTTATTATAGGTTTAAGATTTAGTAATTCACCAACAGTTCCAGCAAGTCTACCAATTCTTCCGCCTTTTTTTAAATATTCTAATGTATTAATAGTAAAGTATCCAATAACTCTTTTTCTTATTTCTGGTATTTCTTTAATTATTTCTTCATAACTTTTACCTTCTTTTATAAGTTTAGCAACTTCTAAAACTATTTCTCCTTGAGGATAAGCTAGTATTTTTGAGTCATAAACAAAAGAAGTAAGTTTTGGGTGATCTTCTAAAGCTAATCTTAGGGCATTAAAGCTTCCAGAAAGACCACTAGAAATTGAAATACAAATTACATGAGTATAGCCTTCTTGTTCTAATTTATTTAAAATATCTTCAGTTTCTTGAGCACTTGGTAAAGAAGTTTTAGGAACTTCTTTTTCTAAGTTATCATATACCTCTTGAGGTGAAATATCTATTCTATCTCTATAATCACCATTAGAATAAATTATTCTAAGTGGTAATAAATTTATATTATTTTCTTTTAATGTATTTAAATCAAGGTCACATGCACTGTCAGTTATTAAAGCAATTTTTTGCATAAAAAATCCTCCGAAAGTCTAATTTTATAAACTTAGTATATCATACTAGATAATATTATCAATAGTGATAAAGAAAAAACATTATCACTATTGATAATATCTTTTTATTTAAAAATTATTTAAAAAATTTGCAGGAGAATAAAACACAAAATAGAATTATATACTATATATTGTATTTGATATATAAAATATACAATATATAGTGTGAATTTGTAGGAGGCGGTTATTTTGCTATATGTAGTAAAACGAGATGGAAGAGAGGTTGAATTTGATAGCAATAAAATTATTAATGCAATAAAAAAGGCAAGTGACGAAGTTGGAGAACAATTAAGAGAAGATCAAATATTAGAATGTATACAAAGGATTATTAAATATATTGAAGTTGCACGAAAAGAAAAAGTATCAGTAGAAGAAGTACAAAATTTAGTTGAAAAGGCTCTAATTGATAGTGACCATAAAAATATTCAAGGAGCATATTCTTCTTATAGAAGAGAAAGAACTAGAATTAGAGGAATTAAGTCAGATTTAATGAAAGCAATTGAAAAAATAGGAATAGAAACTGATAGGGATAATGCTAATGTTGGAAACAATTTTAGTGCTAAGTTATTAAGAATAGCTTCAGAGTCTAATAAATGGCATAATCTTTATAATATGCCTAAGTATTTAGCAAAAGCTCATGAAGTGGGTGAAGTTTATTTTCATGACCTAGATTCTTACAATTTAAGTATAAATTGTCTTCATATACCTACAGGAGAGATATTAAAAAGGGGATTTAATACTGGATATGGAACAATAAAGCCACCTAAACGTATAGAAACAGCTGCAGAATTATCTTGTATATTACTTCAGTCTACGCAAAATGATATGTTTGGTGGAGTGCGACACGTTGCTTAGTCAAAAAGCTAAGCCCGTAAATCACTAAGATTTATGAGAACTATAGTTCTGATAAAAGGAATGATAGGTGCATGATACCTTGAAACTTTTGCATTAAAACTACGAGGTAGCATCATAAAAGTAATGGTGTTATAAGCCCGTTAAAGTCGGCAGAAGCTTGGGAAAGATTAATAGCTTATACAGCATTATGACGAGTCAGGTAATATGCCGGATGGCTATAAACTGAATATGGTTAGCATGAGCGAAAAGGCTCTGACGAAACTGCGAATGAAAGTATCTTCAACATGACCATGTGAGAGCATGAAGATATCCTTTTGGGATATGGTTATCTATGGGTGAGTATCGGACCGCCGGAGAAAAACCCTGCAACAATCTATGCTGTTGTAACAGAAGGGAAGGTAACAGGTACAGAGCAGTGACCTAAGTTCAGATGTACAGCTAAGAACTATGGAACGTGGTAAGCTATCTAAGTTGAATGTTAATGGAAACCAACTTAGTTTTCCAGATGTCAACGTAGTTGGGGGAAACAATGTGGAAACCAACTTTAAATGATAGTGAAAGTAGGGGCACAGTACCTATGAAACAGTGATAACAAGCTGTGGAGGGATAGCCCCAAGTCATATGTTACTTATTAACAAGTATTAAAATATAAGGTTCGAGTAAGACTAAGAGACATTCTCCTTGTTAGGAGGTGGACTTATATTAATGAAATAAGCAAGAAACAAAAACTAAGAAACATTGAATATTATAATATTCAGTGGGTTTACGATAAGTTGTATGCCAGTGCTAAAAACGGAAATAACTTTTACAAGTTATATGACATTGTCATAAGCAGAGAAAATATTCTACTTGCTTATAGGAACCTAAAGAAAAACACTGGCAGTACCACAAAAGGTACAGACAACAAAAATATCAAAGACTTTGAAAAACTATCTTCTGAACAATTAGTTGATTTAGTAAGAGAAAAATTTACTCATTACTACCCAAAAAGCGTAAGGAGAGTCTATATTCCTAAAGCAAATGGTCAGCTTAGACCACTGGGAATACCAACCATTGAAGATAGACTTATACAACAATGTATCTTGCAAGTTATGGAACCTATTTGTGAAGCCAAATTCTATAATTATAGTTATGGTTTTAGACCAAATAGAAATTCGAAACATGCTATTGCAAGAGCCTATTCGTTAGCTCAAATTAATAAGCTAACCTTTTGTGTAGACATTGATTTAAAAGGATTCTTTGATAATGTAAATCATGCCAAACTACTTAAACAATTATGGTCTTTAGGCATAAGAGATAAAAGATTAATTAGCATTATTTCCAAAATGTTAAAAGCCGAGATTAAAGGGTATGGAATTCCTATCAAAGGTACACCCCAAGGTGGTATACTCTCTCCCCTACTCGCTAACATAGTCCTTAACGAATTAGATTGGTGGATAGCCAGTCAATGGGATAATATCCCTACAAAATTTGAATACAGGCAAAAAGGAAATAAACATGTTGCACTCAGAAGCACTAAACTGAAAGAGATGCATATTGTTAGGTATGCCGATGATTTCAAAATATTTTGTTCTTCCAGAGAAGATGCCGAAAAGATTTACCATAGCGTAGTTAAATGGCTAAAAGAAAGATTAAACCTTGAAGTTAATCAAGAAAAATCAAAAATCGTTAATTTAAGAAATGAATATAGTGAATTCTTAGGAATTAAATTTAAACTCTATAAAAGCAAAGGAAAGCTTGTTATTCAAAGCAGAATTTGTGACAAGGCTAAAAATAGGATACTGAGTGATATAAAACATCTGCTTGGCAAAATTAGAAAATATGATTATGCTGAGTACCCTAAACAGTTAAATGCTATGATAATGGGGTATCATAACTATTACAATATGGCAACTCGTATATCCGATGATTTCTCCAATATACAAAATCGGACTTTCAAAAAAATGAGAAATAAACGTATCCGAACACAAACTGGATTTACGCCTAAAGTCATTAAAGAAAGATATGGTAAGTATAACGGTGAAAAAGTCTTTTTACGAGGTGTACAAATCATTCCAATATATGCTGTGAGGTTCTCTACTCCATTACAATTTGGACGTGGAGTATGCAGTTATACGGAAGAAGGTAGAATGAAAATCCATAAAAATATTAAACAGCATCTAACTAAAAGACTTATCTATATCATGAATAATCCAAACCCTAATTATAGTGTCGAATATAATGACAATAGAATTTCTCTCTACTCGGGACAGTTAGGTAAATGTGGTATAACAGGTGAATTTCTTGAACCACATGAGATGCACTGTCATCATAAAGTACCACGTAGTTTAGGTGGCACTGATGAGTACATGAATCTAATTTATATATCCATTGAGGCTCATAAATTAATTCATGCCACTACCACTGAAACGATAGAGAAATATATGAATCGATTAAAACTTGACGATAAAGCATTTAAAAAGGTTAATAATCTTAGAAAACTTGCTGAACTCAATGAAATAATACAAATTAATTAGTAACTATGATGGAACGCCGGATGATATGAAAGTATCATGTCCGGTGTGGAGGAGGGGAAAAGATAGCGATAACTTCAAAGTCTTACCTATTCCTATCAATCTCATCCAGATTTTGATAATGATATGGCTGAATTTATTGAGCCAACAAGAATAGAGATAAGGGAAGAATTAATTTCTTATGGAATTCAAGGTGAAAAACTAGAAAAAATAGTAGAAGAAAAATTAAAATCACGAGTGCACCAAGCTATGCAAGGAATTGTATATAATTTAAACACTATGCATTCACGTGCAGGCTCCCAAGTACCTTTTTCTTCTATAAATTTAGGTATACCAAATTCTAAAGATGCAGCCTTAGTATGTGAGATATTTTTAAAAGAATATGAAAAAGGATTAGGAAAAGGTGAACAACCAATATTCCCTAATATAATTTTTAGAGTGAAAAAGGGAGTAAATAGAGAAGTAGAAGATCCTTATTACTATTTATATAAATTAGCTTGTGAGGTAGCATCAAAAAGAATGAATCCTACATTTATGAATATAGATGCGGATTTTAATAAGGAATATTATGATCAAGGATATATTCCAGCAACAATGGGATGCAGAACATATTTAATGAAAAATGTTAATGGTGAACCGGGGTGCAAAGGAAGAGGAAATATAGCACCAGTAACTATTAATCTACCTCGTATAGGAATAGAAGCAAATAAGGATATAGATAAGTTCTTTGAGATATTAGAAAAAAGATTAGTATTAGCCAAAGATGCTTTACTTCATAGATATAGTGTGCTTAAAAATTTAAGAGTTAAAGATTTACCTTTTGTAGCAGGACAGGGACTTATGAAAGGTTCTGAAGGACTAAAAGCTGAAGACTCAATTGAACCAATACTTAAACAAGGAACCTGGGTAATTGGATTTATTGGATTGGCAGAAACATTATATTCTTTATTGGGATGTCATCATGGGGAATCACAAGAAGCTAGGGAGTTAGGACTAAGAATAGTTGGTTTCATAAGAGAGTATGTAGATAGGCTAATAGAGGAAACTAAGCTTAATTGGAGTTGCTATGCAACACCGGCAGAAGGATTATCAGGAAAATTTATAAAACATGATAAAAAGATATTTGGAATAATAAAAGGAGTAACAGATAAGGAGTATTATACAAATAGTTTCCACATACCTGTAAATTATAGTATATCAATAAAAGATAAAATTGATATAGAAGCACCTTATCATAAGCTTTGCAATGCAGGACATATTTCATATATAGAAGTAGATGACTCACCTTCACCAGAGAACATAATGGATATAATAAATTATGCATACAAACACACTAATATAAGCTATATAGGGGTAAACTTTCATATTAGGTATTGTAAAGATTGTGGAGAAAATTTATTAAGTAATGAAAGCAAATGTCCTAAGTGTAATAGTAGAGATATACAAGGAATTTCAAGAGTAACTGGATATTTGAGTCTTGACGAAAGATTTGGGCCAGGAAAGTATGAAGAGAGAATTGATAGAAGATCTCATACTGGAAGTTATAAAAATAATTATGAAATATCATAGATAGCTGTGAGGCCTTCATATAAGTTATAGTGATATAACTTATATGAAGGTTTACTATATAAAATGAAGGAAGAGTAAAAATAGTTGCAAAATTTGAAAGTATAATAGGAATAAGTGTAATTATAGCCTGTTAAAATGAATTGAAAAATAAAAAACTTGCAATTTTTAGAAAAAAATATTGGTTTTTTATTGAGAAATTATTACAAATATGATATTATGGTAAAAAAAGGTATAGATAAAATGGAGAGGTACACACATTTACCTCTATTTTTTATAAATCAAATTATAAAAACATTTTAAAAAAGATATACAAAAATAAAGGGGGCAAAAAAATGGCTATTAAAAATGTCAATGGCGACAGAAAAATCTATATAGTCGATACGACTCTTAGAGATGGGGAGCAAACTGCAGGAGTTGTTTTTGCAAATGAGGAAAAACTAATTATTGCAGATATGTTAAGTGAACTTGGGGTTGACCAACTAGAAGTAGGAATTCCTACTATGGGTGGAGATGAAAAAGAAGCAATTAAGCAAATTGTAAAAAGAAATAATGGTAGAAAAAGTATAATGGCTTGGAATAGAGCTGTTATTAGTGATATTCAAGAGTCTATAGATTGCGGAGTGGATGCAGTAGCAATTTCAGTATCAGTATCTGATATTCATATTAAGCATAAGCTTAAGACATCAAGAGAATGGGTATTAGAGAATATGATTAAATCAGTTGAGTTTGCCAAGAAAAATGGTTTATATGTATCAGTAAACGGAGAAGATGCTTCAAGGGCTGATAATGAATTTTTAATAGAATTTATTAATGAAGCTAAAAAAGCAGGAGCTGATAGATTTAGATATTGTGATACAGTTGGAATAATGGAGCCATTTTCTATAAGAAAAAATATTGAAGAATTATATCAAAGAACAGGCTTTGATATAGAAATGCACACTCATAATGATTTTGGAATGGCTACAGCAAATGCTATTGCAGGAATATTGGGTGGTGCAAGTCATGTTGGTGTAACTGTAAATGGACTTGGAGAGAGAGCAGGAAATGCAGCCTTAGAAGAGGTGTTAATGGCTCTTATATATGTTTATGGATATGAAGCTGATGTAAATACAAAGATGTTTAGGGAAGTTTCAGAGTATGTTGCACAAGCAGCTGGAAGAGAACTTCCTATTTGGAAAGCTATTGTTGGAGATAATATGTTTGCTCATGAGTCAGGAATACATGCTGATGGGGCAATAAAGAATCCAAAAAATTATGAGGCCTTTGATCCAGATGTTATTGGATTACAAAGACAAATTGTTATAGGAAAGCATTCAGGTAAAGCTGGGATAATAAATAAATTTAAGGAATACAATATTGAATTAAATGATGAAGAGGCTAAGGGAATACTAGAAATGGTAAGAGCTGCTTCTGTTAGATTAAAGAGAACACTATTTGATAAGGAGTTAGTTAAGCTTTATCAAGAGTACAAGAGATTAAATAAAGAAAATGATAAGGAGAATTAAAGATGATAAAATTATTTTCAAATGGCGTTTATCTTATTAATAATAAAGATATAGTAGAAGATTGTAATGAAGTTAATTCAATATTGAAAAATAAAATTGGGGACAATTATCCAAGCAAAGAAGAAGCTAAAAAAAATACTATTGCTTATAATATATTAAAAGAACATAATACATCAGAAAATATGGACAAACTAAAAATAAAATTTGATAAATTAGCATCTCATGATATTACTTTCGTAGGAATAATTCAAACGGCAAGAGCATCAGGGTTAGAAAAATTCCCGGTTCCATATGCTTTAACAAATTGTCATAATAGCTTATGTGCAGTTGGAGGAACAATAAACGAAGATGACCATATGTTTGGACTTTCATGTGCAAAGAAGTATGGAGGAATATATGTACCACCACATCAAGCAGTAATTCATCAATTTGCTAGAGAAATGTTAGCAGGTTGTGGAAAAATGATATTAGGTTCTGATAGTCATACTCGTTATGGTGCTTTAGGAACTATGGCAATTGGAGAAGGTGGACCTGAAATAGTTAAACAATTATTATGCAAAACTTACGATATCAATAGGCCAGAGGTAGTAGGTGTATATTTAACAGGTTCACCTCAAAAAGGAGTTGGGCCACAAGATATTGCTTTAGCTATAATTGGAGCTGTTTTTGCAAATGGGTATGTTAATAATAAAGTTATGGAATTTGTAGGTGATGGAGTTGATAATTTAAGTGCTGATTTTAGAATTGGTATTGATGTTATGACTACAGAGACAACATGTTTATCATCTATATGGAAAACTGATAATAAGATAAAGGAATTTTATGATATTCATGGAAGGGTAGATGAATATAAGGAATTAAATCCAGGAAGTGTAGCATACTATGATGGAATGATTTATGTTGATTTAGCTAAAGTTAAACCAATGATAGCTATGCCATTCCATCCAAGTAATGTTTATAGTATAGAAGAATTAAATTCAAATCTAAATGATATATTAGTTGATGTTGAAAAGAAGGCTGGAATTAGTTTAGACAATAAAGTTAAATTTACATTAAGAGATAAAATTCATAATGGTAAGCTTTATGTTGAACAAGGTGTAATTGCAGGATGTGCAGGTGGAGGATTTGAAAATATATGTGATGCAGCAGATATTTTAAGAGGTACTTCAATAGGTAGTGATGAGTTCTCATTAAGTGTTTATCCAGCTTCTCAACCAGTATTTATGGAACTTGTTAAGAATGGTAGAATTGCAGATATTATGGCTACAGGGGCAACTGTGCGTACAGCATTTTGTGGACCTTGCTTCGGAGCTGGAGATGTTCCAGCTAATAATGGGTTAAGTATACGTCACTCAACAAGAAACTTCCCTAATAGAGAAGGATCAAAGATAACTAATGGACAAATTGCATCAGTTGCATTAATGGATGCTAGATCTATTGCGGCCACAGCAGCTAATAAAGGGTATTTAATAGCTGCAACTGATATAGATGTTAATTTTACAAAACCAAAATATTATTTTGATAAATCTATATATGAAAATCGTGTTTATGATGGAGTAGGAAAAGCAGATCCATCAGTAGAAATTAAGTTTGGACCTAATATAGTGGATTGGCCTAAAATGTCAGCTTTAACTGATAATTTATTATTAAAAGTAGTTTCTGTAATTCATGATCCAGTTACTACGACTGATGAACTTATTCCATCAGGAGAAACTTCATCATATCGTTCTAATCCATTAGGTTTAGCTGAATTTACTTTATCACGTAAAGATCCAGCATATGTTGGAAGAGCTAAGGAGATTCAAAAAGCTGAAAAAGCAAGAATATCAAATGAATCACCAATTGATGCTGTTAATGAATTAGACCCTATATTTACTTCAATTAAAGAAGTATTTACTGATGTTAATAATAAAAATACAGGAATAGGAAGTACTATTTATGCTGTTAAACCTGGTGATGGATCAGCACGTGAACAAGCTGCATCATGTCAAAAAGTATTAGGGGGATGGGCTAATATAGCTAAAGAGTATGCTACAAAAAGATATCGTTCTAATTTAATAAATTGGGGTATGTTACCATTTGTCCTTGAGGAAGAGCTATGTTTTGACAATGGAGACTATTTGTTTGTACCTAATATAATAGAATCAATTAAAGAAAAGAAGACTTCTATAAAGGCATATGTAGTTAATAAATCAATGAAAGAATTTGAGTTAAAATTAGGTGAACTTACAGATGATGAAAGAGAAATCATATTAAAGGGATGCTTAATTAATTATTATAAAGCATAAAGTTATAATGCTTTTGGAGGGTTGTTAAAAATGAGTAAAACTGTGAGGTTAGCAGGAATAGCTTATGAAAGTTTAGTAAATGGACCTGGAATGAGAAGGGTGTTTTTTGCACAAGGATGTAAACATAAGTGTAAAGGTTGCTTTAATCCAGAAACACATAGTTTTGAAGATGGTGAAATTATGGATATGGACAAATTGATAAAGGATGTTTTAGATAATCCTATATTAAAAGGAGTAACATTCAGTGGAGGTGATCCAATAGAGCAGGCTCACAGTTTTGCTTATATGGCAAAAGCATTTAAGAATTCTAATTTAAATATATGGTGCTATACAGGATATACATTTGAAAAACTTTTAGAAGTAATGAAAGTAGATACGGCAATAAGTGAGCTTTTAAATAATATAGATGTATTAGTAGATGGAAGATTCGAAATAAATAATAAGGAGGAAGGACTAAGGTTTAGAGGATCAACTAATCAAAGAATAATTAATGTGAAAGAAAGTCTTAACCAAAATAAAGTAGTAATAATGAACTTGTAATAGCGTAAAAAGCTAGATAATATGGTAACTATATAGTTTATATGGAATTATTATATAAGTATATATCTTTTGAATTAAGATAAACATATTATTGTAAAATAAATATTTATCTTAGGAGGAATGAAAGATGTCATCAAACAATAGTAACGGTAATAGAAATTTAGTTCCAGAAGCTAAGCAAGGGTTAAACAGATTAAAAAATGAAGTTGCATCTGAAGTTGGATTACAAAATTATGAAAATATAAATAAAGGGGATCTTACTTCAAAACAAAATGGTAGTGTTGGTGGCGAAATGGTTAAGAGAATGGTTGAAAGCTACGAACAAAGTATGAAATAATAAAAATTATATAGTATATAACAAAAAGGAAATTATATTATTAATTTCCTTTTTCGTTATCATATATTTTATTAATATTTAGATGTAAAAAAAAGCGCTTACGCGCTTTTTTAATAATGGGGGGATGGGAACCTGTGTATTACAGGTTTTATATTTACATTATAATTATGTACATAATCTTAAACTTCTATTCACATAAATATAAAAAAATTAAAAATAATTTTAATTAAATAAATAAAGAGCTAGCAATAGTATTTTTGCTAGCTCTTTTGAAAGTTTTAGAAATCAGATTGACCAGTAGTTCTTGGGAATGGTATAACGTCTCTGATATTTGACATACCAGTGATGTACATTATTAATCTTTCGAATCCTAAACCAAATCCAGCGTGTTTAGTTTCTCCGTATTTTCTAAGTTCTAAATACCACCAGTAGTCTTCTTCTTTAAGACCTAATTCAGCCATTCTAGCCTTTAAAACGTCAAGTCTTTCTTCTCTTTGGCTACCACCGATGATTTCACCTATACCAGGAACTAAGCAGTCAGTTGCTGCAACAGTCTTTCCATCATCATTAAGTCTCATATAGAATGCCTTAATATCTTTTGGATAGTCAGTAACGAATACAGGTCTCTTAAATATTTCTTCAGTTAAATATCTTTCATGTTCAGTTTGAAGGTCAATTCCCCATTCAACTGGATATTCGAATGTCTTACCACAGTTCTTTAACATTTCAACTGCTTCAGTATAAGTAACTTTTCCAAAATCAGAAGTTACAATATGATTTAATTTATCTAATAAACCTTTTTCAACGAATTGGTTGAAGAATGCCATTTCTTCTGGACATTCATCCATAACGTATTTAATTACGTATTTTAACATTGCTTCTGCTAATTCCATATCATCTTGTAAATCAGCAAATGCTATTTCAGGTTCAACCATCCAGAATTCAGCAGCGTGTCTAGCTGTGTTTGAGTTTTCAGCTCTGAAAGTTGGACCAAAAGTATAAACATTTCTAAATGCTAAAGCAAATGTTTCTGCGTTTAATTGACCAGAAACTGTAAGGTTAGTTTCTTTACCAAAGAAATCTTCTTTGTAATTAACCATTCCCTCTTCAGTTCTTGGAACATTATCAAAGTCTAAAGTAGTAACTTTAAACATTTCACCGGCACCTTCACAGTCACTTCCAGTTAGTATTGGTGTATTTGTATATACAAAGCCTTGATCTTGGAAGAACTTATGAATAGCATAAGCAGCTACAGAACGAACTCTAAATACTGCTGAAAAAGCGTTACTTCTTGGTCTTAAGTGAGCAATTGTTCTTAAGTATTCGAATGTATGTCTTTTCTTTTGTAGTGGATAGTCAGAGTCTGACATCCCTTCAATAATAACTTCTTTTGCTTGAATTTCAAATGGTTGTTTAGCCTCTGGTGTTGGAACTAGAGTACCAACAACTTTTATTGATGAGCTAATTGGTAATTTAGAAATATCCTTAAAGTTTTCTAATTTGTTATCAAAAACAACTTGAATATTTTTGAAGAAAGAACCATCATTTACTTCTATAAACCCAAATGCATTAGAAGCTCTTAAAGTTCTTATCCATCCTGAAATTGTAATTTCTTTAGATAAATACTCATCAGTGTTTCTATAAAGTGATTTTACTAAAACTACGTTTTTCATAATAACCTCCTGCTAAAAAATATTTTTTATTATCAAATTTAAATAAAAACAATAAAAAAACCCTTCATCCCATATAAATGGGACGAAAGGAATTACTTACGTGGTACCACCCAAATTGCCTAATAAAAAGGCCACTTAGTAAATTAATAACGACATTTAGCCGTCTAAGCCTACTTAAGTGAGACTCCAAATTTAAATTTGGTTAGTCGAGCTTACATCTTGACCATAGGAAAAGATGATTCCTTTTTCACTTGTTCAGTTAGAAACTCAGAGATGTTCTTCACAGTTGATATCGTATAAGGCTTACACCGTCCCTTACTCGCTAAAACTACCTTCAAAAGTTACTCTTCTCGTCATAGTCAGTAAAAATTTGTGATTTTATTAATACGATTTTACAACACTTTGCTAACATTTGCAACTCAATTTCATAATATATATTTAAAGAATGTTTTTGGGAGGAAATAATGGCTAAAAAAGATTTCTTGCAACAAAAATATTGTGAAATTAATCAATTGAAAAATTTGTTGCAAACATATCCTAAAGAGTATTGTGAAACAATAATTAAGGTAATGGAAAAGGTTTTTGATGAAATAACAGAATACTTAGATGAGGAAACTAGTAAGTTAAAAACTGCAGTAAAAAAAGTACAACATCAAAGAGTATTTACAGTAGATGAGTTAGCTAAATACAATGGGAAAAATGGAGCAAAGTCATATATTTCAGTTGGAGGAATAGTGTATGATGTGACTGGTGTATCAAAATGGAATGGTGGCAATCATTATGGTGTAACAGCTGGAAAGGTACTTGATAAAGAGTTTGCACAATGCCATGGCAATAAATTATCTATAATGGAACATGCTGCAGCTGTAGGGGTATTAGATACAAATAATAAACGAGAAGCTACTAATAATGATGATAAAAATTCAGAGATTAATTCTAATAGTAGAGAAGGATTAAGATATTATAAGATAGAAGATATAAGCAAGTTTGATGGGAAAAATGGGAATTTAGCTTATGTAGTTATTAATGGAACTGTATATGACGTTACATCTATGAGACATTGGATTGATGGAAGTCATTATGGATTAAGTGCAGGAAGGGATTTAACAGAATACTTTGAAACCTGTCATAAAGATGAAAAAGATATATTGAAAAAACTACGAATTGTTGGAACAATAATCGAATAATATTGCGCACCACATGGAAGCGAAAAAATGAAATATTTATTTTCCGGTA
>ERZ791879.258-NODE-258-length-52734-cov-7.634712_pt1 | contig 52734 bp, 53 predicted proteins | sample MGYA00510162_ERZ791879 | MGnify/ENA primary metagenome ERZ791879 (study PRJEB30046, sample SAMN00792113) | human gut metagenome | study: EMG produced TPA metagenomics assembly of the A metagenome-wide association study of gut microbiota in type 2... | reverse complement strand
CCTATTGTATTTCCTTGGATTGAGAAGAGCAATGTTCATATAACTTAACAGAACGAGACAATATTTAAGGAGGTTTATATGAAAATTTTTAGAAATATACTGTTATTTTCACTATTAATTATAATAGTTATTTCAGTTTCTTGTTCCAAAATTAATAAATATGAAGAAACCTTTAATACTTTTAAAAAAAAATGGATTGATAACGATTTTTCTGGAATGTATTCTATGTTAACTGAAAACTCTAAAAAATATATTGATGAAGAAACTTTTGTAAATAGATATACAAATATATATTCAGCAATAAATTTAAAGGATCTTGAAATCGAAATTTCTGGTGATATTATAAAAAATGAAGATTTTTATACTGTTCCATTCTCACTAAAAGGTAATACTATTGCTGGAGAATTAAACATAAGTGATTACAAAGTAAATATTTATAAAGTGGATAAAGAATACTTTATTAATTGGGATGAAAGTTTATTATTTCCTAATATGATTGAAGGAGATAAAGTTTATGTTCGAACCTTTAGTCACACTAGAGGAAAGATACTTGATAGAAATGATAATATTTTAGCTGAAGATGGAACAATATCTGTTGTGGGTATACATCCCTCTAAATTTGATTCAGAAAATCGCGATGCTAAAATAACAGAACTTGCAAATACTTTAGATATAAGTGAAGATACCATTATAAATAAATTAAATGCAAATTCAAATCCAGAGTATTTTGTTCCAATTGTAGATATACTTTCAAATGATGAAAAACTTGCAACTTTAGTTAATAGAAATGATGAAGGTATAATTATTAACCAAAAAACCTCTAGAGTTTATAATGGAGGAGAAGCCTTTGGAAGATTAATCGGATATGTTGGTCCTATTACTGCTGAAGAGTTAGAATCTAAAAGTGATAAGGGATATAAACAAACAAGTTTAATTGGAAAAGCTGGCATTGAGCAAGTTTATGAAGATACTTTACGTGGTGAAGATAGTGCTGAAATTTATCTTAGTAGAAATAATGAGGAAATTTCAATTCTAAAAAAGGAAGTTGTAAACGGTACTGATATTAAACTTACCATAGATTCAACTTTACAAACTAACTCTTATGCTCAATTAAATGGAGAAAAAGGAGCTGTTACAGCTGTTGACCCTAAAACAGGAGAAGTTTTAGCATTAGTTAGTGCACCTTCTTATGATTCAAATATGTTTACAACATATGTTACAAAAACTAAAGCAGCTGAAAGAGAAGCAAATAATTATACAGATGAAATTAATAGATTTAGTAAAACATATGCTCCTGGGTCAACAATGAAGCTTATAACTGCTTCAATTGGATTAAATACAGGAATACTAAATGCTGATGAACCTATTACTATAGACAATAAAAGTTGGCAAAAAGATTCAAGCTGGGGTAATTATTTTATAACTAGAGTTAATAATATAACTACTCCTATAACTTTAAGAGAAGCAGCTAAATATTCAGATAATATCTACTTTGCTCAGCTAGCATTAAAAATTGGTAGTGAAAATTTAATTAATGGAATTAAAGGATTTGGTATAGGTGAAGAGCTAACATTTGAATATCCTATTACTAACTCTAGTATTTCTAATAATGGAAATTTAGATAGTGAAATATTATTAGCAGATACAGGATATGGACAAGGTGAATTAATGGTAACCCCTTTAAATATGGCTCTAGCTTATAGTGCTTTAGCTAATGACGGTAACATTATGAATCCAAGATTAGTTTTAGCTTCTGACAGTTCTTCAACTATTTGGAAGGAATCAGCAATTAAATCTGAATATTTACCTACATTAATAGAAGATTTTTCTGCAATGGTTAATGATGCTGATGGTAGTGCTCATTTAGCTCAAATTGATGGATTTAATATTGCAGCTAAAACTGGAACTGCTGAAATAAAAGCATCTCAAGATGATACTACTGGAACTGAAAACGGCTGGTTTGTAGCTGTTGATACAACTAGCTCTAAACTTGCTATTGCAATGATAGTAGAAGATGTAAAAGATAGAGGCGGTAGTAGTATCCCTATTCCAAAAGTTAAAGCAATAATGGAAGAATACTTAAATAGATAATATTAAAACCACCCCAATAGATATAAAATTTTTATTGGGGTTTTTATATTTTCATAAAATATAATTATTTTTCTTTCAAATCAACAATCCAATAATCCATAATCTTATTTCCTATAATATAACCAACTAAATTAATCCATCCATCACACTTATCCAAAATAATTGAATCACTACTAACAACATAATTACTTTTCTCTAAAATAACATCTGGATTAGGTATAATTTCTACATTAACATCAACATCCCACTTCTCTGAAGTTTCATAAATAGCAGTTTTAAGCTTACCAGAATTAGAAACAGGTGCATCAATATAAAAATTAACACCTTTAATTTTAAGTTTTTTTAAAATCTCACCTAAAATATCTAAAGCTATGTAAGTTTTATCAATTAATCTATATGTTCCCCTAAGCCCAGCTAAATCTCTTATTGAACCATCCATACAATTTATTAATAATCCCTTAGACAAAGCCACCTCAAGAGAAATAATAAAATTAAATGTATCTATATTTATAGTTTTACCTTCTAATTCATAAACACTTATTTCCTTACTTTTTCTTATTTCCAAATCTTTATTTGAACAACTTGCTCTTCTAAGAGCCATACGTTGCCTTGAAGAAAACTGATGTCTACCTCCAACAAAATCAATAATATTACTAATAGGATAATTCCTATTAAGTAACCATACTACTTCTTCTTGAGCATACTTTAATCTTTCTATTTCTTTCCTTGAAAAAAATCTTTCATCCTTATCTTCTTTTCCTCTTATAGTACTTTTCTTTACCTCTTCCATAACAAGTTCCCTTCATAATAATTTCTAATATAATTACTTATATTTTATATTCTTTTCATATATTTTATTTAAAAAATAATTTTAAATTGTTTTTTATAAAATATTATTAAAGAAAAACTTGTACAATTATCATGTAGCATATAGTTCCCGATAATATACTTAATAATGTATTTCTTTTATAAATATAAAGTATTACAACTAAAAATATTGATATTAATTCAGGTAATGCAAAAGGGAATGTAACTAGAGATACATTTTTTAAACAGTAAATCACTAGCATTCCCATAACTGCACATGGTAAAACATTACTTAAATAGGTAATAATTTTAGGTGGTTCTTTTCCTTCTGGAAATAATATAAATGGTAAAAATCTTATTAAAGCAGTAATTAATGAAACTACTAGTATTAATAAAAAATTATAAATAATTTTGTTCATTAAGAGTATCCTCCTTATTAATAATTCCTACTATTAATAAAGAAATTGTTATTAATATCATTGTAGGTATTAGAAAGTATTCACTTCCAAATATGAATAAACATATGATTGCTGAACAAATACCTATAGCTGCTGAAATATAATCCTTTTTTGATAGAATTTGCTCAGTAAAAATTACTACAAAAAGTGCTGTCATAGCAAAGTCTATTCCTGTTGTATCTATTTTAAGTGTTGCACCTATAACCCCTCCAATTATACCTCCTAATATCCAATAAATTTGATTAAGTAAGGATACAAAAAAATAATAGTACTTATTATTTTCTTTAGTATTTTCAACACATACTAAAGCATAAGTTTCATCTGTTAATGAAAATATAAGATAAGGTTTTAGTTTACCTGTGCTTTTATATTTGTCCAACATAGAAATACCATAAAACAAATGTCTTGCATTTACCATTAGGGTAATTAATGCCGTAGAAATTAAAGATGCTCCTGAGGTAAGAAGGTTAATAGTAAGAAATTGCATTGAACCTGCATATATAATACAACTCATAAGAATAGTCCAAATCAAATGATATCCCTTGCTAGACATCAATATACCAAAGGCTGATCCAAGCACTATATATCCTGCCATTACGGGTATTGTTGCATTAAATGATTTTTTTAAAGTCTTTAAATTCACTATTTTTCACCTACTTTTTAATTTATTTTAATTACAACTAATCATTAAACACATTTTAGTTATTTATCCTTATTTTGTCAAATGATAATCGTAGCAAATCAATTTTTATTCAAATTTTTCTTCTTTATATAAATACTGTAATTATATTCCATATATTATGTATAATAAGAATATAAACTATGTACCAATTATATTATTTCTTCTTAAAACAAATCTATTTAAATGGAGATAGCTATGAAAAAAATTTATATCTTTATCATTGTAATAATATTACTTCTTCTTTATAGTTGTTCAAACAAAACTTTAGATGTTTCAGATTTAGAGAAATCAAATATTGCTGTTGATTGTGATAATATAAATATAACAGTACAAGAAGATACTATTAAATCTTCAAAAGAAAATATTACTTTACTTTTAAAAAACAAAACAGAATATGAATACTTTTATGATCTTTATTTTGAATTAGAAGTGGAATTGGATAATCAATGGTGTAAGGTACCATTCAATAAAAATCATGAATTTAATGACATTGGTTTGTTATTAAAAGGAAATGGTGTATCTAATGAAGAGATTGAATTATCTAAGTATTTTTCAGATTTGCCAGATGGCAAGTACCGTATAGCTAAAAACTTTTATCTTGATGGTGCAAAAACTGTTGTAGTTGGTTTATTTAATATAAATAAACAATCTTAAATTATTTTGATCTAAAAGTAAAGTGGACAAATAATTTGTCCACTTTTGTAGGTTCTATTATCAACACTGATTTAAAATATAGCCAATTTAAAATAAACTTATTATGTACCTTAAAAAATATAAGTCATATTTTGAGGCTCAAAATATGATAATCCATGAGCTTTAGCAAGTTGAGGAATTACATCATTTAAATACTCAGCATCTTCAAAGCTACATCCAATTATTACAAATCCCTTCCCCCTATTAACTTCAACATTAAATTTTTTAGAATTTAACTCTTCATAAAATTCATCAATTAAATCTATATCACCAACAAGTGAAGTATCCCCCTGGCAAATCATTTCATATAAAACTTCTGCCCCAACAGCACTACTTACACTATCACTATTCCATACTGAACAATACCAATCCATTTTTTCTTCTCTCCTATATAATATTTTTAATATATACTTTTTATAATTTTATCATATCATCAATAAACTTAGTTAAAAACTTATAATTTAAATTATTGAAAAAAATAGGATGCATTTAATATAAAATACATCCTATTTTTTATACAATTATTTATTGATATTCATCATTATTAACTATTTTTGTTTTAGCCTTTTTATTCTGCTTAGGCTTTTTTTCATTTCTATTTTTAGCCAAACTATTTTCACCTCTTTTTTCAATATATAACTTTAATAAAAGTTATATATATAGTTTGTCTTTAATTCGACTAAAGAATACTGGCAATTATAAGCCTTAAATCCAACTTATGTTTTCTTTAACTTAAAATTTCTTGTTATATTTCTTTCATATTTTCCACTTAACAATTTTAGGAATCAAATAATATAATTAGTTAATTTCTAACTATCTTAACTAAAATAAGTATAATTGTGGTTCAATTTGTTATTACTTCATAATTATTGTATCATTTGCACTATTGTTTTTATTAATTTCTTATTATAATTATTAGTATATAAGTATTTTTATACGAAAGGAGACTAATATGAATAAAACTATAAAACTAACATCTTTAACTAAAAGTTCTGGTTGCGCCGCTAAAATCGGTCCAGCTGTCTTAGATTCTGTTTTAAATAATCTACCTAAATTTGAAAATTCAAATCTATTAGTAGGTTTTGATAAAAAAGATGATGCTTGTGTATATAAAATTTCTGATGATAAGGTTTCAATTCAAACAGTAGATTTTTTCCCACCTATGGTTGATGACCCATATACATTTGGACAAATTGCTGCTACAAATGCACTTAGTGATATTTATGCCATGGGGGGAAACCCTGCAGTTGCTATGAACTTGCTATGTTTTCCATCATGTTTAGATCCATCCTTAATGCATGATATATTATCTGGTGGTTACAGTAAAATAGCTGAAGCTGGAGCTGTTGTTGCTGGAGGACATACTATTGCCGATCCTACTCCAAAATATGGACTTTGTGTTACTGGATTTGCTCATCCAAAAGAAATCCTTACAAATAGCAATGCCCAAACTGGTGATGTTCTTGTTTTAACTAAGCCTATTGGTATAGGAATTTTAAATACAGCTACAAAAGCAGAATTACTATCAGCAGATAAAATAAAAGAATTAACTAATGTTATGACTACATTAAATAAGTATGCAAAAGATTCATTAAAGAATTTAAATGTTAATTCTTGTACTGATATAACGGGATTTAGCTTAATTGGACATGGCTATGAAATGGCAAGTGGCAGTAATAAAACTATTGAAATATTTACTGACTCTCTTCCTATTCTTAGTGATGCATTAGACTTTGCTAGAATGGGAATAATTCCTGAAGGAATGTATAATAACTTAGAATACCTTAAAGATTTATTTACATGCTCTAATAATATTACTCAAGAAATGAAAGATATTCTTTTAGACCCTCAAACTTCTGGAGGTCTCTTACTATCAATGCCAGAAAAAGATGCATTAGAATATGTTTCTCGCATGGAGTTATATACTCCTTGGACAAGAATTATTGGAGAAGTAACTGATAAAAAAGATTACTCTATTATAATAAAATAATTTATATTAAATAAGGTCATCCGTATAATTACACTACCTCACTTATTCTAGATAGCTATAACTATTATGATGACCTTTTCTTAGTTAATTATATAGTTATTACTTTTGAAGCTTCTTTCATAGCATTAGTTATATCATACATATTGCTAATTTTACCTACTTCTAATTTATTTTCTAATTCATAAAAATTAAGACAAGCTCCACAGACTAATAATTCTACTCCTTTATCTTGTAAAACTTTTAAATGTTCAATGGCCTGAGCATTTAATGTAGGAACTTTTACCCCACCATTCATAAATAAGATTGACTTAGGTAAATCCTTTCCTTCTGAAATAGTGTAGAAAAACATTTTCATCAAAGATTGTCCTAGTTCATCATTACCAGCACCTATTGTTTCTTTATTAACAAATATAGCCCAATTACCTAATGGTTTTTTACCTTCAACTTTAGCTAAAACCTCTTCACATTCTTCACAACCATTTGAAAAATCAACTTTAAAGTTTCCATTGTCTTCTTTAATTGTAGTTGTAAACCCTTGACTATTTGCTAATTTCTTTAAGTTTTCAACTGCAATTTTATTATCTACCTCAATTTCAAAAAACTTTACTCCTGCATCTATTTCTTTTTTAGCCATTATAACAGGCATAGGACAACTTTTACCTTTTGCATCTATAAACTTTTTCATTTCTACTCTCCTCTTATATACCTATCTATTTTAAATTTTAATTGTTATTCTTCATATACATTATAGCTTCTAAAACTCCGCCACCAATAGATCTAGCTTTGTCTGATATAGTAAAACAGTGATCCTTTTCACACCTTGGATCAATATCTCCACTTTTCATCCCTTTAAACACCTCTATCCCTTCTTGTAACATACCTCTTACTATTCCATCTATTTGTGCCAAAACTTCTACACCATCAACATAAGCAACTACATCTCCTTTTTTAACAAAATCACCTATTGATACTACAGGCTTTATTTTACCGTTACTTGATGCCCTAATGATTCTTTCCTTTGTATATCCACCTATATTTCCTGGAACTCCAGTATTAGGTATTGCACTTCCTTCTTCTATTACTTTTCCTAAATAATGACCTCTTTTAGTTTCAACTACTAAATGACAATCTACCTTAGCTTCAAATCCTGGTCCAACTCCAATAACTATTGGTGCATCCTTAATGTTTGTCCCTAAATTTTTCTTAGCAATTATAGCATCTACTACTACATCTGGTCTTAGTTCTTTTATAATCTCTGCTTTTTCATCAATTATTATTGGAATATTACCTTGATTTATTTCTTTATATATTTCATTAATATTATTAACTTTAACTCCCTTAATACCTTCTATTACAATTTCATTATCAAATACTGCCTGTGAAAATGCTACTGTTCTTCTAACTGTAGTAGGCTTATCAATTTCTGTCATAACAATATCAAATCCACTTTTCTTCAATCTATAAGCTATTCCTGTAGCTAAATCACCTGCACCTTTTATAAGTATCATCATAAATCACCTCAAAACTTAAAATTAACTTTTATAACTTGTAATAATAGCTTGTACCTCTTTTTCTTTTAAATATCTACATATTTTCTCTGCAGAACATAGTAATTCTTCATTATCAACTTTATTAATAATAGCCCTATACTCCGCATTATCACATCTATCTATGAATTTTTTCTGTCCACTTTCACTACTTAATAAATTTGCAATATCTTTTTCATTTATTTTGTCTTCATATTTTTTTATAAGTATATTGCATACATACTCTGGCCTATGACATATTTCTTTTATACTTTTGCCTAATGAATCTATACCAGCAACACCAACAATCATAGTTGTATTACTTAAAATAACTGGCTCATGATTAGCTGGCGCTTTTAAAGGTAACATTTTAGCTCCATCTGCTTCTATAAGTAAAAAATCGCATAATTCTATTAAAGTTATTGCAATCTCTTCACCTACAGATGAAATTTTCTCATTTCTATCTTTTATGCCAACAGTAATTAAATTGGTATTTTTAAACCTTTCTTTTATTTCATTTATGTCACCCTTAAAATTAATATAGTCCTTAGGCATATGCATATGTGTAGTAGTTGTAACTAATACTTTTTTTCCTAAACTACTCAATTCATTTGCTAAAGTATATATTGATGTTGTCTTTCCCCCTCCACCTACAAATGAAATTATATTTTTTTCGTTAATATTAATTCCTAATGACTCGTATAAATATTTCTTTTGATTTACTTTATTATCTTCATAACAAAAAACTTTCATCTTAATCCCTTACACTTAATTTATTTTTCAAGTTCTAATTTAATAAAAACAAATTACTTACAGTATCAAATTAGTAAATCCCTTCCTTTTAATTATACTAATTTTTTCTACTTTTATAAACATTAACATATAAAATTTTAATCATCACTACAAACACACATTGAGTGTTGTAATTCTATATACTCTTCTTTGCTTAAACCCTTTAAATATTTATCATAGTGATCTTCACTACAAAACTTTCCCACTTTATTTTCATAACAATCATTTTCTAAATTCTTTTTACAAAATAAACATTTATTCATAACCTTGTACTCCTTAAAATAAAAAATAACTATTAAATATATTATATATCTAATAGTTATTTTATAAACATTACTCTTCGTATAAATTATCCTCAATAATTTTATTTGCTAAAATCCCTATATTAACTTCTCTAGTATCCATATAAACATCAATGATTCTATCTACTAAAGTAACTTCAACATATTCAACTACTTTCCCATCTTCATCTTTATACTTAATAATATCATAAGTTATAATATCATCTTTAAGTTGCTTTTTAGTAATCATAATTTTCTCCTTAGTTATTTTATAATATTTAATAATTCTTCAAAAGATTCAATTTTATCTTCAAACTCTTCTACGTCTCCAAATCCATATTTGGCATATATAAATGGAACATTAGCAGCTTTTGCTGCATTTGCATCACCTTGTGTATCCCCTACATAAACTGGATTTTTTAAATTATTTCTTTCAACTACTAATTTAATATTCTCCGCTTTAGGTAAACCAGTTCTACCTGGACATTCGTAATCAATAAAATATTTTTCTAATCCATGAGAATTAAAAAAGCTTTCTATATATCCATCTTGACAGTTACTTACTATAAATAATTTATAGTCCTTAGCTAACTTTTCTAATGTCTCTTCTAATTTATCATATAAGGTTGCACCGTAATCTCTTAAATATTCATTTTCATACTTACAACACTCATTTATTATTTTCATCTGCATTTCTTCATCTAAATCTGGAAACAAAATTCTAGCTATCTCATCTAATAACTTTCCCATGCAAGGTTTTAAATCCTCTACTGTTACTTCTTTTCTACTTAAATTATATTTAGCAATTATAGTGCTCCATGTTTTTGCAACTTCTACTGTAGAATCCCATAATGTGCCATCTAAATCAAATATTATACTATCAAACTTCATACTTACCTCCTAAACTTCCCTGTACTCTTACTTATTATATCATCATATGCGGATTTTGTATCATAATTTTACTTTTATGTAACATCACTTATATTAACTTAATAAAATAAAGTCACAATATATTTTTATTATATATTGTGACTTATTTATTTTAAGACATTCTACTTTTATCCCATTAACCTTCTATATAATTTAGAATATTCTTGCGCTGAATTTCTCCATGAGAAATCTTTATTCATTCCTCTAAATGCTATTCCATTCCATTTAGCTCTTTCATCAAAATATATATGTTTTGCATAATTTATAGTATTAAGCATCTCATGAGCATTATAATTTGCAAAAGAAAATCCTGTTCCACTATCTGAATATATATTATATGGTTCTACAGTATCTCTTAATCCTCCAGTTTCTCTTACTATAGGAACGGTTCCATATCTTAAAGCTATTAATTGAGTTAAGCCACAAGGTTCAAATCTCGATGGCACAAGCATTGCATCTGCTGCTGCATATATTTTATGAGCTCTGTTATTAGAAAAGTATATATTCCCTGACATCTTTCCTTTTAATTTCCACTCATAATATCTAAACATATTTTCATATCCTTCATCACCAGTTCCTATTACAACCAATTGCGTATAATCATCAACAATTTGTTCTAAAACATGTCCTATTAAATCTATACCTTTTTGATCTGTTAATCTTGATATTACTCCTATCATGAATTTACCTTCATTTTGCTCTAATCCTAACTCTTTTTGTAGCTCCAACTTATTTCTTGCTTTATTTTCAATGAAACTATATGCATTATATCTACTAAATATTTCATTATCAGTTTCAGGATTATATTCGTTATAATCTATACCATTTAAGATTCCAAATAATCCTCCACTCTTTTCTCTTACAACTCCATCTAAGCCTTCTCCGTAATATTCACTTTGTATTTCATCTTTATAGCTATTACTTACTGTAGTAATATAATTAGAATATACTAATCCACCTTTTAACATATTGGCATCTTTCTTATATTCCATATCTGTCGCTCTAAATACATAATCAGGGAATCCTGTAATCTTCTTAAGTGTTTCAATATCCCAAATTCCTTGGAATTTCAAATTATGAATTGTCATAATAGTACGTATGTTGTCATAGAAATGATTATCTCTAAAAATAGTATGAAGATAAACTGGTAATACTCCAGTTTGCCAATCATGGCAATGTATTATATCTGGCTTAAAATTTATAGTAGGTAAAATTGATAACACTGCTTTACTAAAAAAGCAGAATTTTTCTATGTCAAATTTAGTATCACCATAAGGTGAATTTCCTGCAAAATAATGTTCATTATCTATAAAGTAAAATGTTATTCCTTCATATTGAGTTGTCATTATTCCAACATACTCATTACTACTAATTTCTCCAAAGTTCATATGAAAATGTGTTATATACTTAAAATGTCTTCTATATTGCCAAGGAATACATGTATAATTAGGTATTACTACTCTTATATCAAACTCCTCTTTTGGAAATGATTTAGGAAGTGATCCTACAACATCTGCAAGTCCACCAGTTTTTATAAAGGGTACGCTTTCAGATGCTACAAATAGTATATTTCTCATATTTTATTTCCCCCCGCTTTTGATTATATCTTTTACTCTGATTATCATATAGTGGTTTTTTACTAAATATGCATTATTCTTTTTAATTTCTAATAACATTTTAACATATTTCCATTTTTTTGAAACAAATTCCTTTAATATTTACCAATATATTTTCTGTAAACCTTTTTAACTTTTGTTTTTTATTTATATCTTTTCCAAAATTATCAATTTGATAATATTTTCTCTTATTTGTCATAATTTTGTATTTATATTTGTACTATGATATAATATTAATATATAAATTAATATTAATTTATATTTTTATTTATAAGAGGGATGTGATTTTATGAAAAATAATGCTTATGAAATTATGAAGGAAATGTGGTCAATTGATGAAGAAATTCAAAAACTTACATCTGAATTAAGAAAAGTAGCTCAAATTTCAGAAAGAGAAACTCTTGAAAGACGTATTGATAATTTATATGCAGAATTTTTAAAGTACAAGCATTTATTAGAAGATGTTGAAGTTACTGGTTTATAATTCATTATATAAATAAAAATAGTAACCTTAAATTTGAGGTTACTATTTTTATTTTTGATTATGTAATTTTATCTCTTTAATCTTCATTATTTCCATATTTTTTCTCATATTTAGAAATTAAGAAGAAAGCTACTAATCCAAATACTATTGGTCCAGCTAATTGGAATCCTGTAGAAACGTAGTCTTTACTTTCAATAGCTGGTTGTAATATTGTAAATATATTTGCAAATCCAACTGTACAAGTTACTATTATCGCCCAAACCGTTGCAACAGTTTTACTTTTAAAGAAAATAAATGGCTTATCTATACTATCGTTTTTCTTAAAGTAAATAAATGCAACTGCTAAGAACATTGTAGGAATTGTCATTGCAACATTCCCCATAAGAATCAAATAATCTAAAAAGCTTGAAGACTTACCACCTGTTATTACAGCAATTATAATTATAGTAACAACAGTTATGCATTGGACCCACATAGCTGTTACAGGCATATCATTTTCATTTACTTTAGTCCAGTTTTCTGGCCAAATTTCTTTTGGAGTACCTTCTATTAATTGTTTTAATGGTGAATAAATTAATGTAAAGAATGCACCTAATAATGCTAAGAACATTGCTAATCCAATATATCTAGCAAACCAAGTACCCATTATTTCAACTCCATGAGGAGATAATCCAAATACTTCTCCCAGCTTAACGCCTAAATTTTTAATAACGACATATGCTACATTAGCCATTCTTACATCTGGACTTGAAAGAACCTCTTGCCAGTTTGTAAATAAACCAACCATTAATATAGCTAAAGAATAGCCTACACCAATAACTATTGCTGATATTTTTATTCCTCTTGGAAAAGTTTTATTAGCATTTTCAGTTTGATCTACAAGACCTCCAACTGCCTCTAATCCACCATATGCAAAAATTGCAAAAACTAAGAATCCTAAAACTGCTAAAACTGTTCCATATGCTGGATTTGGTGAATGTGTAAACTCTGCTAATTTTAATGGTTGTGCTGCATGAAATCCATTAGCAAAAAATACTATTAATGAACCAACTATTAATAATACATTGGCACTAGTTACAAATATTCCACCAATAGAAGCAACCTTTGCAATACTATTTAAACCTTTTGATGATAAGAATGTAATTACTATAACAAATATTGCTCCCAAAATTCCTAATGTTTGTGATGAAGTTAATCCAAATAAAGACCAGGTTGATGTTTTATCAGTACCAAATATTAAATTTGAAAGTGGAACCCATATAGATGATGATACACTAACCATCCAAACTATATATGAAGCAAACCACATAAATGTACCTATGAATGCAAACTTTCTTCCTACTGATTTTTGCATCCAAACATATATACCCCCTTTTTCTTCTTTAAATGCAGCTCCAAATTCAGCCATCATAAATGCATATGGTATAAAGAAGCATATAGCTCCAAAAATATACCATGGAATTGCTGAGTATCCCATAAGAAAAAATGCTCTTGGAATATTAGCAAAACCAAATACAGATGTAAAAATCATAAGTATTAATGCTATTAAAGTTAATTTCCCTTTATTTTTACTCATAAAAGTTTCCTCCTTAGTATAATTTTCATGTTACTTTTCAAAATATGTTTGTCGAATTTTATAACACTGTATATGATAGCAGATTTACTTTCTCTTTTCTAATAGGTCTTTTTTGCATTTTTATATTATTTTTATTATTTTATTAAATTTTTTCACAAAAACACTCTTATTTTTTTATCTTTTAGTTATATTTATAATATATATTTTATTATATAAATATTTCGCTTTATTACATTAAATCGATAAATCAATTATTTTCTCCTTTAGTATTAGCATTTCATATAAATCATAATTTAAACATTTATTTTGTTGAAGTTTAATAAAAAAATAAATATACTAGTAATAAAGTACTAAGCAAAATTTACTTATAGCTTTGTTGCTTTAATAATAAATATCAAAGGAGATTTTTATGAATTACTTATCTGATTTACATACACATACAATAGTAAGCGGACATGCATATACAACTCTAATGGAAAATATTGACTTCTGTGCAAAGAATGGCATTAAAATATTAGGCACCTCTGAACATGCACCTTCAATGCCTGGTGCACCTCATTATTGGTATTTCGGAAATTTAAAAGTTCTTCCAAGAATTATTAATGATGTTATTATACTTAGAGGCTGTGAAGGAAATATATTAGATGTAGATGGAAATATAGATTTACCTGAAGATGCCATGAGATATTTAGATTACATTATTGCTTCATTCCACGAGCCTGTTTTCCACCCTAAAACAAAGGAAGAAAATACTATGGCAATTTTAAATGTTATGGATAAATATGAAAAGGTAGAAATATTAGGTCACCTTGGAAATCCTAACTATAATCTTGACTATGATGCAATTATAAAAAAAGCGAAAGAAAAAAATATAATGGTTGAAATAAATAATAGTTCTCTTTCTGGATCATCAAGAGTTGGAAGTGATGTTAACTGTGAAAAAATAGCTCTTCTTTGTAAAAAATACGGAACAAAAGTAATTTTAACATCTGATGCGCACATAAATAGTAAAATAGGTAATTTTACTAAAGGTATAGAATTATTTGAAAAAATAGATATGCCTGAAGAGCTTATTATGAATGAACCTGATAAATTAATAGGTCACCTAAAATCTAAAGGTAGATTAATAGATTTAGAATATTAGAATTATGTAATAAAACCTAATTTAATAATATCATTAAATTAGGTTTTATTATTTTATAAATTATATCCTTAATTTCTCTATATCATTATTTTTTACAAAATATCTAAACTACTTAACAAACTTTATTTCTATTTCTTAATTTTATTATTTATTAGCTATTAACTATTTAATTCGTATCCATATAAGTCTGTTATACTAAATTATTGTTAACAACAATTTAGTATAACATATTTATAGAGAATTAATTAATATATTATTACTTTAAAATAAATCTCTAGGTTTTTAACTTTATTGCATAATAAAACTTTAAATCAATATAAATTTATACATTATAAATAGACCATTATTAATAAAAAATGGTCAAGCAATAAACTCTCTATAAAAATACTTTCATAACTTAATTTCTATATTTTTTATAAACTACTATACTGACAATATTTTTGATTTTATATTTTTCCAAGAAATATATGTATTTATTTCTGGTTTTAAACAAAGCTCAAGTTTTATTTTTTCACTTAAAAATAAATTATTTTTAATTTCAAATTCATTTTTATACTCAAATAATCTTAAACTTAAATAATGGTCTAAATATTTAGTTGCTACTCCTCGAAATTTACTAAGCCACTTTTTAGCTTTAATTGAATATTGTATATCAATAGTTTTTTCTTTAACTTTTTTAAGTTGTACCTTATTTATTTCATTAAATGTTTTAGCAAAGATTTTAAGCCTTCCATCAGTAATCCCCTCAACATAAGCCCTTCTATCTAATCTAGGTATGATATTATCCCTAATTTCATAAAACCCCAAATGTTTTCTTGCTGCAATAATTGGTATTATATCTATAGAATCATTTAAAGCATTAACAACTGTAATTTTATCTCTTTTTTTATTTTTAATATCTCTAGACCCCTTAAAGTTTTCAGTTACTACCATTTTTGTTAACTCTACATAAGAGGTTATTTTTTCAATATAATTTTTACTTTTTATATCATATAAAAAACGATGTCTCCAAAAAAAAGCTGTAACAATAGTTATGTTCAATTCTGCAGCACATTCTCTTATAGTTAATCCCTTATTTAATAGTTCAAAATATTCCTTCCATTTATCCTTAAACTTTTTAGAATATCTAAATTTATTATAAATATTATTAGTAAAGGTTCTTCCGCAGCTTTCCTCTTTACATTTATATCTTTGAATACTTCTATAGTTTCCATATTTAATAATTTCCTTGCTTTCACAATATGGACATTTGCTTATTATATTACTTTTAGAATTATTATTTTTCCACATTCTAAAATCGAAGTCATCTACTATTTTTTTGCTGGAATTTTTAATTAATATCTTATAAATATTATTCATGTTATCACCATTTGTAATTATTAACAGACAAAAAAATTCTAAACCTTCAATTTAATTTTATTCCTTTTTAACTTTAGAGTAAAAAAAAGAGTTAATGCTTATTTTTAAAACACTAACTCTCTAATAATATATATTTTATTAATACCTTTATTATAATAAATATAATGCTAATAATTTTATCGTATTTTCAATTGCCTTCACATGTGTTCTTTCCATACCATGAGAAGCATGAACACCTGGTCCTATAAGTGCTCCTCTTATATCATTTCCTGCTCTTAAAGCAGCACTTACATCAGAACCATACATTGGATATATATCTACAGCATAACTTAGATTATTTTCTTTAGCTAAGTTAATTAACTCAGTAGTCATATTGTAGTCATAAGGTCCACTGGAATCTTTTGCACATATTGATACATCATACTCTGTGCAAGATAAATCATCTCCTATACATCCCATATCAACTGCAATCATTTCACTAATATCACTTGGAATAGAAGCTGAACCATGTCCAACCTCTTCGTATGTTGAAATTACAATTTTTACAGTATATTTAGGTTTTAAATTTTCTCTATGCATCATTTCTAATAGTGCAATTATTGCTGCTACACTACCTTTATCATCAATAAATCTTGATTTTATAAATCCACTTTCAGTAATAGTAGTCTTTGGATCAATAAATATAAAATCTCCCGGAGCAATTCCTAATGCTAAAACATCCTCCTTATTTTTTACTATTTCATCAATTCTAACTTCCATGTTTTTTTCATCTCTAGTTTTACTTTTGCTATCTTCAAAAACATGTGCCGCTGGACTAGTACTTAAAAAAGTACCTGTATAAACTTTCCCGTCTCTTGTTCTTATTTTACAATACTCACTATCTAATGTTGGTACTATAGGTCCTCCTAATATTGTGAACTTTAAAGTTCCATTTGCTGTTATAGATCTCACCATAGCTCCTAATGTATCTACATGCGCGCAAAGCCCAACTGTCTTTTCATTATTTTGTCCTTCCACTGTAATTATTCCACAGCCCTTATTATTTCTTTCAAACTTATATCCAAAAGACTTAACAATTTCCTCTATCTTATCCATAATTTCAAAACAAAAACCTGTAGGACTATTAAACTCTAGTATATCTTTTGCTGTTTTTAATAAAAATTCCTTATTAATACTAAGATTATTACTCATTTTTTCCTCCTAAATTTAGCAAATTAATTCTATATCATTTATATTACCATAATTTCTCTACATGTTCTAATCTGCTTTATAACTTTTACTTATGTCCAACAATATTATGTGGTACATAAGCTTCCTCTAAGTAATTAATATCCTCATCAGTTAATTTAATATCTAATGCTCCTACAAAATCATCTAAATATTTTTCCTTTGTTATTCCAACAATAGGTGCAGTAACCCCTTTGCTCCATAACCATGAAACTGCAATTTGTGATTTTGTTGCATTATATTTTTTAGCAATTTCTGAAACTCTTTGAACAATAATTTTATCTTGCCCTTCAGTTTTATCGTATTTTCCTTTTGCAATATTATCTTCTTTAAATCTTTTTGAATCTGATTCCCAATCACGTGTCAAACGCCCAGCTGCTAAAGGACTATATGGAACTAACGCCACTCCCATATCATTACATAATGGATTCATTTCTCTTTCCTCTTCCCTATATAATAAATTATAATGTCCTTGCATAACTGAAAATTTTGTCCAGCCATTCTTTTCTGCTATATATTGAGCTTTTGCAAACTGCCATGCATACATAGATGAAGCTCCTAAGTAAAGAACTTTTCCAGCCCTCACTAAATCATTAAGAGCACACATTGTTTCTTCAATAGGTGTTTCATAATCCCATCTATGAATATATAAAATATCAATATAATCAACCCCTAAACGATTTAAAGATTTTTCAACCTCATTTATAATAGCCTTCCTAGATAACCCTGAACTATTCGGACCTTCCCCCATAGCTCCACTGACTTTTGTTGCTATTACGATTTCATCACGATTTGCATAATCTTTTAGAGCTCTTCCTAGTATCTCCTCACTTGCTCCTAATCCGTATACATTTGCAGTATCAAAAAAATTAATTCCTAAATCTAATGATTTTTTGATAATTTTTCTTGAATCTTCTTCATTTAGCACCCAACTATGAATCCATTTTGTAGGGTCTCCAAAACTCATACACCCTAAACAAATTTTTGATACTTCTAATCCTGTATTTCCTAACTTTACATATTCCATAACGATCCTCCTATAAATTATAAAAATAGCTGAATCTCCTTTTAAATTTCTGATTCAGCTAAATTGCTATCAAATTATATATTCTTTTCTATTTTAATTTTCCATACACTTCATCAGTTACTGCTTCAAGCCACTCATTACTTGCACCTTCTGCAGGAACTTCAATAGCAAGATGACAAAACCAGCTATCCTTTGCTGCTCCATGCCAATGCTTAACTTCTGCTGGGATATTAACAACATCTCCTACCTTTAACTCTCTTGCTTCCTCACCCCAAGCTTGATAATATCCTCTTCCTCCAGTAACAAGCAAAATTTGACCTCCCTTATGATGGATATGCCAATTATTACGACATCCTGGTTCAAAAGTAACATTTCCAATACTAACTCCTTCAGTTGTTATCATATTTAAATGCGCATTCCCTATAAAATACTTAGCAAACATTTCAGGCAATGGCTCTCCAATTTTAAAAACACTTAAATTATTATCATTATTATTTATGGTCATATATATCCTCTCCTTTAATAAATTCATGATATAGCTTATACTTTTAATAAGTAATACCAAGTAATTCTTTCTCAAATTCTTACAACATTATAATCATACTCCTTGGAGTTAACTCAAAGTCAATAAAACTTTTAAATTTATTTTTATTCATTTAAATAAATAAAATATAACTTAGATTTAAAATAACTGCCAGTCATTTTAAATCTAAGCCTATTAATTTCTTATATATAAAATTTTTTTTTGTTATAACATTATCCTTAAAAATATTTTACAAACATATAAATATTTTTAAATGTATAGACACTTAAAGTTTGTAAATTCAGCATGATTATTTTTTTCTTTATGCCATGCATATAACCCAATCATAACCCCAGTAAAACCGCCAGCAACCTCTGATGATAAATATCTTGTTTTAGCAGTTCCTAAATTAATCTTTTTGTCTTTAGTTTTAAATCCAAAGCTGTAATAACTATTCTTAGCTTCTATAATAAGAGTAACTTTATTATTTTTTTCTATATATACAGACTTTTCCACCGATTTAATATCTCCAACATTTAATCTTTCAATTACCTCATATCCATTATCGCATTTTCTTATTGCCAAATCATAATGGTGATTTTCATCCATATATATAGTTATGCCTGCCTCCCCATTAGAAACAGCTACATCACATGTTATATTTGCATTAAAATCCTTTTGTCTAAGACCTATAAATGTTGGTGAATCTATATCATCAAGTGTAATTTTAGTACCTTTTAATATTAATTTATTTTTATCAAAGATATAATTTTCCAAATTAGGTATACGTATATAACACCATTCCTTATTCCACTCAGTATTTTCAAATGTATAAGATTTTTTCTCATTTTGTAGAATATTATTATTAATATACTTTAAATCAAAAGACTTTACAGTTGTACCATTATTACCAGCTGTAAACCAACCATCTTCGCCAAATGTAATTGGCGTTAGAAAAACTTCACGTCCTAAATGGTGATAAGCTTCCCATTGTCCACTTTGACGGAATCCTAAATGTAACATCCACCAATTACCATCATTATCCTGAATTAAATCACCATGTCCTACTCCCTGTATTTCATAGCCACCTAAATTACGATTTGTCAAAACTGGATTATTATAATATCCTTCAAAATAACCATCTATAAAATCTCCACATGCATATGTAACCATATGTCCAAACTCAGTTCCACCTTCGGCTGCTACAAGATAATATTTCCCATTTATTTTATACATATGAGGGCCTTCAATATAACGCCCACCAGAACCTGTCCAAATTGTTCTACTTGGTGTAAGCTTTTTACCTGATTCAATATCAATTTCACATTGAACAATACCACTTACTCCATAATCATCACATCCATTACTCATAAAATAGGTTCTATTATCCTCAAAATATAGAGATGGATCAATTCCTCCTTGATCTACATATATAGGTTCTGACCATTCACCATAAATATCATCTGTCCATACATAAAAATTCTCATGTGTGGTATCATTTGTTGTTGTCATATAAAATCGTCCATTATTATATCTTATAGTAGGTGCAAAAATACCACCTGAACTATTTATTTTATCAAGTTGTACTTGGCTTTTTCTAGTTAAACAATGACCTATTTGATTCCAGTTAATAAGATCCTTACTTTCAAATAAGGGAACCCCAGGAAAATATTGAAACGAGCTACATACAAGATAATATGTATCTTTAACTTTACAAACACTTGGATCAGGATAAAATCCCTTAATTACAGGATTATTATATTTCATTTTACTTACCTCCAGATATTATAATAAAATCTTTTAAACATCGTTTACATTTTAATATTTTATTCATTCCTTTTATAAGAATATCATCATAATATCATTAATCTAAAATACCCAATACATATATTTTTTGTGATAAAATACCTACATTTTTTGCAATTATTAAGTTATTTAAAATAAAAGTAAGGCCTCGTAAGTTTTTATAATAACTAACGAAGCCTTACTTTTATATTAAACTTAAAAAGTTATCTTAAATATTAATTTTTTCTCAAGATCTCTTTTTTATTAAAAGTAAACTATATTACTCTATCTAAATAACTCCAAAATTTCTTCATTTGTTAATTTAGCAATATTATTTATATTTAAACTATCATCACTCATAACACTATTTATTATTTCTCGTTTATCTTCTTGTAGCTGAATAATTTTTTCTTCAATGGTATCTTTAGCAATAAGCTTAATTACTTCAACTATATTTTTTTGTCCTATTCTATGAGCTCTATCTGTTGCTTGGTCCTCTATTGCAGGATTCCACCATGGATCCATATGCATAACAAACTTTGCTGATGTTAAGTTAAGTCCTGTTCCTCCTGCTTTTAAGGAGATTAAGAAAATCTCTGGTTCTTTACTTTCATTGAACTCTGATACAAGTTTTATTCTTTCCTTAGCACTAGTAGATCCATCTAAGTATTTATTTTTTATTTTTCTTATATTTAATTCCTCTTCTATCTTTTTTAATACTGAAGTAAATTGAGAAAATACTAACATTTTATTATTATCTTCTATAACTTCCTCTATTATCTCAAGAGCAACATTTAACTTTCCGCTATCACCAGTATAATCTTTATTAACTAAAATAGGATCTTGGCATATCTGTCTTAATCGTGTTAAATAAGAGAAAATCGTTATATTATCATCTTCTCCAGTTTTTAACTTTAACTTAACCTCTTTCATATAATTTTTATAAGCTAACTTTTGTTCACTAGTCATTGGAACATAATACTTTTTCTCAATCTTTTCAGGCAATTCAGTTATAACATCTCTTTTTAATCTTCTTAATATAAATGGTTTTATTAAAGACCTTAACTCCTCAATTTCCTTTTCACTTCTATTAACAAACTTCTTCTTAAATTTCTTTTCATCAAATAAATATCCTGGCATTATAAAATCAAAAATTGACCATAATTCAATTAATGAGTTTTCTATAGGAGTACCTGTTAATGCAAATTTTACTTTTGCATTTATCTCTTTAATTATCTTAGTATTTTGTGCTTTTGGATTCTTAATATTTTGTGCCTCATCTATAATACAATAATCAAAAATTTCATTTTTATAAAATTCTATATCGTTTTTAATTGTTCCATAAGTAGTTAAAAGAACATCATAATCTTCTTTATTATCTAATATTTTATTTCTAGCACTTTTGCTTCCATGAATAATTCCAACATTTAAACTTGGTGCAAACTTTTCAAACTCTTCTTTCCAATTATATATAAGGGAAGTTGGTGTAACTACTAATGACCTCTTATTTTTCTTATGTAACAAAAATGCAATTACTTGAATAGTCTTTCCAAGGCCCATTTCATCGGCTAAAATCCCACCAAAATTCATTTCACTTAAAGATAATAAATAATTTACACCAGTAAGTTGATAATTTCTTAATGTTCCATTTAATTCCTTTATTCCATTAACTTCTTCTATAACCCTACTTTCCAATCTTTTAGAAACTACTTTTAAAACTTCTGCTCCTCTTATAAAGTTTAGATTATAATTTTCTATGTTATCTTCTATAAATATAGCTTTACTCTTATCTACCTCTATTTCACCATCATATATTTCTTGATTATATATTAAATTATCAATAATATTAAAGAAATTAGCTATTCCTAAGTCTCTTAGATTTAATAATCGTCCAGTTTTAGTTTTATAAAAATCTCTATTATCTTCTAAAGCTTGCAATACATTTATATACTCACTATATTCTAATCCATCTATATCATACTTAAATCTTAGCCCCTGATCTTGCCCCTCAAATATAGCATGTATATCATTACTACCCACAAGATTAACTTCATTAAAACTTTTAGCAAATTCTAAAATAGAAAATTCTTCAAAAAACTTTAATCCACTAGTAAAAAAATCATAACGCTCTTCATCATTTCCAATAAATAAAAATTCATTTGCCTTTTTTATAAATCTATATCTTTCTAACTTCATTGATATTTCTTCCTCAAAATTATTATCTCTTAGGAAATAATCTATATTTTTATCTAATATATTTATTGTTTTTCCAAAATAATTAACAGTAGCTTTACATTTAATATTGTTATTTTCATTTTTAAAGAAAAATTTAACTTTATAATAATTTTTACAAAGATTTTTAACGCCCTCACCTAACATTATATCTTTACTAATATTACTTAATAAATTAAATAACTTATTAATATAAGCTTCCTGTTTAGGATACTCTATTTTCCCATTACTTTTTAACTTATGATACAATACTTTATAGTTATTTATTTGATTATCACTTGGTAAGTAAATTTTTCTATCATTTAAAAACACGGTAAAATTATCATTTAGAGGAATAGGTAACTTCTTCTTTGTAGTCAAAATTATTTTATCAAAATCTATTTTTACAGTGAAAGATAAAGGCATATCCTCTTTTATAATATAGCTTTCATAATTAATATAATCATAATTTAACTTAACTTTTCTGTTATCACTTACTAACTTTAGAATTTCTTCTATATACTCTTCATTAACTCTTAAAATCTTACCTTCTATAACCTTAAAGAAATCTTCCTTATTTAAATTTAAAACTATATAATTTAAAAGTCTTTCATCCTCTTCCTTAAATTTCATAGAAGAACTATTATATAAGAATTCACCGTTAATCCTAAGCTGTCCTTTTACTTCTTTACACTTTAGAAACTCATTAATTTTAGGAATTAAATAAGTAGTATTTTCACCTATTCTAATTTGTATATCAAATGTCTTATTGTCATTTCTTTTAATATCTAAATCTAAATTTAGTATCTTCTTTTCGACCCTTCCTTTAGTGACTTTACATTCTTTACTTTTACTTAAAGCTGGATTTTCTTTATTTATTTTCTTTATTCTATTTTTTGCTACAATATAGAAATAAAATATAGTTGCAATTATATGCTTACAGATATAATTAGTCTTATGCTTTGAAAATTCTTCATATGTACTACATGTACATGTTGCACCTATTACTCTTTCACCTTTTAAATTATACTTAATATGACAACTATACTCCTTACTATTATCTTCTTCTGCTACTTTTGAATATATATGATAAATATCATTAATCTTTTTACTACTTAAATTTGATACTAATCTATTTTTATAAATCTCTTTACCATCTTTTATGCTAATATTAGATCCTAAGGCTAATACATTATCTAATAAATTTTTTAAATCCACCTTTTTCACCTCATTATCATATAATTAAATTATTATATCATAAGTTGTTATCTACGTTAATATCTATAAATTTATCTTATTACTTAAATATTTTTTTATAAAAAAATATAAAGTAGTTCATAAACATTTATTTATGAAACTACTTTATACCTGAATTTAAGGTGGAAATTTATAAAATTACATCTCTTATTTGAGTTGTAAAATTAACATTATTATTTTATAGCTCTACTATAAATTGATTTTCTTTAACTTCAATTTCTTTATTATTGAAGAATACTTTCTTAGTATGCTCTAAGTTATTAAGAATTATTTTTATTTTATTATAATTTTTAGAATATCCTATATTTTCTTTTAATTCTATTCTTAATTCCTCTTTCAATTTACAGTTAATAATATATTTATTTAACTTTCCATTTTTGTAATCAAAACTTTCACCATCATCTAATATATGAGTATAAGTTGATTCTCCATTTTCTTTACCTAAATATATATTTAAAGTTAATATATCATCATTATTTTCCCCAACATAATTTTGTTCTTTTCCTACTGGAATTATAGATAATGATTTTATAAATATAGGACAAATATCTAATGGAGCTTCTTTAATTATATATTGACCACCCTTATACTCTTCTCCAGTCCAATAATCAATCCAATTATCCCCTTCTGGTAAGTAAACTAATTTGTGTCTAGCTCCTTGTTCTACAACTGGAGATACTAAAATATTATCACCAAAATTAAATTCATCATTTATTTCATATGTTTTTTTATCATTTTGATAGTTAAACAATAATGGTCTAATTATTGGTTCTCCAGTCTCCTCACATTTATACATCATATCATATAAATATGGGATTAACTTATATCTTAATTTAATATATTTTCTATTTATATCTTCTGTAGTTTTATCAAAAGCCCACGGCTCTTGTTCTCTACTTCCAATAGTTGAATGATTTCTGAATAATGGTGTAAATGCACCAACTTGAACCCATCTACTTAAAAGCTCAGGAGTGCAATCATGTCCAAATCCTCCAACATCAGTGCCACAAAAAGCCATACCACTAAGTCCAAGATTCATTAACATAGGTAGTGACATTCTTAAATGCTCCCATGTACTTTGATTATCTCCAGTCCAAACTGTAGCATATTTTTGAGTTCCTGCATAACATGCTCTAGTTACTATAAATGGTCTTTTATTTGTAGCTCTTTTAATACCTTCATAGGTAGCCTTGTCCATCATATGACCATAAACATTATGAATTTCTTTATGAGTAACTAAAGTTCCATCATTATTAAAAACTACATCATCTGGAAGTGGTCCATTGAAACTAGCTGGTTCATTCATATCATTCCATATTCCTGAAACACCTAAATCCATCATTATTTTTTGATTTCCAGCCCACCATTCTCTTGTTTTAGAATTCATAAAATCCGGAAAAACAGAATCTCCTGGCCACACCCAATTCTTATAGACTATTCCATCTTTATCTGTTGCAAAATGTCCTTCCTTTAAGCCTTCATCATATATTTTATATCCTTTATCTACCTTAACTCCTGGGTCTATAATTGTAACTACTTTGAATCCCATTTCTTTAAGCTGCTCTAAAAATTCTTTAGGATTTTCAAACTTTTTATTATCCCATGTAAAAACTCTAAAACCATCCATATAATCTATATCTAAATAAATAGTGTCACATGGAATATCTTTTTCTCTAAAAGCCTTGGCAATCTCCATAGTTCTTTCCTGTGGAGCATAAGACCATCTACATTGTTGATATCCAAGCGTCCATAATTGTGGCAATGGTGTTTTTCCAGTTAGATTAGTATATTCATTAACTACTTCCTTTATTGTAGGTCCGTACATAAAGTAGTAATCTAAATTACCATCTACAGCCCCAAAATAGTAATAATTAGAATTTTCTTTTCCCATATCAAAATGACTTTCAAAATGATTGTCAAAGAAAATACCACAGGCCTCTTCATCCTTTAATGTTATCAAAAATGGTATTGATTTATATAATTGGGCATATGTTTCTCCATGTGGTGTTGGATCATCAGTATTCCAATTTCTATAATGATATCCTTTTTTATTTAGGGAACCTGTTCTTTCTCCAAGTCCATAGAAATACATATCATTTTCCATAACTTTAGATACATAAATCTTATATTCTTCATGTCCTTCTAATTTATGGCCTTCTTCTGCTGCTAAGGTAGAATTAGCCCCTAGTCTTCTAAAAGGATCTCTTTCTCCTCTATAATCCCTACATAAAATTTCACCTTTTGAATTATATATATCAACTTTAAAATCATCATAAATATTAATACTTAAAACATTTGTTTTTATATTTAAAACTTTGCTATCAAATTTAACCTCAAATTTAACTTCGCTATTTAATACGTTTTCAACTGCCTTAGAATTTCTTTCTTCTCTATGAAATGGCACAAAGAAATTAACAACACTTTCATTTATCAAAGTTATAGTACTTTGAATTTTTTCATAATTCACTAAAACTTTGTTTTCACTAACTTCATAATTTAATATTTTTCCAAACATAATCTCTTCCCCTTACTACTTACAAAACATTTTATTTAAAAAATGTAATTATAATGTTATTATAATATTTAAAGAAGTATAATACTTGCAGTATACTAACAATTTATAAGACAATACTGCTATACTAGGAGATTTCATGAATAATTTAGATTTTACAAACTTAAAAGAAAACATTACACATGGTGACTTTATATTGCCATTTTCAATTTATAAAGGAACAATGAGTACAAGCTTTCCTTCTATTGCAACTCATTGGCATGAAGAAATCGAAGTTATTATAGTTTTAGATGGAAAATGTGATTACAGAATAAATTTAGATTCATTTGTTATAAATAAAGGAGATATTTTAATCATTGGCTCTCAAAGTTTACACTCACTAACATCTATTCCAAATGAAAACATGACTTGGGCTTCTTTTGTTTTCAATATAAACATGCTAAAAAGCTCTAATACTGATGGTACATTATTAAAATATATTGCACCTCTGTTAAATCATGAACATCAATTGCCTATTATCATTAAAGATAATATAGATTGTTACTCTAAAATTTTTGATGTTATAGAAAATATAATATATTGCTATTATGAAAAGGATATCGCTTATGAACTTGAATTAAAATCTTTACTATTTAAGTTTTTTTCATTACTTTATAAAAATAATCTAATTGAAAAACATCAAAGTAAAAATAACCTTACAATTAATACTACCGATAAAATTAAATTAGTTTTAAATTATATAAATGATCATTATTCTGAAGATATTTCAATAAATACTTTAGCTGATCTTTGCCAATATAGTGAATATCATTTTATGCGTTTCTTTAAAAAGCATATTGGTTTAACCTGCATTCAATATATTAACAATTTAAGGCTAGAAAAATCATCTATTTTATTGACCTCTACTAATAATGCTATAATGGATATTTCCTTAGAAGTAGGATTTGATAATCTATCATATTTTAATAAATTATTTAAAAGAAAATATAATTTAACTCCAAAGGAATTTAGAACAATAAATTCAACTATTTTTAAATAGCAATATAAAAAAAGTAACAGTTTATTTTTACTGTTACTTTTTTAATAATAATTTTTTAATCTACTGATTTTAAAGATTCAACCATTTCAACTTTCTTTAACTTATAGTACATAGCCCAGTTTACTAACAATGAGAAAATAATTGTTAAAATAGCTGCCATAATAAAACTCTTAACATCTATAGTTCTACCGAACATAACATAATCCATTTCAACTGTTACCATTATAAATTTATGGAAAACCGTACCTAATAGCAATCCTCCTATTGCTCCAATAACAGTTAATAATATATTTTCTCTGAATATATAGGCTGAAACTTCTTTATCATAAAAGCCTAAAACCTTAATTGTGGCTATTTCTCTTATACGTTCAGAAATATTAACATTGGTTAGATTATATAATACTATAAATGATAATGCCCCTGCACAAAATATCATAACTAAGACTACTAAATCTAAAGATTTAATTGTATCATCAAAATTATTTTTTATGCTACTATTACTTACTACTCCAGCAACTCCATTTATATTTATTAAACTGTTAGATATCTCATTTATAGAATCCTCATTATTTACTTTAACAAATATACTATTTTCTTCTGGAGATTTATTAAATATCTCTTTGTAATAATTAGCATCAATATAAATATAGTGATTAATATAATGTTCTACTATTGCTCCAACTTTGGCTTGTGCCTTATTATCATTATTATTTATAATCTCTATTTCATCTCCAACTTTAACACCTAATAATTTAGCTAGTTTTTCACTTATTGCTATTCCATCCTTAGGTAAAATAATTGTTTCTTTAGTCTTCCTATCTTGTAAATGTTCAAACTCATCAAACTTTTCATTTTCATGTGTAACTATAATATTAACATCTTTACTTATTTCATTTGATAAGGCTTCTCCACTTTCACTTCTTACAAAAATAAAATCACTTACCTTTGAATCCTGCTTTAAATAATCTTCTAAATTATTCTTTTCATCAGTATTTATAGTTCCATTTAAATTTACCGAAATATCATATTGTGTTAAATTTCCATATTGTTTGCTTACAACAGTTTTTATAGAGTCTTTAATACCAAAACCGGCAACTAATAATGCTGTACTTCCAGCAATTCCAATTACAGTCATTAAAAATCTCTTCTTATATCTAAAAATATTTCTTACTGTTACTTTACCAATAAAATTAAACCTATTCCAAATGAAAGGAATTCTTTCTAATAAGATTCTTTTACCTTCTTTTGGTGCCTTAGGTCTCATTAACATTGATGGAACCTCAACAAGTTCAATTCTACATGCTGCATATGTTGCTAATGTAGTTACGCCTATAGCTACAGCAAAAACCATTATAGCTAAAGGTATATGTACTACATAACTCATTTTGGGAAGTATATATAATATTTTATATGCATCAAAAATAACTAATGGTAACACAGTAAAACCTAAAGTAATTCCTACTATACACCCAATTAAACTTGCAAATAATGCATAAACAATAAACTTTTTAGCAATACTTCCTTTATCGTATCCTAAAGCTTTTAATGTTCCTATATTTACTCTTTGTTCATCTACCATTCTAGTCATTGTTGTTAAACATACTAATGCTGCTACTACAAAGAAAAATACTGGAAATACATTTGATAATTTATCAATACTATTTGCACTATTTTCATAGTCTACATAAGAATAATGTGACTTTCTATCTAAAACATAAAGATCTGGCTTTTCTATTTCTGATATTTTCTCTTCTGCTTCTTCTAATTTTTCTTTTGCTTTTGAAAGCTCCTCTTCTGCTTTTTTCTTATTTTCCTCTAGCTCTTTTTCTCCCTCAGCTAATTTTACTTTTCCATTTTCTATTTCGGCTTTTGCATTTTCTATTTGAGCATATCCTTGATTTTTAGCTTCTTCTAAATCAGCCCTTGATTTATTAATTTTCTCTCTACCTTCTTCTATTTGTGCCTTAGCTAAGTTTAAATCATTCTCTTTTGCTAATAATTCATCTTTTTTACTTTGAAGCTCTGATTTTGCTACATTAATTTTATCACTAGCTTCTTTTATTATTATATCTAATGAATTTATCTGCACTTCAATAGAAGATATTTCTTCATCACTTAAACTCTCATCTTTTAACTTATCCTCTAGTGAAGATTTTTGACTTAGTAAATCTTCTAAATAAACTTCTGAATCATTTATAGAGTTTTCAGCTTTAATAAACTCCTGCTCTATACTTTCTTTTGCTTCATAAAATTTATCTATTCCCTCATTAAGCTGTGTTTCCTTTTCATTTAATTCCTGCTCTGCCTTTAAAATCTCTTCTTGTCCAATCTTCAATGAATTTTCTAACTCATTTTTCTTACTATTAAGCTCATCTTCCCCTTCAGCCAATTTCTTTCTTGAATTATCTATTTCATTTTGAGCTTTTTCTAATTGCTCTTCAACTTCACTCTTTTTACTTTCATATTCATCTTTACCTCTATTTAATTCTTCATTAGCTTCATTTATTACTTCATCATATCTTCTATCAATCATTACATTGGAAATGTTTTCTATAGATTCTTTAACCTTATCTGTTACATCAAAATATTTCTCATCATATGAATCTAAAGCTTTAGCATCTTTAACGGTAACATAAATATCTGTATATACTTCACTTTTAAAATCAGATTCATTTATAAACATATATGTTTTTGCACTACCATTTCCAATATTACTACTTCCAATTTGATCACTTAAATAATAAGGAGTTTCTACTATACCTACAATTTCATATTCATTAGTTGCAAGACTATCTTTAATATCACTATCATCACCAGAATTTAAGTTAAGTTTATCTCCAATTTTCAAATTTAGACTACCAAAATTTTCTTTAGCAATAACACATTCACCTTCTTTAGTAGGTAAATGCCCTTCAATTAAATTTAATCTATTTATATAATCCTCATTATCATCACTTAAATTATTATTAGGTAAACTATGCACCCTAATTACAAACTCATCTGAATCTACCTTAGATATAACATCTAAAGTTTTTGATGGTTCAACACCTAAAACACCCTCTATATTTTTTATATCCTTTACATCTTCATCAGTTAATCCTAAAGTTGATAATACCCTAAGATCCATTAAATTATAATCATCATAATACTTATCTGCTGTAGCTTTCATATCTAAAGGTGCAATTTTTACTCCTGCAAACAACATTACCCCCAAAGCAATAATTGATGCAATTGAAATAAATCTTCCTTTAGACTTACTTATATCCCTAAATATATCTTTCCATAATGCATTTTTCATAATTACCATTCAATCCTTTCTACAGGAACTGGATTTTCATTTATAGTAATTTTTTGAATTCTACCATTCTTAACCTCAATAACCTTATCTCCCATAGGAGTTAAAGCTAAGTTATGTGTAATTATTATTACTGTAACTCCTTCTTTTCTACAAGTATCTTGAAGTAACTTTAATATAGCTTTACCAGTATTATAATCTAGTGCCCCAGTAGGTTCATCACAAAGTAATAGTTTAGGATTCTTTGCTATTGCCCTTGCTATTGCCACTCTTTGCTGCTCTCCTCCTGATAGTTGTGATGGAAAATTATTTTTTCTATCTCTTAATCCAACTGAATCTAAAACTTTATCAATATTTAATGGATTTTTTGAAATTTGAGTAGCTAATTCCACATTTTCTCTTGCAGTAAGATTTTGAACTAAATTATAAAATTGAAATACAAATCCAATATCGTATCTTCTATATGTTATTAAATCTTTTTGAGAATATTTACTAATCTCATTATTATCAACTATAACCTTACCTGAAGACACTGTGTCCATACCACCTAAAATATTTAAAATAGTACTTTTCCCAGCACCACTAGCTCCTGCAATTATAACAAATTCTCCTTTATCTACTGAAAAATCAACCCCACCTAAAGCGTCAATTTCTACTTCTCCCATCTTATATTTTTTCTTTACATCCTTAAACTCTATATACTTTCCCAAACCTATTTTTCCTCCATTGTTATCGTTTATATGTCATCAGTATACACCAGTTAATTTTCAGCTACAACAAATATAATGTTTTTTCAAATTTTGTTCATATATTCTTTTAAATTTATATATACTTTAAATCTATATATCGTTTTTTGTCTAAGGAACGAACTTTTTAGGTTTGAATATAATAATTAGTATAATAATATATAAGGAGTGGCATATGCATATCATTGCGTCTATTTTATTAGCATTTTCAGCAAGTTTAGACAGCTTAATAATAGGAATTGCTTATGGAATTAAGAAAATAAGAATTAAATTTTCTATTAATATAATAATTGCATTTATTGTTACTTTAGGCACCTTACTATCAATGGTTTTAGGTGCTATTTTAAATAAATTTATTCCTGTATATATTTGCAACTATATTGGTGCAATTCTTTTAATTATTGTTGGTTTATTTATGACATTTGATTTCTTTAAAGAACAAAGAAATTTAAATAAAAATGAAATAAATACCCCAAAGGAAAATAAAGATATTATTGAGTCATTACATTACGATGATATATTAATTAACAATAAAACTGCCGATACAGATGGTTCTGGTAATATTGAAGTTAAAGAGGCTATTTCACTAGCACTTGCACTTAGCGTAAACAACTTTGCTCTAGGTCTTGGTGCAAGTATGTCAGGAATAAGCATTCCCCTAACTACAATTTTTACATTTATATTTAGTATACTAATATTGATTTTAGGTTTAAAAATAGGTAATAGCTTTTTATCTGAAATTTTTGGTAAGTATTCTGGCTTAATATCAGCTATAATAATTATAGCAATGGGAATATTCCAATTACTGTAAAATAAAAATATGCCCCTCATTATATTTTAATTGAGGAGCATATTTTTTAATCTATGCTATTACTTTATTAATAAGTCTTATAACATAACTTATAGTATAAAAGTCTCTATCTATTTGTGATTTTATTTCATTAAAGCCCTTAATTAATTCTTCTTCATTGAAATTTTCTTTAAGTATCATTAATGTTAAAGTATTAATATTACCTTCTTTTGTATCGAAAATTCTAGAAGCCTTAACATACTTATTTTCCATTAAACTATTTAATGATTCTTCTAATTCTAAACTTATATTTATTTCAGGCATTCCTTCAAATACTCTTACACCTTGAAGGTCTGTACTAAAATTCTTTGTTTTTTCTAATTTACATCCTAAAAATATAGTATTTTCAAATTTTGCATCTTTAAAATCAGTACCATCTAAATTTGCACCTTCAAAAATAGCATTTTTAAATTTTGCATTTTTAAACTTACTATTTTTTAAATTAGTTCCTATAAATTCTGTTCCCTCAAAAGTTCCATTCATAAAACTACAAGTTTTAAAATGTGCTCCTCTAAAAGTCGCAAAGTTAAAATTTGAATTTGAAAAGTTGCAATTATAGCAATTACTTCTTTTAAAATTCTTATACATAAAGTTCTTATCTTTTTTTTCTATATTATTATAATGAAAATTTTCACTTCCGCTATTATCTTTTGCCATTTCCTTCTCCTCTTACTTCCTAGTATATCCTACAATCTTATATATTTTTAATCGAAAAGTCAACTAAAATTTCTATATTTTACAAATGCATATTAAATTTTAAGAGAGAAATAATAATAGAGATGTTTATTTGGAATGTAATATAAAGGAGGTTTTTTTAATTGAAGAAATTTATTTGTACAGTTTGTGGATATGTCCATGAAGGAGATAATCCTCCAGAGGTCTGTCCAATATGTAAAGCACCTGCTAGCAAATTCGAAGAAATGAGTGGAGAGCTACAATGGGCTGATGAGCATAGAGTTGGTATCTGTGAAGGTATAGACCCAGAAATTATTGAAGGTTTAAGAGCTAACTTTAATGGTGAATGTACTGAAGTTGGTATGTACTTAGCTATGTCTCGTGTAGCTGATCGTGAAGGATATCCAGAAATAGCAGAAGCATATAAAAGAATTGCATATGAAGAAGCTGATCATGCTAGTAAATTTGCTGAAATTTTAGGCGAAGTAGTTACTGCAAGTAGTAAAGCTAACTTAACTGCAAGAGTTGAAGCTGAATTTGGTGCATGCGATGGAAAGAAAAAACTTGCAGTATTAGCTAAACAACATAATTTAGATGCTATTCATGATACAGTTCATGAAATGTGCAAAGATGAAGCAAGACATGGAAGAGCATTTAAAGGATTATTAGACAGATATTTTAGTTAATTACTAAATTTATTATTGAAGGGAGATTTATAAATGCAAAAAATTAATTGTGCCGTAAATAATTGTTCTCATAATAAATCTGGTGTATGTTATTCTAATCGTGTTGATATAGCTAGTTCATCATCTACTGATAATGATACTTGCTGTGGGTCATTTTTAGATAAGAAACACTATAGCGATTTAACAAATAACACTAATAGCGCTGGTTGTTGTGATTGTTTAATATGTAAAGCAACAGAATGCATACATAATGAAAACTGTAATTGTAATCTTTCATCCATAAATGTATCAGGATCTGGTGCCAACCTATACACTGAAACCTGTTGCGAAAGTTTTGAAAAATAAAATTTTATGGCAAATAGATTAAATTTCTAATCTATTTGCCATTTATATGTACATTAAAATTCATTACTTTTTTCTAATTCTAAAATTAGATTCTTAATTTCTATATTACTAGGATTTTCTCTTAAAACCTCTTTAAAATACTCAATTGCATCTTTGTTTCTTCCTTGCCTCAGCAGTTCAAAAGCATATTCTTCTATTATTCTATTATCTTCTGGTTCTAATGAATTTGCTTTAACTAAATATTCTTCTACTACATCAAAATTATTAAGTTCCTTATTACAAATTGCTATTCCAAAATAATTTTCTCCATCATTTTCATTTATCTCTATTGCCTTATTGAAATATTCAATTGCTTCATTAAACCTTTTGTGATTAGCTTCATATACTCCTAATCCAGTATAAGATCTTGAACATTCCTTATTTGCTTCTATAGATTCCATAAATGCTTCCCTGGCTATTTCTGGATTGTTTAAATTTACTAAATATGTCCATCCAATAATACATTTCAAATCAGATAATATCTTATTATCACATTCATAGTTTTCCATGTAATCAACACATCTATTTATAGCATCTTCATATAACCCCTCTCTTATATCTAGTTCAATTAGAAAAGTATTTGCTAAATATTGCTCCTCTTCTTCTTTTAGTACTCTCTCAAAACATCTTCTACTTTCTACATAAAGACCTAGACTAAGTAAAGCTTCTCCCTTTACGTTATATCCATATACAATATAGTCACAACCTAACTCAAAAGCTAAGTCTATAGCTGCAATTGCATCTTCAAAAAAACCTTGAACTAAATAGCAATGAGCTGTATATAATAAATATTCTGGATTTCCACTTTTTTTAAATCCATTACTGCTATATTTCAATGCTTCTTGAACATCATACATTAATATTTCATTAAATACTTCTTCTATGTTCTCCATTTTTTATCTTCCTTATCTAAAATACTTTATTATTATTCTTGCCATAAATTCATATTATTAACTTCTATGTATTAATTATAAAATTAAAATTTGGAGCTTCAAAAGATAGCTCCAAATTTAAATGTATAATTTAAATTTTAAACTCTGTATTTTTATCGTATGTTTGAGATTTTAATAAATAACGTTTTAATATTTTAGAAGAAAATATTTTAAAGTTTAGTGCAGAATTTATTTCTATTGTATAATCTCCTTTTATTATACAATCCTTCAATTCTTTTATAGTTGAACACTCCTTATTTAATCTAGTATATATTCCTCCAAGTTGAATAGGGGTATGACTATCACTACCCGTAATAATGTTAAGTCCTAATTCTTGAGATAAATTTATTAATTCATCTCTAGCAATACTTTCACCCTTTTTAAATATATCCTTCCCATTTAAGTCTAAAGCATCTAGTCTCTTTAATAAGTCATGTGGCTGATTACATAATTTATGGCCTCTTCTACATGGGTGTGCCCCAATCTTTAATAGATTAAATATATCTGCTTGATCTAACAAATCTTCTAATTCTATTAAATTATCCTTTTCTCTAAATCCTTTTAATAGCTCATAAATATCAATAATACTATGTCTGTCACCAGCTAAAATTACATGACCTTTATTTTTAATACTAACTTCCATTGCAGGAAATACTGATATACCTTCTACAATATATCTATCTCCTTCATAAATAAAATTATTTTCTAAAAAATCATAAATAACAAGAAAATCCTTTGCATTGAAGTGTTCACATAAAATAATTCCATTTAGACCATTACTTTTTGCAAAATGTATTTCATTCATAAAAAACTCTTTATTAAAATCTTTTCTTTTACTTAATAAGCCATGGACATGAAAATCCATATTCATCTATTTTCCACACCCTTAATTTATTACAAATATTGCTGAAGGTAATCTAACTACCCTATATTTATTAGTATATTAAGATTATATCTTTTATGTTAATTAGTAAAAAAATTTTTAATATTTTACTTCTTTCATACAAAGTCCTTTGGCTGGTGCCTTTTCAGCTAGTTCACTTCTACTTTTTTCTTTTAATAATTCCTTTACTTTTATAGGTTCAATTTCTCCTTTTGCTACCTTTATTAAAGTTCCACTTAAAATTCTAACCATATTTAATAAGAATCCATTTCCGTTATATTCAATTTTTATAATATTATCTTCTTCCGTAATATTTATGTAATTTATTGTTCTTACTGTTGATTTCTTAGATTTATCTTTTACTCCACTAAAGCTTTTAAAATCATGAGTTCCTATTAAATATTTACTTGCTTCTCTCATCTTTTCTATGTTTAACTGCCCCTCAACATGATAAGCATATTTTTTCAAAAATACATTAGCAAATCTATTATTATCAATAGTATATACATAAGTTTTTGATATTACATTTAATCTTGAATGAAATCTTTCACTAACTTCTTTTAATGATGTTACAGATATATCTTCTGGTAAAAACTCATGTAAATATTTAGATATCTCTGGTAGCTTTTTTTCACTAGTAGTCTTAAAATTTGCTATATATTTATCTGCATGAACTCCAGTATCAGTTCTACCACAACCAATTACTTGAATATCTTCACCTGTCATTTTAGATAATACTTTTTCGATTTTATCTTGTATAGTTGATACGCTAGTTCCCTTTATATTTTGCTTTTGCCATCCTTTATATCTTGAACCATCATATTGAATGGTCATTCTTATATTTCTCATACACTATCTCTCTTTTCTTTAATTTTACACATTAGTTTATCTTTTCTTAAGCTTAAAACCTTCTTTGTAATTAACAACTTTTACATTAAGTACATTTAATAATTTCTCTAAGCTTTTAACTTGATTTATATATTCAATCTTTCCACTCATAAGCAAATTATTTATATTTTTAATAATATCCTCTTTTTCTTCTTCACCTAATCTTCTTTTAGTTTTAATAACAATTCTATTTATAAAGGTCAATGTTTCCCAAATTTGTTCGTATGTTATTTTACTGAAATCATTTATTACTCTTGTATATCCAACTCTTCTATTATTAGGTGGATAAGCTTCTTTAAAAAATTCTAAGAAATAATTTATTTCTTTAGGATCTTTATTTTCAACATATTTTCCAAGACCAGATTTTAGCTGATTTTTTAAATACATAATAGTATTAGCTTTTACTACTTTATTCATTTCTTCTATACTCTTATAAATTATAGTATATATTTCTTGAGTTTTATCACTTTCCAATCCCTCTTTAGCTAATGGTTTTATTATTTCTATAGCTTCTAATATGTTCTTTTTAGAATTTAAATCCTTTCCCAATAATTTATCCAAAATTTCTTTTCCTGTAAGTTCTTTTAAGTTTAAATTATTTTCTTCCATCCTTTGTATCCTGCCTTAAATTTTATTTTCTTTTATTAATAAATATTGATATGATACTTTATTAGATTATCATATCAATATTTAAATTCATATTAAAGTTTAAATTAATAAATGTCTACTTCTATTTAATAAATCTTCATTATATTCTTCATGCTTTTTTATTAATTTTTCTATTGATTTTCCTTTTATCATATCTATAACCATAGGTGCAAGTACTGCTAATGCATCTCTATATCCTAACTCAATATGTTGATTTAATACACTTGGTCTTATATTTACTGTTCCAATTCCACCTATTAATTCTAATTGAGTTGAAGGATATATCTCTATTATATGTTTCCCCTCAAAACCTTCTCTATTTATTGGTTGTTTATAAGATAAATGTACAACTATTATAATATCACAGTCATGCTCTTTTAATGGTGAAATAGGTACATTATCAGCATTTTGACTTCTATACTGTGGATTATTTATCCCTCCATCTGCATACTTATAATCATTTATTATAATTGGTTTAAATAAAAACGGTACTGCACAAGATGCTATACAAATATCTAAAGCTTTTTTATCATCATAATCATTAAGCTTAAAATATTCAGGTTTTTCTAAATCAACATTATAAGCACAAGCATAAAGTGTTTTTTTGCTTTCCCTAATTACACTAAAATCAACATAATCTTCAATAAAACTTTTAATTCCACTTTGTGATAACAATCCAATATCATTTCTTTTAAATATATCTGCCAACTTTTTTTCTTTATCTACATTCGCATCTCTTTTAATTAGATTTTTAATATTGATATCTCTTATTTTATTTTCATTATTAATAAATCTAGAATAAGAAATATTAGACCAACTTTCATCCATAACTTTTCCATCATTCATAGAAAGCATAAGGCCATTTATTGTACCTATTGATGTACCTGAAACAACAGTAACTCTTCTTATAATATCTAATTCCCAAAGTGCCTTAAAGACTCCAGCTTCATATGCTCCTTTAGCTCCACCACCAGCTAAAACTAATCCAATATTTAAATTAAATAATTTTTCAATATCTATCACTTAATCTCATCATCCCTTATCCTATTAAAAATTATTTATTATAATAATTCCTTATATAGCCTCATTATATTCTTATAGAATATTTTTTCTACTTCATCATAAGTGAATCCATTTTTTAATAGCCCTTGCTCTAATAATTGAATTTTTGAAGCATCCTCAATTTCTAATGTACTTTTTATTCCATCAAAATCTGTTCCTAAAGCAAGTACATCTATTCCTCCAACATTTTTGATATGCTTAATATGCTTCACTAGATCCTCTACATAAGTAAATGTTGAACCTATATGTGGTGTAGGTTTAACAAAGTCTGAACAAAAATTAATTCCAGTCACTCCACCTTTATCCGCTAACTTCTTTATCATATCATCAGTTAAATTTCTAACAACATTTGTTACAGTTCTTGCATTACTATGACTTGCTACAAATGGTTTTTTACTATACTTTAAAACATCATAAAATCCAGCATCAGATAAATGTGAAACATCTACTATAATTCCTAACCTCTCCATTTCTCTTACTAATTCAATTCCAAATGGAGTAAGTCCAAATTCTGTATTTGGTATTGTAAAATTTGTTTTTTCAGTAGTATTACCACTTGTATCTACACTTAATTTAAAGTTAGGAAATCCAACACCATTTATATAATTCCATGTTAATGTTATAAGCCTAACCCCTTGCTCATATACTGTTTTTAAATTTTCTAATGATCCTTCAAGTGCTCCTGCATCTTCTATAGTTAATAATGCAGCTATTTTATTTTCTTTTTCACACCTAATTATATCCTCATATGAATACACAGGATTAATAATTTCTCTATTAGCTTCTAATTCCTCATAGTAAACTGCTATCATTTCTTGTAATGTTTTATAAGGATTTTTATGTTTTTTTATATTTATAAACATTGCAAAATTCTGTAGTATATATTCTCCTGTAATTAGTTTGCTTATATCAACATGAAAATTATTTTCTTTTAAATTATAGTAATTACCTAAAAGTCTATTTTCATAAATTTCTCCAATAGTATCACAATGCATATCTGCAACTTTCATTCCTATTTCCCTCCGAAATTCTTTCTTACTTAATTATATCATATATAACTTCATATGAAAAAAGTGGCAAACCTATGCTTGCCACTGGAATCTTCCTATCTCTAAGATACTATATTAATTTTTCTACCACTTCGCTAGGTGCTGGAACTGTAAAAATTAAATCTTCATCAACTTTTACCTTACATTCCTCTTTGCTTTCTTGAATTTTATCTATTGATAATCCACCAATATTAATTTCTTTAAACTTAGTAGGTGCAACTTCTACTTTAAATAAAGTATCTTTAATTCCTGTAATTTTTAAATCCATTTGTCCACTATCATTCTTAACTTTTAAGCCAATGATATTATTACCTTTTAAAGTTTTTTTATCAGTTGGAATATAATCTACATCTACTTTTCCTGTAACTGTTATAAATCCTCCACTTAACTTTCTTTTTACTAATAAACTTACGTTATACTCACTAGAAAGTTCACTTAATAATTTTCCTAATTTATATACTGTTAATTCATGTACCATAATAATTGTTCCTTTTCTAAAATTTTATATATCTATTATACTACACAATTACTATATTTTTGCAACCCATTTCTTCTTAATTATCCTTTTAAAAAAGTATAATATATTCTATAATTATTTAGTGGTAATATTTATAGAAAAAGGTAGGTATTTGATATGAATTTTAAAATTAGGTTTGCAAATATCAATGATTTAGAGTCTTGCGTTGAATTAGACTTACATAAAAATATTGATACAATTAAAAATAAAATTTCTATGAATGAAGTTATTGTTGCAGAAGTTAATAATGAGGTTATTGGTTGCTTAAAGATTGAATATATTTGGACTCATCTTCCATTTATAAGCTATATAGTCATAAGAAAAGAATTTAGATCTTCCGGTGTTGGAAAATCAATGTTAACATTCTTAGAGCAATACTTAAAAGAAAATGGACAATCCACTCTTCTAAGTTCTACAATGACAGATGCAGTTAATCCTCAAAAATGGCATTTAAAAATGGGATTTATTGAATGTGGTATGTTATGTGGAATTAATGATGATGGTGTTGGAGAAATATTCTTTAAAAAAGCTTTATAAATATTTTACTTCAAATTAAGCCCTCAACAACTTTGCTGAGGGTTTATAATTTTATACATCTTCTATATCTCTGATATCATTATATAATTTTAACTACCTTATCTTTTAATTTGTTAGGAAGCATTCTATATATTATTGGAGAAATTGTATCTAATTCATATCTACTAATTCCTCCTAATAATAAAAGAGTTATAAAATATATAATACCACCTATAACTATTAAAATAATAGTTAGTACTCCCACATTTATTCTTGTATAATTCTCAGCAATAAATTTATTTACTAACTTATACCTTAATAGTATTAAAACCAAACTCATTATTATTGATGAAATTACTGGTATTCTACTTTGCTTTATTATTGGTATCTTGACATCAAAGTATTTTTGCAAGTTAATATGATTAACTACTGTAATTATAAAAAATGATACTGTACTTCCAATAGTAGCTCCCATAACATTAATACTATCTATATTAATAAAAGTTATATTTATTAATGTTTTTACAACAAGTGAGCTAAAACCTAATATAATAATAAATTTTAATTTATTCATCCCTTGAAGTACTATATTCTGAATAGTTGATAATGCCATGAATATTAGTGCAATGGCTCCTATCAATAATATTTCATATCCAAATTCTCTATTAAAAACAAGCTTAAATATATCTTTACTTAAAACCATTAGACCACATACTGAAGGTATAGTAATTATATAAGTTAATTTATAGCAATAAGAAGTTTGGGATATTAATTCCCTTTTATTTTTTTCAATATACCCCTTAATTATTTTTGGAAAAACTCCTATTCCTAAGGAAGTAATTATAATAAGTGGTACATTTACTATTGTTGTATAGTATTTTAATGTTGAAGTTTTTATATTTATATCGCTTTCAATAAAAGTTCTTACTGTAAACAAATCTATAACTCCAGATATATTTTGTATAGCAGCTATTAATATAAATGGAATTACTGTCACAAATAAACTTTTTTAAAATTTCATTGTTACGTAATTTTTTTATCTTTCTGCTTTCTGAATTATCACTTAAAAGAGAGCTAAGTTTATATTTTTTATTTAATATATGTCTAATATATATTATAGCTCCAATAGCTCCTAAAGTTGTACCAATTGTTCCTCCTGTACTTCCCCATGAGGTAGATAATTTCATAAGCTGAAATGCAAATAAAATGCTAAATATAACATTTAATAATTGTTCTATAATATTTGATATGCTAAGCGCAATCATCTCATTATACCCTTGAAAGAATCCTCTATAAGCAGTTAATATTGATGCAAAAAGAATGGCTGGAGATAAAAATACAAACACTAACATTGATTCTTTACTATTAAGTAATATAGATATTGGTTTTGCTAATATAACGAATAATACACTCACTATCCCTCCATAAATAAATAAAACCTTTTTTGATATCTTAAAAATATTAAGTGCATTCACATCTGATTCTTTAGCTCTTTGTTCTGCTACTAATTTTGTTATTACTGGCTGAAATCCTAGACTTGTTAATGCAAATAAAAATACAAAAACATCATACCCAACAGTATATATAGCTACTCCATCATCTGTTAATATCTGTGATAAGATTGGCATATACAAAGCTGATAATAGTTTCAATATAATACTTGATAAAGCTAAAATTACAACTCCACGCCCTCCCAAATTTTCTTCCATAAAACCTCCATTAATAAAAAGTAATTCAAATTTTATATAGTTTAACACCTCTTCAGTTTAATTAACATAATAAATATTATAACACGACTTCCATTTTTTACTTAATATTTTTATATTTTAGACTAATTTTGTTAATTATAATTTTTAAAGAGGATAGGTATGCACCTATCCTCTTTATCTTATAACTAATATATCTTTTTAACTTCTTTAGTTATTTAAACAACTTATAAATTTAAAATCACATGTTCTTTATTAAAAATATTCTAAACTTATTGCACTGCTGCTATTATTGATTCACTAACTTTAGTCATCAATTCATCAACCTCAGCTTCAGTCATATCTTCATACCCAACATTAATAAACAATGATTTTTTAGATAAATGTAGATTAAAGTAATTTATACCCTCATTATAAGCAACTATTTTTACTTTAACTCCTCTATTTTCAAGTTCCTTACTAACAATTTCAGCAAACCTTAAATTTTCTTCATAATTAACACTACTTTTTGATAAATCAATTATTATATCTTCTTTATCTTCAGTACCTTGTCTACTATCTAGTCTGTGAACATCCACTAACACAGCATCTGAATAATTTTCAATATTTTCTTTTATAGTATTTTCAGAATTTTTATATGATTCTGTATACAATTCAGGTCTTTCACATTTTAAAAATGTAGAATTTACATTTAATTCATTTAGTTTATTATTCAATGATATACCTGCATCTATTACAGAATATCCACCCTTATATTCCTCATCAACATGTGAATTATAAATAACAATATTGATTGAAGAATTTACTTTTAGTTGACTATCATTATCCTCAATTAAGGTAGCATCTAAAATAACATTCTTCCCTTTTTGTACATTAGAATTAACATTCTCTTCAGCAGAAATTTTATTGTTTGATACAATATCTTCTATATTAGAGTTTGCTTTCGCTTCTACTTTATTAACCCCACTACTTAATGTAATAACCCCTAATATAATAACAACTGCTACACCTACTATTATTTTACTAATACTGACCTTTTTATTTTCACCAATCATTTTAATTCTCTCCTTTAATCTTTTTTTATTACTAATCATAGAAGTTGCCCCTAAAATATTTTTACTATCTTCTATATAACTAAGAACATTAATAATTGTGTAACCATATTTTAAGCTTTCTTTTTTATCTAACTTTGAAACTACCATATTATCACAAGCTATTTCAGAATCTTCTTGCATAGTATTTAAAGCAAAGTATATTATAGGATTAAACCAGTATAACGCTTTTAATAAATATATAATCAAAGTTAACTGTACATCTTTTCTTTTATAATGACATAACTCATGAAGAATTATATATTTTAACTCCTCATTACTTACATTATTAAATATATTTTGTGGAATTAAAATCTTAGGTCTTATAGCTCCACATAAAGCTGGACTACTAATATTCCTTACTACTAATATTTCTATATTTCTTCTTATATTTAATAACTTTAAGCAATTCTCTAATATCTTAAAGGATTGTCTATTATATTTACATATTCTATCCTTTCTTATATTAAATAACTTATAATATGAAATCACTGCGAGGCTTATGAAAATCAATATTCCTCCTCCCCAAATTGTAAGTAAGATAATTTTTATATTAAGATATTGATTTATACTTTTATTATTTTGTATAGGTAATTCAATAATATTACTTTGAATTTCTGATAAGTTTTCTATAGAATTATTGATCGTATTAGTATTTAGATTTATTTTAGAATTATTTATTATCACTTTATCATCATATGAATGGGAGTCTTCTACTTTATTAAATACATTATAAATACTTATTTTACTCTCAGGACCATATGGAATTATAAGCTTGATAACTACTAATAACCACATAAAATATACAACATTAATCCCAAAAGTTTTTTTGATTACAGGCCTCAAAATAAAAATAATACAAACTAATATACTAGCCATTAACGATATTTGAAAAATTGTTTCTAATATACTTATAAAGTTCACCTCCGTTTAAATTACAATTGTAATCTATAATAGTCAATATATTTTTTCTCATTTTTTTCCATAAGTTTTGTTGACAATATTTTTTACTCTATATTTAACAATATTATAATTTATGTAAAATTATTATTATATTGACAAATTAGATTTACATACGTAAACTTAAAGTATAAATTACAATCGTAATCAAAAGAGGTGTTAATATTGAAAGAGTTACCTAAAATATCTGATTCTGAATGGGAAATTATGAAAATAATCTGGCAAAATGATTCTATAACTTCAACAAAGATAATAAATGAATTACAAGAAAAAACTAATTGGAAATCTTCTACTATCAAAACATTAATCAATAGACTATTGAATAAAGAAGCCATTAGCTTTACTAAGAAAGGTAAAGAATATTATTACTTTTCAATAGTTTCTGAGGAAGAATGTATTAAAAAAGAAAGCAAAAGCTTCTTAAGTAAAGTATTTAATGGATCTTTAAATTCAATGGTTGTTAATTTTGTTAAATCACAAAAACTTACAAAGACTGAAATAGATGAGTTAAAATCTATTTTAGACAATTATCAATCTAAAGATGAAAAATAAATTAATTTCTTAAATAAAATCAAATAGGATGCCTATGCATCCTATTTGCAAATATATATTTAATTTCACTTAAAATCTTTTCCTTAATCTTATCTAACACATAAAGCTTTTACTAATATATTTATAAAATAACTATTTTAAGCTACCTACTATTTTACTTCCATGTACTTCTTTGCATCCTATAAAATCTGAAAGCTCCTTATAATTTTCATAAGTAACTTTTCCACCAACTAAAATAGTTATTTTTCCTTCACTTTTTTCAACAAGCTCTTTTAATACCAACTTTCCTTCTTCAGCACAGCTCTTACACCCTTTAGTTAGTACTCTATGGATACCCATTGAAATAAGCTGATCTAATGCTTCAATTTTATTATCAATTTCATCAAAAGCCATATGAAATGTAACCTTTAAACCTTTTGCTAAATTAACTAACTCTCTTGTTCTCTCAATGTCAATAGTATTATCTCTATTTAATATACCAAGTACTACAGTTTCAACTCCTAACTCTTTGCAAAGCATTATATCTCTTTTCATTATTTCAAATTCATCATTTGAATAAACGAAATCTCCACCTCTTGGTCTTATTATTACTGCTATTGGTATATTAAGATTTTTCTTTGCTAAATATATTGTTCCATAAGAAGGTGTTGTCCCACCTTCACTTAAATTATCACAAAGCTCTATTCTGTCTGCTCCTTTTTCTTCTGCTTTTTTAGCCTCTTCATAGGATCCAACACATGCTTCTAGTAACATCCCCATAAATCTCCTCCATCGTTCTTTTAACTTAATTATATCATTAAAATAAATAACAATACAAAAAAATCATGTTAAAATAATTAACACGATTTTTATAATAATTTATTAACTTTTAAAAGTAAATAAATATTGTGGCTCAAATTTAACCTTTATTTTTTCCTTAATATCAAATACCATTTCTTCCTTTGAAATAGTAAAATTTATTAAATCTGATTTATTTAAGTCAATACTCCTAATATATAAAGTATAATCAAATGGATTTTCCACAATATTTTCTATTAATACTTCAAAAACATTTTCTTCCTCTTCATTTTTGCATAACTTAATATTATGAGATCTTATGGCTATGTAGTTTATATTATCTTTAACCTCTTCTAAACATTTAAGCTTTAAATTCCATCCTTCTGCAAAAATAAAATTATTATCTAACTTTTTAGCCTTTGATATATTTTTGCAACCTGTAAGTTTTGCTTCTGCCAATGATTGTGGAGCTTCAAATAATTTATTTTTATCTCTTATATCCTTCGCTTTTCCACCATCAAATACTATTATTTTATCGCATACTCTATAAGCCTCTGCTATATCATGAGTTACAAAAACTACTGTCCCTTCATAATCCTTTAAAATCTCTACAAGCTCTCTTTCCATACTTGCTCTTAAGTGGTTATCTAATGCAGAGAAGGGTTCATCAAGAAGTAGTATATCTGGTGAAGTAATAAGTGCTCTTGCTAATGCAACTCTTTGTTGTTGTCCTCCTGATAACTGCCAAGGATATCTACTTTCAAGACCTTCTAATCCAAATTTTTTAATATAATTAGCTGATAATTTGCTTTTTTCCTCTTTACTAATTTTATCTAATCCTATTTCTATATTATCCTTTATAGTCATATGCGGAAATAATGCATAGTTTTGAAATAAGAACCCAACCTTTCTATCCCTAGTTTTAACATTAATCTTTTCTTCTGAATCAAAAAGTACTTTATCATTAATAACTATTTTTCCTTTTGAGGGCTTTTCAAGACCTGCTATACATTTAAGTGTCATACTTTTTCCTGAGCCTGATGCACCTAAAAAGCCTATAATACCACCTTTACTTTCCATGGAAACATCTAAATTAAAGGAAGATAAACTCTTAGTAATATCAATATGTAAACTCATAACTATCTCCCCCTATTTCCTATTAACTTTTGCTGTGTATCACACCAATAGTTTAATAAAAATATCATTATAAATGATATTGCAACTATGATTAAAACCCAAAGCATAGCCTTATTCATATCTCCACTTTCAACAGCAAAGAATATTGCAACTGGCATAGTTTGTGTTCTACCTGGTATATTTCCTGCTATCATTAATGTTGCTCCAAATTCCCCTAATGCTCTTGCAAAACTTAATACTAGTCCACCAATTATTCCTGGCCATGCAAGTGGAATTGCAATTTTAAAAAATATCTTAGTTTCACTTAACCCTAAAGTTCTGGCTGCTGAAATCATGTTTTTATCTATTTGTTCAAATGCAGAACGACAAGTTCTATACATCATTGGAAATGCAACCACTGTAGCTGCTATAACTGTTGCACTCCAACTAAAAATAATATTTTTATTAAAACTCATAAAAATTTTTCCTACAAATCCATTCTTTCCACAAATAAGTAATAAGAAAAATCCTATAACAGTTGGTGGTAATATTAGAGGAAGAGTGAAGATTCCATCTATAAACCCTCTACCTCTTCCTTTATAATTAGCCATTTTATAAGATATAAATATTCCTATTATAGAAGTTATAATGGTTGCAAGAAATGCTGTTTTAAGCGATATCCATAAAGGTGAAAAATCCATAACTTATAACCTTGCCTTCTTTATTACTCTACTGATTTATATCCATACTTTTCAAATATTTTTTGTGCTGCATCTGTAAATAAGAAATCTTCAAATTTCTTTGCTTCGTCAACATTAGTTGAATCTTTTATAACTGATACTGGATAAGTAATTGCTGAATGATTATTTACTTCATCAACATTTTCTACAATAGATACACTATCACTACTTAATGCATCACTTAAGTATACAAAACCTACATCTGCATTTCCAGATGCAACCCATGCTAAAACTTCTTTAACATCTTTAGCAAAAACTAATTTATCACTAATACTATCTTTTATTCCTGTGTTTGTTAAAACTTCGTCTGCATATTTACCTGCTGGTACACTTTCTGGTTCACCTACAGCTATATGAGTAACTTTATCACTCTTTAAATCATCAAAACTATTAATTTCAAATCCATTAGCTGCCACAAGCACTAAAGAGTTTTCAACTAAATCTTTAGTAGTATCATCAATTAATAATCCTTCTTCTTTTAAAGTATTCATTTGCTTTTGCCCAGCTGATATAAATAAATCACAAGGTGCTCCTTGCTCTATTTGTTGTTGAAGAGATCCTGATGAGCCATAATTTACAACTAAAGTTACATTTTCATTACTCTTCTTATATTCTGTTTCTAAATCAGCCATTACTTCCTTTAAACTTGCTGCAGCTGAAATATTTAACTCTACTGGAGCTTTTTCTTCATTATCCCCCGTAGTAGTACCATTTCCATTGCTCCCTTTACCACAGCCTACTAATAATAAGCTGCAACATAATAACATTGATATTATCTTTGTCTTTTTTAACATTTTACTCTCTCCCATCACTTATTTAAATTACGTTTTGTTATGTTTTATCATGTTTTGTTACGTTTTGAATAATTTAATATTATCATATTATCTTAATTATATCAATCTATTTAATTCAAATGTAGAATTACTTTTCTTTTAATGTTAAAATTATCTTAACAATTAAGGAGGGATAAGATGGATTTAAAATCTTCTTTAACACCATTAGAAGTTGCAGAATTACTTAAAATAACTAAAAACACAGTTTATGAACTGATTAAACGTGGTGAATTACCAAGTTATAAAATTGGAAAAAAAATAAGAATAGATATGCATGATGTAGAAGACTACATTAATAACCAAAAATCTAATTTGAAATCATCTATTAACCGTAATACAAATACTACACCACCAAATAACAAAGTCGAAAATACTATCTATACCCTTAGTAATAATATTTCACTAAATAATCAATCTAATTCAGAAATAATTATTTCAGGGCAGGATATTTTATTAGATATTTTAGCAAGATATATAGAAGAAATATTACCTGATTATACTGTTCTTCGCTCTTACAAGGGAAGTTATAATGGTTTATATGATTTATATAACAACAAGGTTTCTATAGCTTCTTGTCATCTTTGGGATGGTGATAGGGATGAATATAATACTGATTATGTTAAAAGATTAGTTCCTGGTACACCTTGTGTACTTATAAATTTAGCTTATAGATTACAAGGCTTTTATGTTGAAAAAGGGAATCCTTTAAATATAAAATCATTTGAAGATTTAACTAATAAGAATATTAAATTTATTAATAGAGAAAAAGGAAGCGGTGTAAGAGTTTTATTAGATGAAAAACTTAGATTACTTAATATTGATCCAAATTCTATAAATGGTTATTATGATGAAGAAAATTCTCATTTAGCCGTTGCAAGTACTGTTGGGCGTGGGGATGCAAATGTTGGTCTTGGTAATAAAAAGGCTTCTATGCAAGTTGAAACTATAGATTTCATACCACTTCAAACAGAACGATATGATTTAATTATAAAAAAAAGTGATTTAAATAATCCAATTTACCAAAATATAATTTCTATTTTATCTTCTGAAAAATTTAAGAATGAATTACAAGGAATAGGTGGATATGATCTTAAGGATCTTGGAAAAATAATATCTACAACTTAACTCAATTACAAATATAAAAAGAAGTACTATATTTAGTGAATCTTAAAATGTACCCTATAGAGTAGACATGATAAAAAAGAGTCTACCCTATAGGTTTTTTCTATTTATAATAAAGTTATAAGGTTAGGAGTGAATATAAATGAGTAAGAAATTATTTTCAAATAAAGATATAGAATTACTGTCTAAAAATAAATATGTTAAAAAGGTTAGTGAAAAAGGAATTACATATACTGATGAATTTAAAAGATTATTTATTTCCGAGAATAAAAAAGGTAAATTCCCAAGAGATATATTTGCAGAATGCGGGTTTGATATTAATGTAATTGGTTTGAAAAGAATCCAATCAGCAGGTAGTAGATGGCGCTCCGCATTTCGAAGAAATGGTATCGAACAACTACAAGATACTAGGAAATTTAATACTGGAAGGCCTACTGAAAAAGACTTATCATTGGAGGAAAAATATGAAAAACTACAAGCAAAACTAAAGCTTTTACAAGCAGAGAATGAACTTCTAAAAAAGTTAGAAATGTTAGAAAGGAGTGTGAAACAAAAGAAATAATAGTATCTGCAAGTGAAAAGTTCAAAATTATAAAATCCATAATTACTAAATATAAATTGAAAAATATGCTTAGTTACTTATGTAATATTTCGGGAGTTTCACGTTCGGGGTATTATAAGCACTTCTCAAATGTTACTGTACAAAAACGTAAATCTAACGAAGTTAGAGATTTAGAGAGCAGAGAAAATATTTTAAAAGCATATAACTTTAAAAATCGTAAAAAGGGTGCTAGGCAAATCAAAATGATACTTAGTAATGTTTTTGATATTAATTACAATTTAAAACGTATAAGAAGAATAATGAAAAAATATAACATAGTTTGCCCTTACAGAAAAGCTAATCCTTATAGAAGAATGATGAAAGCTACAAAAGAACACACCATCTTACCTAATTTGTTGAATAGAGAATTCAAGCAAGAATCTCCTGGTAAAGTCTTGCTAACGGATATATCTTATTTGTTTTTCAAAAATGGTCAGAAGGCTTATTTATCGACCATTTTAGATGCTTCTACTAATGAGGTTTTATCCTATAATATTTCAAAAAGCCTTAAAATAGATATAGTAATCGATACAATAGATAAACTAATTAAAAATAATAGTAATATCCTTAGAGCAGATTCATTTATACATTCAGATCAAGGAGTGCATTATACAAGTCCAATATTTCAAAATAAAGTTAAAAAACATAAGTTAGGTCAATCTATGTCTAGGCGTGGTAACTGTTGGGATAACGCCCCGCAGGAATCATTTTTTGGGCATTTAAAAGATGAAATATCTATTGAAGAGTGTGAAACATTTGAAGATTTAGTTAAAGAAATAGATTCATATATAGAATATTATAATAATTTCAGAGGACAATGGAATTTAAAAAAGATGACTCCTGTTCAATACAGAAATCATCTTCTAAATTAGTCTACTCTTTTTTAAACTGTCCTTGACGAAGGGGACAGTTTATCTCTAACTTAAATATAGTATTTTTTTATTTACCTTAATCATATATATGTTAATTTTAAATAAAACTATATAATACTTTTTAAGTTTAGAATTATTTCATATTGTTAATAATTATAACTGGTGATAATATGATTAATTTTTATAAAACCTTAATTAATAATAATTCTAATAAAAAAATATCTAATGATTTAATAGAATATCATAATTGTAAGTCTACTATTATAAATAAATGCCCCTACTGTGAAAGTAAAACTATTATTAAATACGGAATGTACAAAAATATTCAAAGATATAAATGTAAGGATTCTATGTGTGGAAAAACCTTTACTAATGAAATTTATAATCAATTTCGCTACTCTAAAAAATTCAAAGAAAATTATCAAGAGTACTTAGCTCTTTTAAATAAAGGACTTACAATTAGAGAATGTGCAAGCAAATTAAATATTACAGTTGTAACAGCCTTCTTTTGGAGACATAGATTTTTATTTGATTTAAAAAACAAATATTATGTTGAAAATATATCTTCATATGTAGAATTAACTAAAATGATTGTGAATGAAAATTTTAAGGGTTCTAGAAATATTACTGCTAATAAGCGAGATAAAATTACAATTATAAATGCAGTTAATGACTCTATTGACATATTACCAATTATTGCAGCAAGAAACTTTTTTGGTTTTTATGAAATCAGAGATAATCTTGTTCCACGCTTAAATAAAAGCGCCTATGTAGTTGGTTTAATTGATGGAAGACTCAAAACTTTCGCTAAAGCATTTAACGAAATAAACAAAGTATCACTTGAAGAAAAATATAAAAATAATATTGATATACAATATTCTATTAATACTCAAAAATGGCTTTCTAAATTTCGAGGCGTTGCCAGTAAATATTTAGATCATTATTTGTATTGGAGATTGTTTGAATATAAAAATAATTTTGAACTAAAGAAAACTATGCTATCAAGTAAAACAATGAAAACAAAAATTTATTTAAACTCTAAGATAACTACATATATATCTTGGGAAAATATAAAATCAAAAACACTACCTATTTAGCAAGTCTATATAAATTTAATTACCATAAAATATATTAAGGTCAATAGTATAATAATAAAATATCTATTGCTAACTTGGCTATTATTCAAATATGAATTATAGTTTATTTATTATATTTAAATTTAT